>Ga0114962_10000413_pt1 | contig 38083 bp, 37 predicted proteins | sample C_130820_MF_Meta_FD_87017 | JGI IMG/M metagenome (GOLD analysis project Ga0114962, IMG submission 87017) | Freshwater microbial communities from Lake Croche, Canada to study carbon cycling - C_130820_MF_MetaG | ecosystem: Environmental > Aquatic > Freshwater > Lake | place: Lake Croche, Canada...
GACATTTATCTACTTCGGAATTGCTAATTATAAATTCAGCGGTATTGATTTTCATATGTTATTATTGTAATTTGCAAATATAGTCAAAAAAATAACCACTATTTTTTAGAATTTAAATCTAATAAATAGTGGTTATACTGTTATTTGGAAAATTTTAGAGTTCGTTTTTCGTCAACCAACTGCTCATAATAGTATTAAATTCGTCAGGATGTTCCATCATTGCAGCATGTCCGCAATTGTCTATCCAATATAAGGAAGAATGTGGTAAAAGTTTATGAAATTCTTCGGCTACTTCAGGAGGAGTAACTTTGTCATTTTTACCCCAGATAATACATGTTGGGATGTGCATCTTTGGTAAATCTTTTGCCATATTGTGCCTAATAGCACTTTTTGCGATCGTCAGAGTCTTAATTAATTTGATTCGGTCATTTGCCATGGCATAAACTTCATCTACAATTTCTTTGGTAGCTACTTTTGGATCGAAAAAAACATCTTCGGCTTTTTTCTGAATATAATCATAGTCACCTCTTCTAGGGTAACTGTCTCCCATAGCACTTTCATACAATCCTGAACTTCCGGTAATAATTAAACCCAACATTTTTTCCGGATACATCTTAGCATGATATAATCCGATGTGTCCACCTAGGGAATTTCCGAGTAAAATCACTCTATCATAACCTTTAAAAGTGATAAAATCCTTTACATATTTTGCAAAAGATTTCACATTGGTTTTCAAAATATTTTGGGTGTAAATAGGTAATTCTGGAATTACAATTTTATATCCTTTCTCGGGAAAAAAATTAGCCACGCCGTCAAAGTTACTTAAACCGCCCATCAATCCATGTAAAATGATAATTGGTATCCCTTCTCCAGCTTCATAATACGTGTATCGTCCTTCTTTTTTTAAGTCTTTGTCCATTTTTTATTTTGGCATTTCAAATTCCCACAAATATATGATTTTATAGATAAAAAGGAAATTATGTAAGGACTATTTGACTCTATTTTATGTTTTTCACACACAAAACTATTACAATTAACCTTCTCCTTACAAAGCGATACTAATTATAACGAAAACAACCTAAAATAATGAATTTTATTTCTTTTTGTCAGTCTATTTTTCCATTAGATCTCGTTTCTTAACAATTTGTTAAATAAGACATTGAATGTAAAAACCTATTCTCTCTAGGATTATGGTTCAAAGTGGTAAAACTTATCAACAAAGTGGTATAAAGTGGTAAAATGTGGTAATAATTTTTATATTTTTGCTCTAATCATACAAAACTATTTCTGTTGAATTCAATAATTGGAACATATGAATGTAAGGTCGATGCTAAAGGAAGGTTGCTATTACCCGTAACTTTTAAAAAGCAAATGACTGCTGCTCTTCAAGACGGATTCGTTTTGAAGCGCTCTGTGTTTCAACCATGTTTGGAATTATATCCAATGAAAGAATGGAATTTGATGATGCAAAAAATTAATAAACTCAATCGATTTGTTAAGAAAAACAATGATTTTATTCGTCGCTTTACTGCTGGTGTAAAAGTTGTTGAAATTGATAATTTAGGTAGGTTATTAATTCCTAAGGATTTAATTGTATTTGCAGGAATTTCTAAAGATTTAGTTTTGTCTTCTGCGGTAAATATAGTGGAGATTTGGGACAAAGATTTATATGAAAAAGCAATAGACGATTCTGTTTTGGATTTTGCTGAATTGGCCGAAGATGTAATGGGAAATTTAAATGACGATGACAATGGAATATCATAATCCAGTTTTGCTCCAAGCTTCTGTGGATGGTTTAAATATAAAGCCAGACGGTGTCTATGTTGATGTGACATTTGGAGGCGGTGGACACTCAAAAGAAATTTTGAGTCGATTGGGACCAAAAGGAAAGCTTTTTGCATTTGATCAAGATGAAGATGCTTTAGCAAATGCTTTGGCAGACGAAAGATTTACATTAATTAATGAAAATTTCAGATTTATAAAAAGGTTCTTACGTTTCCATAATGTGAAAGCAGTCGACGGTATTTTGGCAGACCTTGGGGTTTCCTCTCATCAATTTGATGTAGCTGAAAGGGGTTTTTCAACTCGTTTTGATGCTGAATTAGATATGAGAATGAGTCAGAAAAATGATTTGAATGCTTATCGCGTAGTCAATGAATATGACGAATTTAATTTGCGTCGCATGTTCCTTGATTATGGAGAGTTGAAAAATGCATCGGCAATTGCCAAAGTTATCATTGAGGCCAGAGAGCAAATGCCTTTAAAGAACACGGAACAATTAAAAACGGTTTTAGGTCGGTTTTTACCTGCACATAAAAGCCACAAGATTTTGGCGCAAATGTATCAGGCAATTCGAATTGAAGTGAATCAGGAAATGGATGTTTTGAAAGAATTTTTAGAACAGTCCTTGGAGGTTTTAAAACCGGAAGGAAGATTAAGTGTGATTTCATATCATTCACTAGAAGATCGTTTGGTAAAAAGATTTATTAAAAACGGTATGTTTGAGGGAGAACCAGAAAAAGATTTCTATGGTAATTTTTCGGTTCCATTTAAAACTATTGGCAAACTGATTGTTCCTGATAGTGCAGAAATTAAAATAAATAACAGAGCCCGAAGTGCAAAATTAAGAATTGCTGAAAAAAAATAAGTAATGAAGCATGGTGTTTATGGCATATTAAAAGCGAGATTCTTAATTAACGAGGATGCAAATGCAGCTAAAAACTGGCGTTTTATTGTGTTTGTAATTTTATTAGCCATTATAATGATTGCTAATACCCAACGGTACGAACAAAAAGTATTTAAAATAATAGCCTTAACAAATGAGGTGAAAGAATTACGTTCCCAGTTTGTGGATCGGCGATCAGAATTGATGAAGTTGAAAATGGAGTCAACAGTTTCTGAAAAAATGGAAGCAAAATTGATTTTTCCATCATCCGTTCCTCCGATAAAGATAAAAGTAAAAAAAGCAGAAGAAAAAAATTTCTTTAAAAAATTATGGCAGTAGAAGATAAAAACATATCCTACAGAATCTACTTAGTTGCCTTTGCAATCTTCCTGATTGCAATCGCGATAGTCATAAAATTGTCTAATATTCAGTGGGTTGAGGGAGATTATTATCGAAAACTAGCGAAAGAAAGAACGGTAAGAAATTTTATTATACCTGCAAATAAAGGAAATATTTATTCATCGGACGGCAGTTTATTAGCGACATCAATTCCAAATTATATTATACGATTTGATGCTGTTGCTCCTAAGAAAGAGGCCTTTGACAAAAACTTAAAACCGCTGGCTGATTCCTTATCACTACTTTTTACAAAATCATCTAGTGAATTTGAATATCAATTACAAAAAGCAAGAGCTACCAAAAACAGGTATTTTTTAGTGGCGAGAGATTTGAGCTATTCGGATTATATCCGAATTAAAAATTTCCCCTTGTTTAATTTGGGAACTAATAAAGGCGGAATTATAATTGAACAAAGAACGGTTCGTGAGCACCCAATAGGAAAAATTGCAGAGCGAACTATTGGTTATGAAAGAAATAAACCTAATGGTATTGCGGATGGAAAGGGAATTGAGTGGGCATATAGAAAATATCTTAATGGTAAAGACGGGAAAATATTAAAGCAAAAAATTGCCAAAGGTCAATGGAAACCAATTCGGGATAATAATGAAGTTGATCCGCAGGATGGTTATGATGTGATTTCTACAATAGATGTTTATATTCAGGATATTGCGCACCACGCTTTGTTGAAACAATTGGAGTTGTTCAAGGCAAATCATGGATGTGTGGTCGTTATGGAAACTAAAACAGGTCATATCAAAGCGATTTCAAATATAGGAAAAGCAGGGGATGGTAGTTATTATGAAACGACTAATTATGCAATTGCCGAATCTCATGAGCCTGGTTCTACTTATAAATTAGCCGATTTAATGGCGCTTTTAGATGATAAAAAAATAGATACAAGTGCTGTTTTTGATAGTCAGGGAGGAATAATAACCTATTCTGGTAAAAAAGTTCGGGATTCGCATGAAGGAGGATATGGGAAAATTTCTCTAGCAAGAGGCTTTGAAGTTTCTTCAAATACCGTTATGGTTCAGGCAGTTTATAATAATTATAAAAACAATCCTTCCGAATTTGTAAACCATCTTAATCGGTATGGCCTCAATAAACCTTTAGGTCTGCCAATACAAGGAGAGGGAATTCCACATGTTCCGCAACCAACAGATAAAAACTGGAGTGCTATTTCACTTCCCTGGATGGCTTTTGGTTATGGAGTTTCTATTACCCCCCTGCAAACACTTACTTTTTATAATTCAGTTGCAAATAATGGAGAAATGGTTAAACCTCAGTTTGTTTCAGAAATTAAAGAATGGAATAAATCGATTATTAAATTTGACAAAGAAATACTAAATCCTAGAATATGTTCGCCAGAAACTATTTTGAAATTGCAGGCGGTTCTGAAAAATGTAGTTAAAAAAGGAACTGGTGCAAAATTGTATTCTCCGGCCTTTTCAATGGCTGGAAAAACGGGAACAGCTCAAGCAAATTATGCTAAAAATGGGGGGTCAGAAAAACATTATATCTCCTCATTTGTAGGTTATTTTCCTGCGGATAAGCCTAAATATTCCTGTATTGTTGTTGTACATGAACCCGATACCTCGCTAAATAATTATTACGGTGCCGATGTTGCTGGGCCTGTTTTTAAAAGAATTGCCCAAAAGATTTTTACAGACACTCCATCAACGAATGAAATCAAAAATCTGAATAGGAAAAACGCCAAACAAGATCAGAATTATTCTAGTTATTATGCGATGTCCCAGAAAAATAAAGAACTAGTTCCGAATCTTAAAGGTATGTCGGGCATGGATGCAGTTGCCTTATTAGGAAATTTAGGTATAAAAGTAAAGGTGATTGGGGTTGGAAAAGTCAAAACTCAATCGATACAAGCAGGACAAAGTTTAGATAAAAAAGTAATTATAACATTAGAATTATCGTGATTATTCTTAAAGACATATTATATAAAGTATCGATCGAAGCTGTAAAGGGTTCGACAGATATTGCTATTGAGAAAATTGATTTTGATTCTAGGAAGATATCTGATAGTGCTGTTTTTGTAGCAATTCGAGGTGCTTTGTCTGATGGTCATGATTTTATTGAAAAAGCAATTAATCAAGGGGCAATAGCAATTGTTTGTGATACTTTTCCAGAGATTATTGTTAATGGAATCACTTATGTTCAAGTGAAAGACACCAATAAAGCAATGGCTTACATGGCTGCAAATTATTTTGGAAATCCATCTCAGAATCTAAAATTAGTTGGAATTACCGGTACAAACGGAAAAACGACTGTTGCGTCACTTTTATATCAATTGTTTAAAAAAGCAGGTTTCAAAGTAGGATTGCTTTCCACAGTAAAAATACTTATTGATGACAAAGAATACAAGGCTACGCATACCACGCCGGATTCTATAACCATCAATCAGTATTTGAAAGAAATGACAGATGAAGGGATTGAATATTGTTTCATGGAAGTTAGCTCACACGGAATTCATCAAAAACGAACAGAAGGTTTGCATTTTGTAGGAGGTGTTTTTACAAATCTGTCTCACGATCATTTGGATTATCATCCCACTTTTGCGGAGTATCGAGATGTGAAAAAATCATTTTTTGATCATTTGCCAAAATCAGCATTTGCCTTGTCAAATATTGATGATAAAAATGGGCAAATTATGTTGCAGAATACCAATGCTCGAAAATTGACCTATGCTTTAAAATCCTACGCTAATTATAAGGCGCAAATTTTGGAAAATCAATTATCAGGATTGCTATTAAAAATAAATGAAAATGAAGTTTGGGTTCGATTAATTGGAACTTTTAATGCTTATAATTTGCTGGCTATATACGGAACTGCAGTTGAACTAGGATTAGATCATTTAGAAGTTTTGAGACTTTTATCCGAACTGGAAAGTGTTTCAGGACGTTTTCAATTTATTATATCGGATAAAAAAATCACCGTAATTGTAGATTATGCACATACACCTGATGCCTTAGAAAATGTGTTGAAAACCATTAATGATATTCGTACAAAAAACGAACAATTAATTACTGTTGTGGGTTGTGGTGGAGACAGAGATAAAACCAAAAGACCTATAATGGCCAATATTGCAACAACATGGAGCGATAAAGTAATCATAACATCGGATAATCCCAGAACAGAAAATCCGGATGATATAATTGCAGAAATGGAGCTGGGAGTTGCTCCTCAAAATTATAAAAAAACGGTTTCTATTTCTGATAGAAAACAAGCAATTAAAACTGCTTGTCAATTGGCCAATCCTAATGATATTATTTTAATTGCGGGTAAAGGTCATGAAACTTATCAGGAAATTCAAGGTATTCGCTATGATTTTGATGATATGAAAATTGTAAAAGAACTATTAATTCAACTCAATAAATAAAAAAACATGCTGTATTATTTATTCGAATACCTATATAAAACACTCAATGTTCCTGGAGCAGGAGTTTTTCAATACATCACATTCCGGTCGGCATTAGCTGTTATTATGTCATTGATGATTTCAACTATTTATGGGAAAAGGATTATAGGATTTCTTAGAAATCAACAGGTGGGCGAAACGGTCAGAGAATTAGGATTGGCTGGACAAAATGAGAAAGCAGGAACTCCTACAATGGGTGGCTTGATAATTATTATAGCAACCCTTATTCCGGTATTGTTATTAACCAAATTGAATAATATTTATATCATTTTACTAATTGTGACTACGCTTTGGATGGGTACTATTGGATTTGTGGATGATTATATAAAAATATTTAAAAAAGACAAAGAAGGATTAAAAGGGAAATTTAAAGTCATTGGGCAAGTTGGATTGGGGATTATCGTGGGCTCTGTGTTATATCTTCATCCAGGAGTTACTTTAAGAAAAGAATTGTCAAAAAATCACAAGCTCGATCAAATTGAGAATGTGCTTTCGATAAAACCAATCGAAGAAAAATCAACGGCTACAACTATTCCATTCTTTAAAAACAATGAATTTGATTATGCCGAATTATTAGCGTGGACTGGAGAAGGATATGAAGATTGGGCTTGGTTGATTTATATCCCAATAGTAATTTTCATTATCACAGCGGTTTCTAATGGTGCCAATTTAACAGATGGAATTGACGGATTAGCAGCTGGAACCTCGGCGATTTCTGTTCTTGCACTGGGTATTTTTACTTTTGTTTCAGGTAATATAATTTTTTCTACTTATCTGAATATAATGTACATCCCCAATTCGGGTGAGATGACGGTTTTTATTGCGGCATTTGTAGGAGCGCTTATTGGATTTCTGTGGTATAATTCCTATCCGGCATCCGTTTTCATGGGAGATACAGGAAGTTTAACTATTGGTGGAATTATCGCAGTTCTTGCCATTTCGGTTAGGAAAGAATTATTGATACCGCTATTATGTGGAATTTTTCTAGTTGAAAATTTCTCTGTGGTTTTGCAAGTCGCTTACTTTAAATATACCAAAAAACGTTTTGGCGAAGGCCGAAGAATTTTCCTGATGTCCCCTTTGCACCATCACTATCAGAAGAAAGGATATCATGAAAGTAAGATTGTAACTCGTTTTTGGATAGTTGGAATTTTATTGGCTATTTTATCTATTGTGACCTTAAAATTAAGATAGATGAAAAGACTTGTAGTTCTTGGTGGAGGCGAAAGTGGAGTAGGGACAGCACTTCTTGGAAAGCAAAAAGGCTTTGAAGTTTTTGTTTCTGACTTTGGGAAAATAAAAGATAAATACAAAAAAGTTCTTACAGATAATAAGATTGAATGGGAAGAAGAAACTCATACAGAGTCTAAGATTCTAAATGCCGATATGGTTATGAAAAGTCCCGGAATTCCCGAAAAGACACCTATTGTAAAGAAATTAGTTGAGAGGAATATTCCAGTAATTTCAGAAATTGAATTTGCAGCGCCTTTCACCAAAGCAATAACAATAGGAATTACAGGTAGTAATGGAAAAACAACAACAACGATGCTGACCTATCATTTATTGAAATCAGCGGGCTTAAATGTTGGTTTAGCAGGAAATATAGGGATGAGCTTTGCGCAGCAGATAGCAGAAGATAAATTTGATTCGTATGTGTTGGAGTTAAGTAGTTTTCAATTAGACGGAATTATAAATTACAGACCGCACATTGCAATTATTACGAATATTAGTCCGGATCATTTAGATCGATACGATTATAAATATGAGAATTATATAGCATCAAAGTTTCGAATTACAATGAATCAGACGGAAGACGATTATCTGATTTACGATGCAGACGACGAAGCGATTTCAGAATGGTTTAAAACACATACAACAAAGGCACAATTAATTCCTTTTTCATTGACAAAAACTTTCGAAAAAGGAGCATATATAAAAAATAACAAAATGGAAATTAAAATCAATCAAGAAGAATTAATCATGGAAACGGAATACATAGCATTAGAAGGAAAACACAATATGAAAAATGCAATGGCAGCGACTTCTGTAGCAAAATTGATGCAAATTCGGAAAGCGACCATTAGAGAGAGTTTGTCTAGTTTTCAAGGTGTTGAACACCGTTTGGAAAAAGTATTGAAGATCCAAAATGTACAGTATATCAATGATTCCAAAGCAACCAATGTAAACGCCACTTTTTTTGCTCTAGATAGTATGAATGTTCCTACGGTTTGGATTGTAGGTGGTGTGGATAAAGGAAATGATTATTCAGAATTGATGTCGTTAGTTCGAGAAAAAGTAAAAGCGATTATTTGTCTAGGTGTAGATAACAAAAAAATTATAGATGCTTTTGGTAATGTTGTTGATATTATGATTGAAGTAGATAATATGGCCGATGCTGTAAAAATGTCTCAAAGATTAACCGAAAAAGGAGATGCGGTTTTGTTGTCGCCGGCTTGCGCTAGTTTTGATTTATTTGAAAATTACGAAGATCGAGGGAATCAATTTAAAAAAGCCGTTCAAAATTTATAATAATAAGTAAGGTTAAACCAAATTACAAATGAAAAATCTATTAAACAGTTTAAAAGGAGATAAAGGCATTTGGTCATTCGTGGCCCTGCTTGCTTTGTTTTCGTTTATGCCAGTTTTTAGCGCGAGTAGTAATTTGGCTTATATGAATCACGGGACAGGAAATACCTTAGGTTATTTGTTGAAACACGCTATTCATATTGTTTTTGGGTTTTTCATATTATATAACATTCAAAAAGTTCCGTATCATTATTTCAGAAGTATATCCAGAGTAGCGCTGCCAATAGTATGGTTATTACTTGCTTATACTTTGTTTTTTGGAGTGGAACAAGGGAGTGCGACACGATGGATTCAAGTTCCTTTTATTGGGATATCGTTCCAAACTTCGACCTTGGCTTCTATTGTTTTGATGATTTTTGTAGCACGATTCTTATCTAAATCTCAAACAGATCCGCATTCATTTAAGACCTCTTTTATAGATCTTTGGATACCGGTTGGTATCACGTTGGTTTTGATTTTGCCTAATAATTTCTCGACTGCGGCTTTGATTTTTTTAATGGTATTGATGTTGACTTTTGTGGGGAAGTATCCAATAAAATATTTACTAATCATCATTAGTACAGGAATAGCACTTTTTTCTTTTTTTATAATTGTGGCAAAAGTGTTTGAGAAAACCAATCCATCACATACTCCTAAAGTTTTTGCTAGGGTCAAAACATGGGAAAATAGGGTAGATAGTTTTTTTAAAAATGATCCTGAAAATACGGATGATGACTATCAGATTGAAAAAGCAAAAATAGCTATTGCTTCAGGAGGCATCTATGGATTAGGTCCTGGTAAAAGTGTTCAGAAGAATTTTTTGCCTCAATCATCATCCGATTTTATTTTTGCTATTATAGTCGAAGAATATGGTATCATCGGCGGAATTGGAGTTTTGGCAATGTATTTATTATTGTTTTTCAGATTTATTGTTGCTGCGCACAAAGCGAATACACTCTTTGGAAAATTATTAGTTGTGGGATTGGGTTTTCCAATGATATTTCAAGCGCTGATAAATATGGCCGTTGCGGTAGAATTATTACCGGTTACCGGACAAACTTTGCCTTTAATCAGTAGTGGAGGAAGTTCTATTTGGATGACGTGTATTGCAATTGGAATTATAATCAGTGTGACCAAAAAAGACGAGGAAATTGCAGAAGAAATCGAGATAAAGGAACAAAGATCGGCAACTTTAGAACGTTTAATTGATGAACAAATAGCTAAAGAAAATGCTGCCGAAGAAGCGCAATATTCTATTATAGACCAAGCTTCTGGTAATCCGATGAATGCGGTTTTAAATAAATAAGTGAAATAGTAAATATTATAAAATGAGAAAATTAAAATTCATATTAAGTGGTGGCGGAACAGGAGGACATATTTATCCTGCGATTGCTATTGCAAATGAATTAAAATCTCGTTTTCCCGATGCTGAATTTCTTTTTGTTGGTGCTCGTGATAAAATGGAAATGCAAAAAGTACCACAGGCGGGTTATAAAATAAAAGGCCTTTGGATAGCTGGAATACAAAGGAGGATGACTCTAGATAACGCACTGTTCCCAGTTAAATTATTAAATAGTTTATGGAAATCAAGGGCGATAATTAAGCAATTTAAACCGGATGTAGTAATTGGAACTGGAGGTTTTGCTAGTGGGCCTTTATTACAAATAGCTGGTTTTTTAGGTATTCCGACAGTCATTCAGGAGCAAAATTCCTTTCCTGGAATTACCAATAAAATATTAAGTAAAAAAGCAAGTGTTATATGCGTGGCATATGAAAATCTGGAAAGATTTTTTCCTGAAGAGAAAATGATATTGACTGGAAACCCGGTACGGCAGGATTTGATAGATATAGATTCTAAAAGAGAAGAAGCAATTCAGTTCTTTAAATTGGATCCCAATAAAAAAACTCTTTTAGTCCTTGGCGGAAGCCTTGGCGCGAGAAGAGTTAACCAATTAATTGCAAAAGAATTAGTTAATTTCAAGACCCAAAATATTCAAATCATTTGGCAATGTGGTAAATTATATTTTGAGGAATATCAACATTTTAATGAGAATTCAACTGTTCAAGTTTTAGCCTTTATAAATCGAATGGATTTGGTTTATGCTGCAGCAGATTTTGTAATTTCTCGTGCCGGAGCATCTTCGGTTTCTGAATTGAGTATAGTTGGAAAGCCCGTAATTTTTATTCCTTCTCCAAATGTCGCCGAAGATCATCAAACTAAAAATGCTCAGTCAATTGTAGATAAGAAAGGAGCGATAATGATACGAGAACGAGAATTAGATACAGAATTTAGTTCCGTTTTTTCAAAATTGATTTCAGATGCCAAATTGCAAAAAGAATTGTCAGAAAATATAAGAAAATTAGCTAAAGTTAATGCCACAAAAGAGATTGTTGATCAAATAATAAAATTAATTAAATGAACATAAACCAAATACATAACGTTTATTTTATAGGTATCGGTGGAATCGGGATGAGCGCTTTGGCGCGATATTTTGTGGCTATCGGTAAAAACGTATCTGGTTATGACAAAACACCTACTGAGCTTACTGCTGAATTAGAAGAGCTTGGAATCTCCATTCATTTTGAAGATAATATTAGTCAAATTCCAACGGATTATTTTCAGGAAAATACTTTAGTTATAATTACACCAGCTGTTCCAGTTACTCATTCCGAATGGAATTATTTTATTGAAAGAGACTTTCATGTAAAGAAACGCGCTGAAGTATTAGGAATAATTACTAAAGATACTTTTTGTTTTGCTGTTGCCGGAACGCACGGTAAAACAACAACATCGAGTATTCTTGGGCATATACTTTTTGAAAGTGGTGCTGATGTTACAGCCTTTATTGGTGGTATTGTAGAAAATTACAATTCGAATTTGATAGGAACCGGAAAAACGGTTACCGTTGTTGAAGCAGATGAGTTTGATCGCTCTTTTCTTCATTTACATCCCAATATTGCTTGCGTAACTTCTACCGATGCGGATCATCTTGATATATATGGAGACAGTGTCGCTATTGAAGCTTCTTTCCGGGAATTTGCCGATAAAATTAGTGATAAATCAAAATTATTTGTTGCCGAAGGAGTATCATTAGAAGGAATCCGTGTTGCTGTTAATGCTGATGCGGAATTTAAAGCGTTTAACATTAGAATTGAAAATAGTAAATATGTTTTTGATGTGCAAACACCATCGGAACTTTTAAAGGATATGCGTTTTGGCCTTCCGGGAAAACATAATTTATCAAACGCATTGATGGCTTTATCTATGGCCATAACTTTTGGCATCCCACCCGCGACGATCGCTAAATCATTAATGACTTTTAAAGGAATAAAACGAAGATTTTCTTATCAGATACAATCTTCTAAACTAGTTTTTATCGATGATTATGCGCATCATCCTACTGAAATAAATGCAGTACATCAGGCAGTTCGTGAATTATATCCTAACCAAAAAGTTTTGGCTATTTTTCAACCCCATTTATTTAGCCGAACTAAAGATTTTGCAGATGATTTTGCCCGAAGTTTATCAGCTTTTGACGAAACCATTTTATTGGATATTTATCCTGCCCGAGAATTGCCTATGGAAGGAATTAACTCGCAGTGGTTGTTAGATAAAATGACGAGTACAAATAAAAAATTAGTCCAAAAAGAAGATTTGATTTCAACGATTTTAACAAGTGATGCAACAGTAATTGTTACAATTGGAGCCGGGGATATTGGTGAGTTAGTACAACCTATTAAAAACGCCTTATTATGAAAATAATTATTTGGACTAATATTCGATTAGTACTGATGTTCTCATTGGTTATATTCCTATTTTCATTCACTTCAAAACGGAATAATTATAGAAAATTGACTAAATCGGAGGTATATTTTGTTGATCCTGAAAATCTTTTCATTAAACAAACGATGGTTAATAAATTGTTAATAGAAAATAATGCAGATGCATCAAGCATTCAAAAAGAACAATTAGATTTGAATAAGTTAGAAAATTCGATTGACCAAAGTCCAATGATTGAAAAATCGGAGGTATTTGTAAGTATTGATGGTGTCTTAAAAGTAATAGTAAAGCAAAAGACGCCAGTGGCAAGAGTTTTCGATAATGATGCCTCTTTCTATATTGACTATCAGGGTAATAATATGCCTTTATCCGATAGTTTTACGGCTAGAGTTCCGCTTGTTTCGGGGTCAATAAACGAAAAAAACAAAGACGATTTAAACAAGCTTTTTCGGTTTGTTTTTGACGATGATTTTTTAAAGAAAAATATTATAGGCATTCAAATTTTGCCTGACGGGAGCTTAATGATGCGGAGTAGAAATTTTAATTATGAGATTGATTTTGGAAAAACAATCAATATCGAATCGAAATTCCAAAATTATAAAGCCTTTTATCAAAAAGCAGTTTTAGACAGTTCATTATACAATTACAAAAAAATAAATCTAAAGTTTACTCGTCAAGTAGTGTGTACTAAATAAAAGATTATGGAAAAAGAGAACATTGCAGTTGGTTTAGACATTGGTACTACCAAAATTGTTGCCATGATAGGCAAGCGAAATGAGTACGGTAAATTAGAGATTTTGGGCGTTGGAAAATCAAAAAGTCTTGGAGTAGCAAGAGGGGTTGTGAATAATATTACACAAACTATTCAGTCCATTCAGCAAGCGATTCAAGAAGCAGAAAATAATTCAGGGTATAAGATAAAAGATGTAGTTGTAGGAATTGCAGGACAACACATCCGCAGCATTCAGCACAGCGATTACATCAGTAGATCTAATCCGGAAGAAGTAATAGGTGGTAATGATATTGATTTACTAATTAATCAAGTTCATAAACTAGCAATGCTTCCAGGAGAGGAAATCATACATGTTTTGCCACAGGAATTTAAAATTGATGGACAATCGGATATTAAAGAACCTATAGGAATGTATGGTGGAAGATTAGAAAGTAGTTTCCACGTTGTAGTTGGTCAGGCTTCCTCAATCAGAAATGTTGGAAGATGTATCCAAAGTTCAGGAATTGAATTATCAGGATTGACATTAGAGCCATTGGCGTCTTCTGATGCTGTTTTAAGTCAGGAAGAAAAAGAAGCCGGAGTTGCTTTAATTGATATTGGAGGAGGAACAACAGATTTAGCTATTTTTAAAGATGGAATTATTCGTCATACCGCTGTAATACCTTTTGGTGGAAATGTTATTACTGATGATATAAAAGAAGGGTGTTCCATTATTGAAAAACAAGCGGAACTATTGAAAGTTAAATTTGGATCGGCTTGGCCAGGAGAAAATAAAGACAATGAAATTGTTTCTATACCGGGATTGAGAGGTAGAGAGCCTAAAGAAATTTCTTTAAAAAATCTGTCAAAAATAATTCATGCCCGAGTTGTAGAAATAGTAGAACAGGTTTTTGCTGAAATAAAAGCATACGGTCACGAAGATCCACGCAGAAAATTAATAGCTGGAATTGTTTTAACTGGAGGTGGTGCTCAATTGAAACACATTAAACAATTGGTAGAATACATAACTGGTATGGATACCAGAATTGGATATCCAAATGAGCATTTAGCTGGAAATTCAGACGAAGAGATATCAAGTCCTTTGTATGCAACGGCGGTTGGTTTAGTGATGAATAGTTTGGAAAATAAAACGCAAAGTGCCGTAAAATTTCAAACGACAGTAGTTCCGGAAAAAGCATCTCCACAAAGAGAGCCTATATTAGATCGATTTGATGAACAGGAGATTGTAGTCGATACGGAAAAAGTGAAGCAGCCAATAAAGGCGGTTAAAGAAGAATCTACAGAAACAAAAATCAGAAGATCATTTTTTGATAAATATGTAGACAAGATTAAAGATTTTTTAGATAACGCAGAATAGGTTTAGCCTAAAACAATATAAAATAAGAATATCAAAAACCAAATATTATGACAAGCAACTCAGATTTTGGAAGTATTTCATTTGATTTACCGAAAAACCAATCAAATGTAATTAAAGTAATTGGAGTAGGCGGAGGCGGAAGCAACGCAATCAATCACATGTTCAAGCAAGGGATTAAAGGAGTAGACTTTATCGTTTGTAATACCGATTCACAGGCTTTACAAAATAGCTCTGTTCCCAATAAAATTCAGTTGGGAGTTCATTTAACCGAAGGACTTGGTGCAGGCGCTAATCCGGAAGTGGGACAACAATCGGCTATAGAGAGCATTGCTGACATAGAAAAAATGTTGGACAGCAATACCAAAATGGTTTTTATCACCGCAGGAATGGGCGGTGGAACAGGAACTGGTGCTGCGCCGGTAATTGCGCAATTGGCAAAAGAAAGAGATATTCTAACTGTTGGGATTGTAACTATACCTTTTCAATTTGAGGGAAAAGTTCGTGCTGAACAAGCTTTATTAGGCGTTGAAAAATTAAGAAAACAAGTAGATTCTCTCATTGTTATCAATAATAATAAATTGAGAGAAGTTTATGGAAATCTTGGTTTCAAAGCTGGCTTCTCTAAAGCAGATGAAGTTTTGGCTACAGCCTCAAGAGGTATTGCCGAAGTGATAACGCATCATTATACCCAGAATATCGATTTAAAAGATGCAAAAACAGTATTGTCTAACAGTGGAACCGCTATTATGGGTTCTGCTACAGCAACGGGTGAAAATCGTGCTAAAGACGCTATTATTTCTGCATTGGATTCCCCGTTATTAAATGACAATAAAATTATAGGTGCTAAAAACGTATTGTTGCTTATCGTTTCTGGTTCTAACGAAATTACAATTGATGAAATAGGAGAAATAAGTGATCACATTCAAACCGAAGCTGGTTTTAATGCTAATATCATTATGGGTGTTGGTGAGGATGAAACTCTTGGAGAATCGATTGCTGTAACTATTATTGCTACGGGTTTTAATATAGAACAACAAAATGAAATTGTAAATACAGAGCCTAAAAAAATAATACATTCTCTTGACGGTGATCAGAAATTGGAACGAGATCTTACTAACAAAACGGTAAATCCATTTCAAATAAACAATGACAATTCTGGATCTGATGATAAAATTGTTTTTGAATTATTAGAAGATGATGAACCAGTTGCTGTAACTGACGAGCCCATAATTAATGAAAATGAACTGATCATGATTTCTGAATACATCAAAAGTTTAGATGTAACTTTCGAAATTGTTTCTCCTAGAAAGCCTACTGAATTTAGAGTTGTTAACCAAGAGATTGATGTCAGAGAAATAAAAGTAAACAGTCCAAAAACTTTTGGAAATCAAGAGCAAGTTGCTTTTACTTTTGACTTGCCGCTAACTGTTTCACCACCAACCGTTGAAGAATCGGAATCAGAAAACAAAGTGATTTTTGAGTTGACTAATGATATTCGTGACATTAGGGTTAATCAGCCTGTTCAGGTTATTCCAATGACAGAATTGAATAAAAATGGTATCATTAAATATTCGTTGGAAGAGTATATGGAAATTGAAAATGATTTATCAAATTCCAAACTAGTTGCTAAAGTTGAAGAACCGGTTCCAGCGGAATTAAACATTACGGTTAAGCAAGTTGAAGCTGTTTCTAATTTTTCTTCCGCTTTTGAAAATGTTTCTCCTATGGAAATGTCTATTGAACAAACTTTGCGTCTGAGAGCTGATGAACGAAGAAGAAAGTTAAAAGATTTCAATTATAAATTTCACAATAATCCTTCTCGAATGGATGAATTTGAAAAAGAGCCCGCATACAAAAGATTGGGAATTGATATTTCAAGTACACCAGAGAATAATAATAAATCACGGACCTCTTTAGGAATAGATAGTAATGATGAAATACAATTGCGATCTAATAATTCATTCCTTCATGACAACGTTGACTAACTAACTCAATTTATTTCTGATAACCCGAAAATAGTACGCTTTTTTCGGGTTATTTTTTTTATCTTTGCATTGTTTTAATTCCCATATCTAGTAATGGACATTGAGTTTTTTGAACTTTAATGCGATCATATAATATTTTGGTGTTTAAAAAAAAGAAGGACTTTACAATTCCAATTGGGATTATTATAAAGGGTTCTGTTTTCCATGGAAATGGCAATTATTAATCTAAAATCATATATTTAAATGAGTTTATCAGCAAGAATCATGGAAGATTTAAAAACAGCCATGAGAGCTAAAGATACAGTTGCGTTAGAAGCATTGAGGGCTATAAAATCGGAGATTTTATTAGCGCAAACGGCTTCTGGTTCAAAAGAAGAAATTACAGAAGCAGACGAAGTTAAATTGCTTCAAAAATTGGTAAAAACTAGAAAAGACAGTGTTAAAATTTTTACAGAGCAAAACCGTATGGATTTGGCTGAACCAGAGTTAGCACAAATAGCAGTAATTGAAAAATTCTTGCCAGCACAATTAAGCGAAGTAGAAGTTGAAGCTATAATTGAAAAAATAATTTCAGAAACAGGTGCCTCAGGGATTGCAGCTATGGGAAAAGTAATGGGACTGGCAGCTGCTCAATTAGGCGGAACAGCAGAGGGGAAAACCATTTCAACCATAGTTAAAAAGTTATTAGTTTAATAACTTAGAATCTTAGATTATTTTTTGTTCTAAAGATTTTTAATAACGGCTGCGTAGTTCAACTGGATAGAATATCAGATTTCGGCTCTGAGGGTTGCAGGTTCGAACCCTGCCGCGGTCACTAAAACATAAAAAAGGGTTTAATCTTTTTGATTAAACCCTTTTTTAATTCTTAATACTACCAATTATTATCAGCGTCAGATCTAGTATTATTTGCAATATGGTCCTTTAGTTTTCCATTAAGGGTATTCATATAATTTGCAATTAAGGGTAAGTGTTTGTATGATTTTCGTAATTCGCCTTTATCATTATAATATTGTTCCGGATTTTCAATATTTATTGCTACCCATGCTTCTCTTTCTGATTTAGTTGTGGCGCGATAATATTTAATTTCCTGTAAATCAAATTTTGTTTTCGCTTCTTTAAAGGATATCACTATTTGATATTTAGATTCATTGCAGGATTTTGCCCAATCTCCAAAACAAACTAATTGATCATGACTACTTTCAATTAAAATCTGATCGTTCTTAAGTTTTGACACGATTACTTTTTCTTTTTTATCATAATGTACATCCAGCCAATCTAAAGTGCTATTATACAATTGAGATTGAGTTTTTCCATCATGTTCATTCACAACATAATCCGTTAAGCCGTCTTTAGTAAATTTGAAATTTGATTCTTGTGCGTTTGAATTAGCGAAAAAGAATAATAACAAGGAATTAAGGATTAATTTTCTCATTTTTTCTAGCTTTAATTATTAATTCAATAAAAATACCTAATAATATGAAGTTTAGAAAGATCCTTAAGTGTATATTAACAAAAAAGGGAAATCTTTATGATTTCCCTTTTTTACCTATAATAAAGAAGTGATTAAATAGCAGTTAGTTTCTTCAAGTCAGCTATAGTTTGTGTTGGGTTTTCAGCTTTAAAGACAAAACTTCCGGCCACTAAAGCATCAGCCCCAGCTTCTACTAATTGTACGGCATTTTTATTGGTAACACCACCATCAATTTCGATAATAGTTCCAGCACGTTTTCGTATTATTAAAGCTTTAAGCTTTTCTATTTTTGAATACGTATTTTCAATAAATGATTGTCCTCCAAAACCTGGATTGACACTCATGATACAAACTAAATCAATATCGTTAATCACGTCTTCTAACAAATCAATATTGGTATGTGGATTTAGTGCTACTCCCGCCTGCATACCTTCCGCTTTAATAGCTTGTAGTGTGCGGTGAAGATGCGGACAAGCTTCATAATGCACGGTAAGGATATTTGCTCCCAATTGCGCAAAGGTTTTGATATATCGATCAGGATCTACAATCATTAAATGAACGTCAATTGTTTTCGTAGCATGTCTTGAAATAGCTTCCAAAACAGGCATTCCAAAGGAAATATTAGGTACAAAAACACCATCCATAATATCAATGTGAAACCAATCTGCTTCACTCTTGTTAATCATTTCAATGTCGCTTTGCAAATTGGCAAAATCGGCAGCAAGAACAGATGGTGCAATAATCGTATTTTTCATTTTATGCTAAATTTATTTCAGTAAGTTCTAGTCCTGATTTTGGTTAGTGCGTTGTTCGTACAAAAATAGTTATTTAAAAGCAATTTTGAAACAGTAATATTTTTCAAGTAAGTATTGATAATGGTCTTTATGTCATTAGAGCGCTTTTCTAGTAAATTTGAATTCAAAAAAAAAACTCCGAAAAGATTCGGAGTTTAGTTCATTTAATTTTTTATTTCATCACGAAATGGAATTTTAGGTTATCCTAAATATGTTTTCAAGATTTTGCTTCTTGAAGTATGTTTCAATCTTCGGATTGCTTTTTCTTTAATTTGACGAACGCGTTCCCGAGTTAGATCGAAAGTTTCTCCAATTTCTTCCAGGGTCATTGGATGTTGATCACCAAGTCCAAAATACAAACGAACTACGTCCGCTTCTCTTGGAGTTAGGGTTTCTAAAGAACGTTCAATTTCAGTACGCAAGGATTCTTTGATCAATTCACGATCAGGATTTGGAGATTCACCAGAACGTAAAACGTCATATAGGTTAGAGTCTTCTCCTTCCACAAGCGGGGCATCCATGGATAAATGACGACCAGAGTTCTTCATGCTCTCTTTAACATCATTTACGGTCATGTCTAGTTCTTTTGCAATTTCTTCAGCAGAAGGTGGTCTTTCATTAGATTGCTCCAATAAAGCGTACATTTTGTTGATTTTATTGATAGAACCAATTTTGTTCAAAGGCAGACGAACGATACGAGATTGTTCTGCTAATGCTTGAAGAATGGATTGACGAATCCACCAAACAGCATAAGAAATAAATTTAAATCCACGTGTTTCATCAAAACGTTGTGCGGCTTTAATTAATCCTAAATTCCCTTCATTAATCAAATCGGGTAGTGTTAAACCTTGATTTTGATATTGTTTTGCTACAGAAACTACAAAACGTAAATTAGCTTTAGTTAATTTTTCTAAAGCTTGTTGGTCACCCGCTTTAATTTTCTGTGCTAATTCTACTTCCTCATCTGCGGTGATAAGGTCAACTTTTCCAATTTCTTGTAAATATTTGTCTAAGGATGCAGTTTCACGATTGGTTACCTGCTTGGTAATTTTAAGTTGTCTCATTTTTTGTCTCCTAAATTTTAAGTATACAATATGTTATACGGACATAGTTTCGGAAAAGTTACAAAGTGTCTCAAAATAAATTTTAATTAACATAAAAAACCCCAATTCAAATTAATGAATTGGGGTTTTGCTCGTACTTCTATTTCGAAGTTAGGCAATAATTAGTCTCTAGGAGGTCTTGGTAATAGTGCTTTTCTAGATACTTTTTCTTTTCTTGTTTTAGGATCAACACCTAAGTATTTCACCATGAATACGTCACCCATATTTACTACATCAGAAACGTTTTCTGTACGTTCCCAAGCGAGCTCAGATACGTGAAGCAATACTTCGTTTCCAGGAACTGCTGTATATTCAACAACTGCACCAAAATCAAGCATTTTAATAACTTTCACTTCGTAAGATTCATTCATTTGTGGTTTGAAAGTGATCGATTCAATTTTAGCTAATACCGCTGCTATTCCAGCTGGATCAGTTCCTAAAATTTCAATTACCCCTTGCTCATTCACTTCATTGATAACGATAGTTGTTCCAGTAGCTTTTTGTAATTCTTGAATTACTTTTCCACCAGGTCCGATCAACGCTCCAATAAAGTTACCAGGAATTGTTCTGGTAATTATTTTTGGGGCATATGTTTTAACATCTTCTTTCGGAGAGGCAATAGTATCAGTAAGTATTTTTAGAATATGTAAACGACCATCACGAGCTTGAGCCAATGCTGCTTCCATAATCTCATATTTCAAACCGTCAATTTTGATGTCCATTTGACAAGCTGTAATTCCTTCTGAAGTTCCAGTTACTTTGAAGTCCATATCTCCTAAATGATCTTCGTCACCTAAAATATCAGATAATACTGCAAAACGATCTCCGTCTGTAATTAATCCCATTGCAATTCCGGATACAGGACGAATCATTTGAATACCAGCATCCATTAATGATAATGTACCAGCACAAACAGTTGCCATTGAAGATGAACCATTAGATTCTAATACTTCAGAAACGACACGAATTGTATAAGGACAATCAGCAGGAATCATATTTTTCAATGCTCTTTGTGCTAAGTTTCCGTGACCAACTTCTCTTCTTGAAGTTCCTCTTAATGGGCGAGCTTCACCTGTAGAAAATGGAGGGAAATTATAGTGCAAGTAGAATTTTTCTTCTCCTTGTTGTGAAGGTGAATCAATTTGGTTTGCTTCTCTAGAAGTTCCCAAAGTCGCTGTAGCCAATGCTTGAGTTTCTCCACGTGTAAACAGTGCTGATCCGTGAACAGATGGTAAATAATCTACTTCACACCATATTGGTCTGATTTCTGTAGTTTTTCTACCGTCTAAACGTGTTCCTAAATCTAAGGTTACGTTACGAACAGCTTCTTTATTTGTTTTGTAAAAATATTTACTAACCAAATCACCATTTTCAGCTAATTCTTCTTCTGTAAACAAGGCCTTAACTTCGTCTTTTACAGCATCAAATGAAGCAGTTCGTTCTTGTTTAGAAGAACCTTTACTTGCAATAGCATATATTTTATCATAAGCAGCTGATTTTACTTTAGCATAAATAGCATCATCTGTTTTTTCAGTTTCGTAAGTACGAACTTCTTTTTTTCCAAAAGCAGCTTGCAAACGTTCTTGCGCGGCAATTTGGTTTTTAATGTGTTCGTGAGCAAATTTGATTGCTTCTACCATTTCAGCTTCTGATATTTCCTTCATTTCACCTTCTACCATTGCGATAGAATCTGATGAAGCACCAATCATCATATCTATGTCAGATAATTCTAATTGAGCGCGACTAGGGTTGATGATGAATTTACCATCAATTCTTCCCACTCTAGCTTCAGAAATTAAAGTTTCAAAAGGAATGTCAGACAATGCAAGTGCTGCCGAAGCCGCTAATCCTGCTAATGCATCTGGCATAACATCATCATCATGAGACATTAACTGAATCATAACTTGAACTTCGGCGTGATAATCACTAGGGAAAAGCGGACGTAAAACACGATCTACTAATCTCATTGTTAGCACTTCGTTATCACTTGGACGCGCTTCTCTTTTGAAGAAACCACCAGGAAAACGCCCTGCTGCAGCAAATTTTTCACGATAATCCACCGTAAGTGGTAAAAAATCGATTCCAGGACTTGCTTTTCTTGAGGATACAACTGTTCCTAAAATAACAGTTTTACCAATTCTTACTACAACAGCACCGTCAGCTTGTTTGGCTAAACGACCTGTCTCGATTGTGATGCTTCTTCCATCACCTAAATCGATACTTTCTACAAATAATTGTGGAATCATAATTTTAATTCTTTAAGTTCTACTTGGGTGTTAGTTGTGTAGTTGTTGTTTTGCGTAGTTAATGCCTAAAACCCAATGAAAAACCAAACTTTTTAGTACTGTGTATAAAAACAAAAAGAGGCGCGTGAGCACCTCTTTTGTATTGATTATTTTCTAATATTCAATTCTTTAATAATCTCACGGTATCTGTTAATTTCTGTTTTCTTCAAATAATCCAACAAAGATCTTCTTTTACCAACTAATTTTACTAGAGAACGCTCTGTATTATAATCGTGACGATTTTTTTTCAAGTGTTCTGTTAGGTGATTGATTCTAAATGTGAACAAAGCAATCTGACTTTCTGAAAGTCCAGTGTTTGTTGCTGATTTTCCGTGTTTAGCGAAAATTTCTTCTTTAACTTCTTTAGTTAAGTACATGCAAATATTATTTAAATGATTGTTATGTAGGTATTCATCTTTTGAATACGGATGCAAAAGTAAACTTTATTTTTAAAGTTACAAGTAAAAAAATAGTTTTAAGTTTTATAATTGGGGCTTTAGAAAGCTGTAAAAGCTATTTATTTATAAAAATCAGATATAAATCTTAATATAATTTTGCAATTTCCGAATTTACAAACTCCAAAAAGCGTTCGTCGGCTGCTGTAAAAGGATCAATTACGTTAGAATCAATGTCTATTTGTCCAATGTTTTCTCCGTTTACAAATAAAGGCACCACAATTTCTGACTTTACCGAAATGCTACACGCAATATAATTATCTTGGGCTTGAACATCAGGAACGACAAAGTTTTCATTAGAAACGGCTACCTGACCGCAAATGCCTTTTCCAAATGGAATTAAAGTGTGGTCTGTGGGAGCGCCAATATATGGTCCTAAAATCAATTCTTCTTTGTCTCCGTTTCGGAAATAAAATCCAACCCAATCATAATATTGTATGTTGTCTTTTAATAAGGAACAAATTCCCAATAATTTTTCCTCCTTATTTATGTTTGTGAGTTCTAAAAGGGACAGAACTTTAGGTTTTAATGCTTCAAATGTCATAACAATGTATTTTAATACAAAAGTAGTATTTGCTTTAGCTATAAATTATATAAATTTGTTAAAAATTAGAATTGAAAAAATACTTCCTCCAATACCGTCCTTTTTTTATTTTTATTTTCAAATTTTTTGGAGTATATATCTTCTTGACTTTGTTATATGCAGGCTATTTAAATCAGTTTGTTTCTGGTAAATTTGAGATCGACGCATTCACAAGTTTAGTTGCTAATAACACAAAATCTTTTTTAGAATTTTTTAATTATAAAATAATTCTAGCACCTCATTTATTTGAACCTTCCTTTAATGTATGGGTAAATGAAAAATTAGTAGTTCGAATAGTTGAAGGCTGCAATGCTGTAAGTGTCTTTATATTGTTTATTTCTTTTATTGTAGCTTTCAATGGTAAATTTTTTGAAACTTTTATTTTCATTCTTTTCGGAATTTTACTAATACATATTTTAAATATTATAAGAATTGCGTTATTGACTCTGGGTCTCATTTATTATCCAGAATACGAACATTTATTACATGATATTGTATTTCCTTTATTTATTTATGGTGTAGTCTTTGGCTTATGGGTAATCTGGGTCAATAATTTTTCTTTTTATGCTAAAAAAAATAGTACAAAATAAAGTTCGGTTTATTGTATCCCTTTTTTTGGTGCTCATTTTGGCATCCATACGATCTTATGAATCTTCTCTTTTTTACGATCCTTTTCTTGTATTTTTTAGAAGAGAGTTTGCTAATCTTCCGTTGCCGGAATTTGATTCTTTGCATTTATTTTGGAGTCTTCTATTTCGATATTCATTAAATACTGTTGTTTCGCTAACTATTATATTCGCAATATTCAATCAATTTGAATTGGTGAAACTTTCTGCCTTTTTGTATTTAGGTTTCTTTATAATTCTGATTTCTGCTTTTTTTTTAATTTTATATTTTTACGGAAATCATAATAATCTGCTGCTTTTTTACATCCGAAGATTCCTTATTCAGCCCTTATTTGTTGTTCTATTTATTCCTGCATTTTTTTATCAAAAACAAATTAACTAGACTTTTTTCGTATCTTTAAGTTAGATTTAGATCTGTAAATCATTTACTTATGAAGATCGTAAAGCATTCGGGTAATATAGTTGAGTATAATCCGGAAAAACTCAAAATTTCTCTTTTAAAGTCTGGCGCAAGTCGGAAAGCAGTCGATGTTATTTTAAAAAGTATTGAACAGGAAATTTATGAGGGAATTGCCACCAAGCAAATCTATAAAATGGCTTTTAATCTTTTGAAAAAGGAAGCCAATTCAAATGCCGCTCGGTATAATTTAAAATCAGCTATTCGTTTATTAGGACCCGCAGGTTTTTTCTTTGAGAAATATATGGCTCGTCTTTTTCAAGCGGAACATTATGAATGCCAAGTCAATCAGATTTTAGAAGGAAAGTGCATTTCCCATGAAATTGATATTTTAATAAAAAAGCATCATGAAATAGCAATGGTAGAATGCAAGTTTCATATGGGCAGAGACGCTGCTTCAGATGTAAAAGTTCCCATGTATATTTTATCCCGATTTAATGATTTAAAAGATCGAGAGTTTAAATTATTTTCTAAACAGGATTCTATTTCTAATTGTTGGATCGTAACCAATAATCGATTTACTACCGATGCTATTAGTTTTGCTGAATGTTCTGGATTGAATTTATTGAGTTGGGATTTCCCTTCAGATTCTAATTTAAAAACCAAAAATGACAATGATTTATTGTATCCAATAACTTGTCTGACTACGCTCACCAATACAGAAAAAGACAAATTATTAGTTTTAGATGTGATTTTAGCTCAAGAATTAATCAATAATTCCTTTAGTCTGGATAAAATTGGATTAAGTGAAAATAGAAAAAAAAATGTGATTAAAGAAGCCTCAGAATTGTGTCGGTATATTTAAGAATTCAGAATTTATAATTCTTTATTAATTTTAAAATCGTATCAAATGAAAGTCAAATTTATTGGAGGAGTAGGGACAGTAACGGGTTCAAAAACACTCGTAGAAAGCAACGGAATTCGTATTTTGATAGATTGTGGACTATTTCAAGGGATAAAATCCTTACGAGAACTTAACTGGGAGTCTTTGCCTGTATTGCCCTCTACAATTGATTTTGTCATGCTTACTCACGGTCATTTGGATCATTGTGGCTGGCTTCCCAGATTGGTGTCTCAAGGATTTAAAGGCAAGATATACTGCACGAGTCCAACCAAAGATATCACAAAACTTATTCTTTTAGACAGTGCTAAAATTCAGGAGGAAGAAGCTAAAAAAGCTAACATGGATCATTATTCTAAGCATGAAATCGCTAAACCGCTCTATACAGTTGAACAAGCGCAAAATGTGTTTCCACTTTTTAGAGTTATCAAAATAGATGAAACTGTTCCTCTAGATGCTGAAATTTCTGCTGTTTTTATTAATGCGGGACACATTATAGGTGCCTGTAGTATTGAATTGTTTTTAGAAAATAAAACACTAATTTTTTCGGGTGATATCGGACGGGATAATGATGTGCTGGTTTATCCTCCGATGAAACCACGAAAAGCAGACTATATCTTTCTAGAAAGCACTTATGGAAATAGGCTACATCCTGATACCGATGCTAAATCAGAACTCGAAATGTATATTAATAATACCTATGAAAAGGGTGGAACAATCATTATTCCTAGTTTTGCTGTTGAGCGTGCTCAAACGATTATGTTTTTACTTTGGCGACTTAAAAAGGAAAATAGAATACCAAACATTCCCTATATTGTTGATACTCCAATGGGGATTAGTGCCTTAGAAATTTTCTCCAATAATTTAAAATGGCATAAACTCCCGTTAGAAGATTGTGAAGAAATGAGTAGGATGTTTACTTTGGTTACTGAATATCAAGAAACGATGCAGGCGATTATGGACGAACAGTCAAAAGTTGTCATTGCGGCAAGTGGAATGGTAACTGGCGGTCGTGTTTTGACCTATCTTGAGCATTATCTTGGATTGCCCGAATCAACAATTATAATTGTGGGTTATCAGGCAGAAGGAACTCGAGGCAGAAAATTAATTGAAGGTGCAAAAGAATTAAAAATTCATGGTAAGTATTATCCTGTACTAGCAAAAATTATAGAAATTCAAGGTTTATCAGCTCATGGAGATCAAAAGGACTTACTAAATTGGCTATCCGTCCTAGAAAATAAGCCCATTAAAGTTTTTTTGGTGCATGGTGAGAATCAACCTGCAGATGAACTTCGAATTAAGATTAAGGAGCACTATGGCTATGATTGTGTTGTTCCTCTAATGGGACAAGAATATGAATTGTAAATTTTTAACAGGAAATTAATTTTTTAATTTGATAAATCACTTAATTTTGTGACATGAACTTTAGAAAGCCCGTAAGTTTGTTGTTAGCCTTTTTCCTGTTGGTTTCCAATGTGGGATTTGCTTTTAATGTGCATTATTGTGGCGGGGAAATAGCATCAATAACTATTAAAACCACATTTTCTTCTGAAAAGCCAGTTAAAAATTGTTGTGCAGTGGTCGAAGAAAAATCAGACTGCTGTAAAAATAAAACTCTGCATTTTCAACAAAAATCATATGATGTTGTAGTTGATTTAATCACTTACACGGCTGATTTAGTATATTTAACTGCTGAAGAAAGCCCGATTGTTGGTTTTTCAACTGCTTCTACTTTCAAAAGTAATTCAATCACTTCCTATTCTTGTGATGCTAATGCGCCTCCCTTTTTTAAGCTTTACCACCAATTAATTTTTTACGCCTAATTTTGATGTTTTAATAAAAGTCATAGCAAAATCTTATGCTATAAAATTTATTTAAAAAAAACATCATTATTATTTATTATGAAAAAACAAAGATCAATACTTATTCTAGTTTTGTTCGCTGCTTATAATTCCTATTCTCAGGATACTTTGCAGGAGATAAAAGTTCAAAATATTCGAAAGAGTATAAAAAAGTCTTACACTTTAACAACAAATAGCACTACTTTGACCAGCAAAGAACTTCTAAAAGCAGCCTGTTGTAATTTGGCAGAAAGCTTCGAAACAAATCCTTCTATTGATGTCAACTTTTCGGATGCAGTTAGCGGAACAAAGCAAATCAAAATGTTGGGCTTGACCAGTCCTTATTTGATGATTACTGAAGAAAATATTCCCTCCGTTCGAGGAGCTTCTCAGGCATACGGATTATCATTTACGCCAGGAACCTGGGTTGAAAGTATTCAGATTACTAAAGGTGCTGGATCCGTTGTAAATGGGTTTGAAAGTATTTCAGGTCAGATTAATACCGAATTAATTAAACCAGCACACGATATACCATTTTTTCTAAATGCATATGGTTCTACAGATTCTCGATTTGAATTGAATACCCATTTTAATAAGAGAATTTCTGACAAATGGAGTACAAGTCTTTTTCTACATGGAAATACCAGAGCAGCAAAAAATGACATGAACAAGGATGGATTTATGGACAATCCTTTTGCTAAACAAATAAATGTTCTAAATCGTTGGCAATATACCAACGCTGAAAAAGGATGGGTTAGTTTTATCAATTTTCGATATATGAATGATAAAAAGCAAACTGGAGAATTAGACTTTGATCCCATTAGAGATCGAGGAACAACAAATCGTTGGGGTTCCGAAATAAATACTGAACGGTTGGATGTTTCAACTAAACTAGGTTATGTTTTTCCGGATATGCCTTATCAGAGTATTGGTTTTCAGAATGCATTAAACAGTCATGATCAAAACTCTTTTTTTGGATTGAACGAGTATACTATTAAACAAAAAAGTTATTATTCCAATTTGATTTTTAATTCGATTATTAATAATACCATGAATAAGTTTTCTACAGGTTTGAATTTTTCCTATGACAATTATGGTGAATTTGTAAATCAAAATGATTTTAGTAGAACTGATAATTCTATAGGTGCCTTTTTTGAATACACCTATGATAATACGGATAATTTTAGTTTAATTCTGGGAGGCAGAATTGATAATCATAATCGGTTAGGTACTTTTATTACGCCACGTTTACATGCTAGATATAATCCTTGGAAAGAAGGAGTTCTGAGATTTTCAGCTGGTCGAGGTAAACGAATAGCTAATATTTTTGCCGAAAATCAGCAATTATTTGCAAGTTCAAGATCTTTTGATCTATTAAATTCAGGTGGTAAAACCTATGGTTTGAATCCTGAAATAGCATGGAATTATGGGCTTAGTTTTATGCAAGGCTTTAATTTATTCAATAAAAAAGGAGATATTGGGTTTGATTTTTACAGAACTGATTTTCAAAATCAGGTAGTTATTGATTTGTTTCAAAGTCCGCAGCAGGTTTTATTTTATGATTTAGAAGGCAGTTCATATGCTAATAGTTTTCAATTTGAATTTAATTATGAATTGGCCCGTAGATTAAATTTAAGAACTGCTTATAAATATTATGATACCCAAACCACCTATAATTCGGGGAGTTTTCAAAGACCTTTACAGGCTAAAAATCGTTTTTTTGGAAATCTAGCTTATGAAACTTTATTATCAGATGATGATAAACAATGGAAATATGATTTCACTTTGAATTGGCTCGGACAACAACAATTGCCTAATACGGCTACCAATCCAGCGGCTGACAGGTTACCGGAATTTTCACCCTCTTTTTCTGTGATGAATATTCAGTTTACAAGAGTTTTTTCCAGTAATCTTGAAGTATATGTTGGAGGGGAAAATATTGGAAATTACAAGCAAGAAAAAGCTATATTAGGGGCTAATAATCCTTTTGGTCCTAATTTCGATGCCTCAATTGGATACGCTCCAATTTTTGGTCAAATGTATTATGCAGGATTGCGTTTTAAAATTAAATAACAATAACTAATATATTCAAATCATGAAAAATGTAATTATACTATTTATGCTGGCCTTATTGGGAGTTTCAACTCAGGCACAAGAAAAAAAGAATAAAAATGCTAAGTACACTGTAGCGATTAATGGTAATTGTGAACATTGCAAAAAGAGAATAGAGAAAGCCGCCTTTTCTGTTTCAGGGGTTAAATCTGCCAATTGGAGTATAGAAACTCATCAGTTAGTTTTAATTTTAAATGAAGAAAAGACCTCTATTTTTGATTTAGAAACAGCGGTTGCTAAAGTGGGACATGATTCTAAGGATGTCAAGGCAGAAAAGGAAGTTTATGATAAACTGCCAGCGTGTTGTTTATATGTAAGAGAATAAATCAATAGCCGGGAACATATATTCTGGTTTTTTTTTATTTACGTAAACAAGAATCTTAAATATTTAATATTTTTAATCAGATTTATGTAATAATTAAGAAAATTAAAAGGTTCGTTTTTTAAATGGAATAGAATCACAAAATTAATGTTAATTTGTCTCTTATAAATCGTTAATAAAACTTTAAAAGAGTCTAATATATTGTACTTAAGCTAAATTAGTATTACTTTCACCGACGAAAAAAAATAGAAAAAAAATAGAATGAGCGACTTTGATTGGAAAAATTTATTAGATCCCCTTTTTTATATACACTTTGATGTTGATGGAGTAAAACTTGGATTATACATTGTTTTATTTATTGTCTTTGCTGAAACTGGACTTTTTGCCGGATTCTTTTTGCCTGGGGATAGTCTGCTTTTTTTAGCAGGTATATACAATAGAGAATTGATTGAAAACGTTTTATTTATTGACAGCAATTTTTTAAATGTTATTTTATTAGCTTCATTAGTTGCTGTTTCAGGTGTTATTGGAAATATAATTGGTTATTGGTTTGGCTCAAAAAGTGGCTACTATTTGTATAACAAAAAAGATTCCTTTTGGTTTAAGAAAAAATACTTAGTACAGTCCAAAGACTTTTTTGAAAAACACGGTGGAAGAGCTATTATTTTTGCTAGATTCTTACCTATTTTCAGAACCTTTGCTCCAATTGTAGCCGGAATAGTATCCATGGATAAAAAGAAATTCATGTTTTATAATATCGTAAGTTCTTTTTTATGGTCCTTCACTTTAATTTTTGCAGGGCATTATTTGTATGGCTTTTTACTTGAAAATTATGGCATAAACTTAAAAGAGCACATTGAGTTAATCGTCATAGCTTTAGTGGCAATAACAATTTTACCCGTGCTATATAAGTTTAGTAAGAAAACGAAAATTGAAGAATAGGCGATTTTATATTTGTCCAAAAAAAATCCGAAGCTAATAATTAAGCTTCGGATTTTTTTGTTTCTAATTCTATTTGGACTTAAGATTACATCATTCCTGGCATACCACCGCCCATTGGGTTTCCACCAGCATTCTCTTCTTTGATGTCTACTAAAGCACATTCTGTAGTTAAGATCATTCCAGCTACTGATGCTGCATTTTCTAACGCTACACGAGTTACTTTTTTAGGATCAATAATACCTGCTTTTAGCATGTCAACATATTCATCAGTTTTTGCATTGTATCCAAAATCTCCTTTTCCTTCTGCTACTTTTGCAACAACTACTGAACCTTCTAGACCAGCATTTTCAACAATAGTTCTCAAAGGTGATTCAACAGCTCTAGATATAATTTGAATACCTGTAGCTTCATCAGCATTATCTGCTTTTAAAGACGCTAGTGCTTTTTTAGCTCTTAAGAGAGCGACACCACCACCGGCAACAATTCCTTCTTCTACAGCAGCACGAGTTGCATGCAAAGCATCGTCTACGCGGTCTTTTTTCTCTTTCATTTCAACTTCAGAAGCAGCACCAACATAAAGAACGGCAACTCCACCAGCTAATTTAGCCAAACGTTCTTGTAATTTTTCTTTGTCATAATCAGAAGTTGTAGTTTCCATTTGACCTTTTATTTGGTTAACACGATTTTTGATCATATCTGCTTCACCAGCTCCACTTACCAAAGTAGTATTGTCTTTATCGATTGTTACTCTTTTTGCCGTACCAAGCATTTCCATAGTAGTGTTTTCTAGAGTGTAACCTCTTTCTTCAGATATAACAGTTCCACCAGTTAAAATGGCAATGTCTTCCAACATTGCTTTTCTTCTGTCTCCAAAACCAGGAGCTTTTACAGCAGCAATTTTTAAAGCGCCACGTAATTTGTTTACTACTAATGTGGATAAGGCTTCCCCATCAACATCTTCAGCAATAATTAACAATGGTTTGCCAGATTGAGCTACTGGCTCAAGAACTGGTAATAATTCTTTTAAAGAAGATACTTTTTTGTCGTATAATAGAATGTAAGGAGATTCTAACTCAACTTCCATTTTTTCTGGGTTAGTAACAAAATAGGGAGATAAATATCCTCTGTCAAATTGCATTCCTTCAACAACATCAACATAAGTTTCAGTTCCTTTGGCTTCTTCAACAGTAATAACACCTTCTTTACCAACTTTTGCAAAAGCAGCAGCGATTAACTCACCAATAACTTCGTCATTGTTAGCAGAAATAGAAGCAATTTGTTTGATTTTATCAGAATCGGTTCCTACCACTTTAGATTGTTTAGCAAGGTCAAGAACAATAGCTTCAACTGCTTTGTCAATTCCTCTTTTTAAATCCATTGGATTAGCACCTGCTGCAACGTTTTTTAAACCTTCTTTAACAATTGCTTGTGCAAGAACTGTAGCAGTTGTAGTTCCGTCTCCTGCTAAATCATTAGTTTTTGAAGCTACTTCTTTAACCATTTGAGCACCCATGTTTTCTAATGGATCTTTTAATTCTATTTCTTTTGCTACGGTAACACCATCTTTAGTAACAGTTGGTCCACCAAAAGCTTTTCCAATAATTACATTACGACCTTTTGGCCCAAGTGTTACTTTTACTGCGTTTGCCAATGCATCTACACCACGTTTTAGTCCGTCACGTGCTTCGATATCAAATTTTATATCTTTTGCCATTTTGTTCTTTTTATTTATTTTTATGAATAAAGACAGGTAATGACCTGTCCGGATTTTAATTTAGATAATTGCAAGAATATCATCTTCTCTCATAATAAGGTAATCTGTCCCTTCTAATTTCAACTCAGTCCCAGCATATTTACCATATAGAACGGTATCTCCAATTTTGACTGTCATTGTGTGGTCTTTAGTCCCGTTACCAACGGCAACAACAGTTCCTTTTTGAGGTTTTTCTTTGGCTGTGTCGGGAATAAAGATGCCTGAAGCCGTTTTGGTTTCTGCAGGAACAGGTTCGATAAGAACACGATCTGAAAGCGGTTTAATTTTTAGAGCCATAATAATATGTTTTTTTTGTTATATTAAATTTGATATGTAATCAGTTTCAGAAATTGTGCCAATGCGTATAAACTGACAATCTTGCTTAAAAAAAAATGCCAGCATTGTCAAGCTGGCATTTTTTATATGTTAAATATAGTTTATTTTTTAATTGGTTCCGGTACAGCAGGGGTTGCAACAGGAACTGGAGTAGTTGGTGTTGCTGATGGAGTAGGAACTACTGCTTTTGGAGCGGGAGCACTTTCAGAGTTTTGAATAATTTTAGAATTGTTGTCGTTTAAAGCTCCAGTGAAACTTAAACTAGATAACAAGATTAATGCAATTAATATAGTTGCCAAAGTCCAAGTACTTTTATCTAAGAAATCAGTTGTTTTTTGAACTCCTCCCATTTGTTGAGACCCTCCTAATGAAGAAGATAATCCACCACCTTTAGGGTTTTGGACCATTATGACAACGATTAATAGGAAACATACTATTGTAATTAAAACTAAAAAAATTGAAAATGTACTCATTGTTATTTATTGTTTTGTTGTAAATTTTTAATATCTAAAATTCGGTCTGCAAAGAAACTACTTTTTTCTGGATATTTCAAAATTAATATTTCATAAGCCTGAATTGCTTTTTGATATTTCTTTTGTTCTAAATATACTCGGGCTAAAGTTTCTGTCATTAAATAAGAATTATCCGCTTTGCTGGGTTCGAAAACAATACCAGAAAAGGCAGCGTCTGCTTTTAAGGGCTGAATTTTCGGACTTTTTTCTATAAATTGATCTATTAAGTTATTTTTTTTTTGTTTGTCTGATTCGATTTCGTTTATTTTATAGGCATCCAGACTTTTTTCTGTTCGGTCGATACTTTGAATCTTAGAAATTTGAAGCCATTGTTGGAAAGAATGCTTTTCGTTTTTTGAAAATTCTAAAGGTTTTCCCAGTTCTAATTTATCGAAAACAATATCGGTTTTAGTTTCAAGTTGGGGCAATTCTACTTTTAGTGTGCCTTCCACAATTTCAATCTCGTGAACTTGAATAGACAAGGACTTTTTGATAGAATTCAATATTGAATCCTCGATTGTATAACTTTTTGGCTCTAGCTTTGGTTCTTCTTTGCTAAGAATTTCAATTTCACTTAATTTGATTTCTAATACTTCCTTGGCTTTTTTCTCAAATAATTCTTTCTCAACGGAGTTAAAAGTATCCGAACTTATGAATTCGAATAAAACACTTCGATCTGCAGTATGAGCTGCGGTAATTTTTAATGTACTGTTGTATTTAAAACTGTTTTGATTGTACAATCCTTTTAAAAACAAAGCTTTTGCGCTCTGAAAATAAGGAAATTCTTGAACGATTTTTTCCAACGAAATGCTATGGATGTCATTTATTGCATCCGGTTTATTAATTAATTTGGTATAGTCTGCTAAGTTCAAAATTTATTCCAAGGTTTTAGATACACAAATTAACTTTAAATTTTACCATTTTGCAAGTGATGCATTAAAAACATCCTGTGTTATTCTTTCGAAGATAATATCTAAGGCCGATGTTAGGCTTGAACCAATTAATTGCTGACTTCCGCTATAGTCATAAAAGAATGAAAATCTTTTCTCAAAATCATCTTTTTCCTTGTTTTTATTTGTAAATCGAACATTTACTGTAATAGTCAATCTGTTTTGAGCTGCTCTCTGATCAGCTGTAGCGGTTATTGGACTAATTCTATAATCAACAATTTCTCCTTCATACACCAAATCGCCTCCGGTGTTAGTTAGATTTAAATTGGTTTGATTCTGGATTAAATTCTGTAAAGCCTGTGTAAAGGTTCTTTCGATACCTGGTTCAATTAAGGCTGCAGTATTCTGAAAATAATTAACTTGAAAGGTTTTAGCGTCAATCTTTCCTGTACCAGTGAAGTTGTAAACGGAGCAACTGTTAAAAGTTAGAAGTAAAGCTATAGCAAGTGAATAGTGTAAATATTTCATTATAAATTTTAAAATTCAAAGTTATTCAAAATAAATGGAGAATCCCATTAAAGGTTTCAAAGGTCAAATTGTTTTATTTTGCGATATAGTGTACGTTCCGAAATTCCCAATTCGTCAGCAGCAGCTTTGCGTTTTCCTCTGTTTTTTTCCAATGATTTTTTAATCATTTCTATTTCCTTTTGCTCTAATCTCAAAGTTTCTTCCTCTTCTATGGTTTCGGCAAACAAATAATTATCTTCTTTTTTGTGTTCTAGTTCAACCGCTTTTTTATGAATTGGTAGTAATGATAATTCAGGTTGTTCTTCAAAATCAATCTCACTATCATTGGTATGTGTGCCGTAGATTTTCTGAATCAGATTCGGATTGGTTTCCTGAACTTTTGAAGCGCCACTTTTCATTAATTCCAATGTCAGTTTCTTCAGGTCATTCAAATCACTTTTCATGTCAAACAGCACCTTGTATAGAATTTCTCTTTCGGTACTAAAATCACTATCTCGTTTCTTATTTTTGATTACAGAGGGTAAATTACTGCCTTCTGAAGGTAAATAAGATTGTAAGATAATGGAGTTAATGTCTCGATTAGTTTCTAAAACGGATATTTGTTCGGCTACATTTCGCAATTGTCGAATGTTTCCACTCCATCGGAATTTCTGCAATAACTGAACAGCAGATTCATCTAATTTAAGAGGAGGCATTTTATATTTGTATGCGAAATCGGCAGCGAATTTTCTAAATAATAAATGAATATCATCCTTTCGGTCTCTTAAAGGCGGCAGAGTGATGTCAACAGTACTTAATCGATAGTATAAATCTTCTCGAAATTTACCTCTTTCAATAGCGTCAAACAGATTGACATTTGTAGCGGCTACAATTCGCACATTCGTTTTTTGAACTTGGGAGGAGCCGACTTTAATAAACTCGCCATTTTCTAATACGCGTAGCAAGCGAACCTGTGTTGTTAAAGGTAGTTCTCCTACTTCATCCAGAAATATAGTACCACCATCGGCTACTTCAAAATAGCCTTCTCGAGTTCCGGTTGCTCCTGTAAAGGCTCCTTTTTCATGTCCGAAAAGTTCACTATCAATAGTTCCTTCGGGAATAGCGCCGCAATTTACTGCAATGTATTTACCATGTTTTCGGTGGGAAAGAGAATGAATAATCTTTGGAACACTTTCTTTTCCAACACCACTTTCACCTACCACTAAAACCGATATATCAGTAGGTGCTACTTGAATTGCTTTTTCTATGGCACGATTGAGTTTCGGATCATTACCTATAATCTCAAATCGTTGTTTTATTGACTGAACTGTTTCCATATTTTTTTGTTTTAAAGTTTTTTGTTTGAAGATTAGGAGAGGCTTTTGTACTCTTTAATCTTTATATTTCAAACTTTTTTATTTTATAGTTTTTGTCAACTTTTCTTTTATAGGGGTTGTTTTTTCTACTTTCTGCTTTGGAAAATAAGTTCTAATTATATAAAATGTAGAACCAAAACCAAGGATGAAGGCTAATAAAATTATGATTATATTTTTTTTGGTCATTTGTTTATTTTTTAAAATGCTACTTTTATTTTATTAACAGTACTACGAGTACTAACAGTTTTAACATTGCTAACATTACTAAGAGTCCTAACTGTACTAACAGCTTTAATATTGCTAACAGTCCTAACTATACTAACAGTTTTAACATTGCTAACATTACTAAGAGTCCTAACTGTACTAACAGCTTTAACATTGCTAAGAGTCCTAACTATACTAACAGTTTTAACATTGCTAACATTACTAAGAGTCCTAACTGTACTAACAGTTTTAATATTGCTAACAGTGCTAAGAGTCCTAACTGTACTAACAGTTTTAACATTGCTAACATTGCTAAGAGTCCTAACTGTACTAACAGTTTTAAAATTGCTAACAATACTAAGAGTCCTAACTATACTAACAGCTTTAATATTGCTAACAGTGCTTAGAGTCCTAACTGTACTAACAGTTTTAAAATTGCTAACAATACTAAGAGTCCTAACTATACTAACAGCTTTAATATTGCTAACAGTGCTAAGAGTACTTACTGTGCTAACAGTTTTAATATTGCTAACAGTGCTAAGAGTACTAACTGTGCTAACAGTTTTAATATTGCTAACAGTGCTAAGAGTACTAACTGTGCTAACAGTTTTAATATTGTTAACTGTGCTAGGAGTCCTAACAGTTTTAACTTTGCTAACGGTAAGTACTAAGAGTCCTAACAGTTCTTAATAATCTGGAGCGCTCTTTTCTAATTCATATCCGAATAACCGACCGCTTCCCCTTTTAAAGTTCCGCTGGTACAGGTTGTAATTCTTACATTTACAAAATCTCCAATTTTATAATTCTCCTTTGGAAAAACGACAGTTATGCTTTGCGAATTTCTACCAGAAAATTCCTCTGTTGATTTTTTGGATACTTTTTCTACTAAAACTTCAACTGTTTGCCCTATGAATTGTTCAGAGCGCAACCAGGCGTGTTTTTGTTGCAAATCGACAATTTCTTGTAATCTTCTCAATTTTGTAGCTTCGGGGACATCATCTTTCATTTTCCGTCCTGCCAATGTTCCGGGGCGTTCAGAGTAGGAATACATGTATCCGAAATTATATTTCACATAGTCCATTAAACTCAAAGTATCCTGATGATCTTGTTCGGTTTCTGTTGGAAAACCCGAAATCATGTCTTGTGAAATCGAGCCATTAGGAATAATAGATCGGATTTTATCAATTAAAGCCATGTATTCTTCCCTTGAATGAAGGCGATTCATTTCTTTTAGAATTCTGTTGCTTCCTGACTGGACCGGTAAGTGAATGTGTTTGCAGATATTTGGATATTTTGCTATAACGTGCAATACACTTTCGTGCATATCTTGCGGATTAGAGGTCGAAAAGCGCACTCTCATTTTTGGAAAGCCAAGAGCTACCATTTCGAGTAACTGATCAAAATCGATTGCTGTAGCTTTTTGTATTTCACTTGCATTTGCGAAGTCTTTTTTCAAACCTCCGCCATACCAAAGAAAGCTATCTACATTCTGACCTAAAAGGGTAATTTCTTTGAATCCTTTGTCCCACAAATCCTGAATTTCTTTCATAATACTTTGTGGTTCCCTACTGCGTTCTCTGCCACGGGTAAAAGGCACTACGCAAAAGGTACACATATTATCACATCCTCGTGTTATAGAAACTAAAGCTGTAATTCCGTTACTCATTAATCGAACGGGAGCGATATCACCGTAGGTTTCGTCTTTGGACAGAATCACGTTAATAGCATCGCGACCTTCTTCGACTTCACTTAATA
>Ga0114962_10000414_pt1 | contig 38022 bp, 38 predicted proteins | sample C_130820_MF_Meta_FD_87017 | JGI IMG/M metagenome (GOLD analysis project Ga0114962, IMG submission 87017) | Freshwater microbial communities from Lake Croche, Canada to study carbon cycling - C_130820_MF_MetaG | ecosystem: Environmental > Aquatic > Freshwater > Lake | place: Lake Croche, Canada...
CATTCCTCCCATACCCATTTTGCTCAACAAAGACTGAATATCACCCATTCCTTTCATATTTTTCATTTTATTCATAATATCAGTTGCCTCGGACATTAATTCACTTTCCTTAATATCACCCGACTTCAATTTAGAATCCAATTTATCTCCCACATTTTTAACAAGACTCATTAATTTAGCCGGATTTTTTATTAAATTGTTTAATACATCTTTCATGTCGGTTGCACCATCCATGTCTATATTGATATTTTCGGCAGTTTCTTCGGCAATTTCTCTCGCAAGTCGGCCTAATTTACCATCTAACATTCCGGTAATATGTTCATGTAGGTCATTTGCCTTGGGCATATCTTCGGTATGTAAATTATTCCCTAACCCTTTACTCGCGTCATTATCAAACAAATCTTGCATTTTTTTAATGGTTTCTTCCAATTTTGATTTAAAATCATCTTGATTGAGAGATTCAAATAATTTAGCAGTCTCGCCAAAAGCATCTTTGTTATCAAGTGTTCCCACAATAGAAAATGTAATCAACTGTAAATATTTCCAAATAGTATCTCGGGTTTTTTGAGAAATGTCAAACTGCCATAAATCCTTGAAATAAATGTGCGGCAAAAATTCAGTGTCTATTTCCGAATCTTCCTTAAATAAATCCTCATTTTGATACAGTATATCAAAAAATCTTGGCGGGTATTTTTTCTTACAAAACGCAAACAACAATTTTGTGCTAGCCGCTTCCCCTTGCTGAATTTTAAGTGATCGTTCTTCACTATTTTCAATAGTAGCGAAAGAGTCTGGTGTTTTCCACCACTTATTTATCAATGCGTCGTATTCTGGGAAGGTGTTTCGAATATCATAGACAAAGTCTTTAATTACCTTATTAAATTCTTCGGGAATGGTAGCAATCGGTTCCGCCATTTGTTTTATATGTTTGATATAAATTTATTTATTTAAATCATACTTGGAGAAATGTATTTAACTAATTAGGCGCTTTCATACAAAGTCGCCAATTTCGTCAAATTTTGAATATATTTCATAACCTTTGCCTGGTCCTCAACAGACATTTGCTTTACTGGATTTCGTAATCGGTCAATACTTTCGGTAATTTTGTCAGAAGATGCGGATATTGCAATATCTTTTGTATAATCCTTGTTTATAAAAAACGCAATATCACCTGCGTCAATCTCTTTTTTATATTCGCCCACAATAAATGTATTCCATATTTTCACAATCATTTTTGGATTCGTTTTTCGAATAGTCAATAATGCGTTTTTAGCCGTCAATATATCTACATCATCCGGAAATACTCTTTGTATATCAGTCAAAAATTCCACAAAATGGTCATTAAATGCCGACAACAAATTACTCATAATACTATTTGTATACATTTCTTTTTAATTCCTTTTACACCTTTTTACATTTAGAGCAACGCGTATTTTAAATGCCTACTTTATTAGCAAAAAAAAATACGAGCGCTTCCTCCTAAAAGGAGGATAAACTAAATTCTATGTAATGGGTTTATCATCTGCTTACTTCTTCATTTCAAAGTGGTAGATAAGCAAATTCCCATCAAATGTTATTTCATATACTACCTTAATGAAACAACTATTTATTTTTAATGACTTGTTTTTTAGGCTTCTTAACCTTTTTTGTTTTTATTACTTTTTTTGTAAATTCTTCTGGTCTCGTTTGACTTTCTAAATAACATTTTCCAAGTAATAATATATTTTTACAAGCATTAGTATCTCTATTCACGAATATACGACATTTGGTTTCCTCTGTTGGAGTTAGTATTTCGTGAAGCGATTTCTTATGTTTTTTTCTTTTTACACTTACATTTTCCATTTCTTTCAAAGTTTTATTATATAACTTACTGGTATTGAATTCATTTATTTCAACAATATCAAATCTGCTTAATAACAATTTCTTCATACCAATATTTGGAGTTGAAATACAACCTTTCATTTGAGATGTTCTACTATAATCTCCGTGTAAAATAACAATCTTTTTTCCTTGTTTTATTTCTTCTTTGGTAAGATATGTATTTTCAATCTCATTCAATAATTTAACCTCACTTTGTTTGGTTCTAATAAATCTACGAAATGCTAATTTACGAAACAAAGGTTTTTGGTAAAATTCTTTTACTTCATTATTAAGAATGGTCTTGTTTGTAATAAAGTTATTATATTCTTCTACTTTTGTTGTTATTGATTTGAAATTTGATAATTTTGTTTCTTTTTCTATTACACCATTCTTCTTCTTTTCTTGTAAAATAATATAATTACTTCTTTTTGTGTATGTTTCAAACCTTCTTCTACAAGCGGTATATTTGAAGAATTTATTATTTTCATCTATCATAGTAATTGGTCTAATTTTACCTGGGTCTAATGAAACTAATTTGTATTTATCAGTTAAGTATTCATCACATTTTTCTTTGGATAAATCTTCAACCTTTGAAAATTCCATTTCATCATTTACTTTTGGTAATTTATCTCCAAATACTTTATTCTTGTATTTTTTCAAAATGAATAGTAAAGAACAACTAAACCCATCAGTAATAATTTGATTGTAAAAAACATATTCTTTTTGTTTGAAAATATTATTTTTTTCTAATTTTATAATTTTACTCCAAATATGTTTTTGATGTTTCTTTGCGTGTAAAACTAATTCACTTTTATTATATTGAAATATAGTTTGTTTCTTATCGTCAATCAAATCAACAATTCCATTAGAATTTAAAGTTATACTTTTTGGAACAATATTATTTCTTTGTGGTATTATTTGGTAAGGTCTTTTACCCAATTCTTCTATTTTCTGATTAATGTAAAAAGAATATTTAATGTATTTTTCTGGATTACATTTTACATCATACGCAACAGATTTATTCACTTTATTTGGAAATAAAAATCCTTTATTTTCTCTAATCCAACTATGATAATCTTCTTTGGAATTTTCTATTTTATTATTAATTAAATCACTTTTCAAATCGCGAATTTCTTGGTTTAGATTTTTATAAAGTTCTTTACGCTTTATCTTATCTTTTTCTTTCTTGATTTCTAATGATTTTGGTTCTTTGAATAAACAATTTATATATTTGAATAAATGTTTTACAAAATGGGTAGAAATATTTGTATTGATACAAGTAATCATTTCATTCGCAATAATTGCTAATATATGAGTTTTATTTGAATAAGATGGTTTTTTAGTTTCACTTAAAGATACTAGTTTAGAAAATTCTTCATTATAAAATTGTTTCATATCTGATTTACCAGTAGCATTTTTGATATTTTCTTCTTTTGTTTTTTGACCTCTTTTCGTAGTTGGAGAACTAATTGTTTTTATTACATCTAATACAAACTGCTTATTAATAGTAGGCAAATCTTGTTTGTTATTAAATTTATTTAATAAATACATACGAATAAACTGATAAGACAAAATAACAATTTCATTCATATCCATAACTGCCTTTTCAATAATAGGATGTAAAGTATCATACCTTTTCAAAACACATTTCAAAGGACACTTAATAATCCTATAAACTTGTTCGGAAGGGTCAGGTGGTTTTTCTTCCAATTCCATTTTATAATATATGTAAAGAAAATATTTTAAGTTCTTTTCTTAATTAATTAATTAATTATATATTTTCCTAAATAATTAATTATTATAAAGTTTGTTCTTCCATTTTTTTTGCCTTTCTTTTTTCATATGCTCGTTTATTATATTCTTTAATCTGTTCTGGTGTTTTTACATAATTTTTATTATATTCCTTAACCTTTTCAATAATCTTTTCTTTATTTTTTTGATAATAACTTTTCTTACTATAATTTTCAATCTTATATGAGTTTAATTCTTCTGTTAGTTCATTAATTTTTTCTTGTTTTTTTTGATTGTCTGTTAATATTTTTTCTTTTTCAATAATAGATAATTCATATAAACGCTTATAATCAATATTATTTTCCATTTTGTTAATTATTTATATCATAATAATATATTTTTAAATATTTTTCCTAAATTGTTAAATATAATAAAATTGATATAAAATTATTTGTATTATTATATTTAATACACTACTATGTATAGTTTTAAAGTTTTTAATCAAATAAAAGAAGAGTTAAATCTTGAATTATTAGAAGTTTATGATGAAACTAAAAAATATATTAGCACAACAAAGTTTTGTATGAAATGTAATTTTATTGGTTGCGATACACCTATTAGTATTCAGTTTCTTGCTTTATTGCGTAGTAAGAAACCTTATTGTAAAACTCATAGATATTCTTTGGTTGGTGAAAAAATATCAAAATCAAAATCAGACAAAAATAAACCAATTTATGATGAAAACCGAAAAAAACTATATAATTTGATTAAAGAATTAAATACAGAATTGGTTGAAGATTATTCTGTTATTGATATTAAGAATGATACAGATATTCATTATATATGTGGTTATACTAATTGTAATGAAACTGGAATAAAACAATTTCATACATTAGTTGAAAATAAATTAGCATATTGTAATGAACATCATTATTTATTACATAATTCAAAAAATAATGAAAATTTAAGAAAAAGTAACCAAGAAACATATGATAAATATAATGATATTTTGAATAAATTTAAAAATAAATATCCGCAAATTAATTTAACTTGGGATAGAGATAGTATTTGGTCTCAAGCAGAAATAACATTTAATTGTATAAATTCAAAATGTAATATTCCTGTATGTAAATTATTTCAACATATTTTACAAAATGAGGAAAGTATTAATGAAGTTTATTTTGGTTGTCAAGAATGTAAATTTTACATATCAGAAGCATTAAGAGAAGATACTACTTTGTTAATAAACACCCCATATTACAATGAATTAATTGAATATCCTAAACAAATAGATTATATTACAACACGTAGTTCTATAAATTTAAATTGGACGTGTGGAAACAAGTGTATAAATTGTAATAATAAACATACTTATACATCATCGCCTCATTATAGATTTATCCAATGGAAATTAGAATGTCCTTTATGTTTAGAACAAAATAAATGCGAATGTGTAAATGATGGTTTTATTTGTAATACTTGTAATAAATATTTTCCAGATAAAAAAATAAAATGTTCTAATGGAAATGTATGTAAAATTTGTAGAAGTAGTCAAAATGATGAAAACTTGGAACAATTATTTAAACGCAAAATTAATAATTGTATTTCAATATGTAAAAACAGGGAAGGAAATAGAGGAAATATGAATTTAGATATAGAATATTTACAGCAATTATATGAACTACAAAACGGATTATGTTATATTTCAAAAACAAAATTATCATTAAAAGTTCATAGTAATTTTAACATTAGTATTGAACGAATAGATGAAACAAATGGATATGTAAAAGGGAATATTCAATTCATTTGTATTGAATTTCAAAATGGACGACAACAATGGACGCCTACAAAATTTAATGATTTTTGTAATGATTATTATAGTTTTCAATTAGTTTCCGAAACAGATAAGGAAAATATACAGAAAATATATAATGAAGCATTAGTAAAAAATACAAAACATTTGAAAAAAAGGAAAACACAACAAACTCCGTATAATAATACAGAAAAACAAGAATGTTTATGTAGAATTTGTGATACTATAAAAAAATATGAAGAATTTTCCGAATATGGTATTAAATTTGGAAAATGTAGAGAATGTCACAAGTTACAAAATGATAAACGAAATAATCCTTCATTAAAATTAAAACTTAAAATATTAATATCTGGAAGTAAAAGTGGTATTGAAAAACGAAATAAAAGTAAATGGAGAAAAAATAAACCTCTTATACATACATTAACCTTTGAAGAATTATTAGACATTTATTTACAACAATGTGGAAGATGTGCTTATAGTAATAAATTATTAGAATTATGTGGTGAGTATATGATGTCTCTTGAAAGAAAAGATACTGAGATTGGTTATACAAAAGAAAATTGTTGTTTAATATGTATAGAATTTAATACAACTGATTGGAGCATATCAAAATGTGATGATGATGATAGAGAAGGTTCTTCTGGGTGGAATAAAGAAAAATTAAAATTAGTTGTTGATAATTATTTACAAGAAAATTAAATTATTTATATAATTTCTATATAATTATATAAATGACTAAACAATTTACACCAGATTTGAAGTTGAAAGCAGTTAATTATTATCATAAAATTAATAATTATGTTAAAGTATGTGAAGTTTTTGAATGTAGTGAAAGAAGTTTGAAAAGATAGGTTGAAAGATATGATAAAAATAAAAATGTTAATAGAAAAACCAGAAAATTAGGGTCTTATAAATTAGAAAAGCAACATATACAATTCATCAAAGAAACTTTACGAAAACATAGCGATATACAAATGAACTTTTTACAAGAATTACTCAAAAGTAAGTTTCCGAAATTAGATATATCCAGACAATATTTATCAGATATTATCAGAGATAATAATATTACCAGAAAAAGAGCAACTTTCAAACATTTTCCAAAAACTTATAGAGGCAATATTAGAAATGAAAAAGAAGAATTGAAAGAATTTTTTGTTGTAATAAATAAATTCAAATTAGAAGATATAATTTCTATTGATGAAACTTCTGTAAGCACATCACTTACACATAATTATTGTAGAGCATTTTTGGGTGATAGATGTATAAAGAAAACAACAAACAATGAAGTATTCAAAAAATATTCTTTGGTTGTAGCAATAAATAATAAAAAATGTATAGCATCTGAATTATACCAGAATGGAGCAGTAAATGCTGAAAGGTTTAATGAATTTTTGAATAAGATATGTAGTAAAGTAAAAGGCAAATTATTTGTTTTAGACAACGGACAAATACATAAAAAAGAAAGCACAAAACAAATAATAAAAGAAAGTGGAAATTATTTAGTTTATACTTGCCCTTATCATCCAAGACTAAATAGTATAGAGCAGTTTTTTAATCAAATGAAACATTATATAAAATTGGATAAACCAAATACTTTTACAGCATTAGATGGAAGCGTGAAATCATCAATAGATAAAATAAAACCAACCAATTATGAAAACTATTTTATTTATGCTTATAATAAAGATTACTATAAAAATAAAACAAATAAGAGAAAATATAATAAAAGAAGAACATTAAAGATTTATAAGGACTAATAGAAGTCGGCATTTAAAATACGCGTTGCTCTAATTGAAAATTTGAGCGTTGAGGATGATTTGGATAAATTTTTAGATAACTGGAAATAATAAAAATCAGCGTTCAAATGTGTAAATTCATGGTAATGAATCGGCATATTTTTTCAAATCATCTATTTTTTCAGATGACGATAGTATTTTATTGAATTTTTGTATAGAATCGTTCACATTATCTATATACGGTTGTATCAATACTTCGATATTGCCATATACTTCTTTTAACGTACTATTGTCAGTTACTGTTTTCTTTAATGCTGTTTTAATACTTTGCATAGTCGTTAGTATTGTTGGTTGTATTGTTTTTTGTTTTTCTATTACTATATTACTAATTGCGTTTTTTATTTTCAAAACGGTATTGTCATCAATAGAATTGTTGTTTTTATATCCATTCAAATTATTAATTATATAGTTATACTTATTATATACAGTTATTAACAATATCAATATGTCACTAATCTTTGAATGAATAGATATTTTATATTTTATGGTTGAAGTTACATCATAATTTTCAATTGTTTTATTATTAAATGCTAAATATAAGATACTAAACAGTAATATAACAGTTAATAATATTATTATATTATTATTATTATATTTACTCATGAATCTAACAATATTGTATTTTATATATAAATATAAAGATATAAAATATACATAGTTAAAATGCCAATTTATTATGAAATCGAATCTATAAGTGAATTTTACAATATTTTACAAAATAACAATAGTGCAGTAGTCATAAAGTTTGGTGCCGATTGGTGTGTTCCATGTGGTAAAATCAAAAAACATGTAGACAGTTGGTTTGAAAAGTTGAATAATCAAAGACCAGATATGGAACTTATATATATTGATGTAGACAAATCATTTGAAATATATGCTTTTTTAAAAACAAAAAAAATGATTCAAGGAATCCCTGCTATCTTAGCATATTACAAGGGTAATATTTCTTTTGCGTTTGATGATTCCGTTTCTGGAACGGACGAAATGGCGATCAATACTTTTTTCGAAACAGTTCTTTATAAAACAGTTTCAAATGACGTGTAAAAAATCATCATATAAACCTCCATTTTTGATATTTTTTATGTTAGCTATAGAATTTGGTTCTATAAAATAAACAGGTATATTCATTTTTAATAATTCTTTATTCGGAAAAATATTATTGAATTCAAATGATGAACCAGTATTTAGTTTTTCTGAAGAAAGTGAGAATGATGATATAAATTCTGGTGGTAAATTTTTCAATAAAACAGATTTTACATTTATCAAATATTGTAACTGTTGATATTTATATCTATTCTCATAAATCGTAGAAAATACAATATTCTCACTAGTATTCCGAGTGTCGGTTCCTTTTATATTATCACTTATTAAAAATGGTTTATTTATTTTATTTATTCTTTCAAATAAAGGAGAAGATAAACGTGAATGTGGTTCTTTGTTAGCATGAATATTTTTATATACAATCAATAATACTAAAAATGTAGTATTCAAAATAGACAACATATATTATCTTTGAAAGTTTGGATAATATATATTATATTCATGTATTTATATAAATGTCTTCTATATATTCATTGAAAAATCATTAACTATATAGACTGTAACATAAAAATATGTAATCGTTTATCAACTAACTATTTGATAACTGTAAATTCTTGTTTATGAGTTTCATTTTCCAATATACGCTTATTTAATTTAGCAATTTGATTTTTTTCACGCCATTTATTCTTGATTGATTGTGGAACTATACATAAAAGATGTCTTTCATATTCTTCAGGTGAATCATAGTAAAAATCATTTCCATTTGTTGAGTTTTTGATTTCTCCATTAATAATTCTAACTTTGAAAAATAAATCTTCATCATTTTTTCCAACATACATATTGTTAGTTGCACCGGTTGTGGCACTTTTGATTCTAGTTCCAATCATAGATTTTGTAGCGAAACAAGGAATTTTTACTCGAACATCATTGATTTTTCGGTTAAAAAAATAACAACCGTTATCATTCTTTTTTGAATTGGAACGACCACGTTTTTTGTTATTTGTGAAAGAAGACATTGTAGTATTTTCTAATGTATCATTATTTGTATTACTAAATATTGAATTATCATCATAGTCATTGTATTGAACGAATTCTTGAAACTCTGGAACATAAAAAGCTGTATCATTACTATTGAGCTCTTCGTAATCCATTTTTATAATTTATTTTTTAATAATAAAAAACTAAAAATATCTTATAGTAAATATTGTTATATTTCTTTATATTGTTATATTTCTTTATATGTTATTGTATTTTGTCTCATTTTTCTTTCCGGACGATGTAATACAAAAAGTTTATTATCGAATATTATATTATAAAATTATTCTATAAATGACTTGTAAGATTATATAATTTATATTTCAAAAAATTTCGAGTGTTAAAAAATGAAAAACAATTGTCACTCTAATATAATATGGACTCTTCAAGAAAAACTGAAGAACTAATAAACAAATTTGGCCAAAGTACTTCAAGTACTTCGACCTTTGTTCAAAGTTGGAATAATAAAAATTCTAAAAATAGTACTCATAGACATTCTGTATCAGTGAATGATGATTTTTCCAAAGAGTTGTCTAACGACTCAATATATTTAGAAAAAGGAGAACTTTCTACCGATTTTACAACAATAGAAAATACAAAAAGTGACAATTCAACCGAAAACTCTCCAAATAGTGTTTTGAATTCTCTATTTGGAAATAATACAGTAACTACTTCTTCAGTTAAACCTATTTTTCCAGATAAACCAATAAATGCCTATATATGTATTTATTCTAAAAATAAAGCAATATTACCTTTCTTTGAATATTATTTTATTTGGAATGAAGAAAAAAAATATGCTGACTTTCCAAAGAAAATAATAAATATACAATCATCTCCTTTAGAATACATTGATGAAATGGATAATGAAACACATTCATCTATAAAAACACAAATTATGAATGAATGTTTAGATTATATATTAGATTTATTTGGTTTATATGACAAGATTAATCGTGTCGTTTTAAATAAAATATTTAAAGGTTTTATATGGAAGAATGATTCTAGTTCTATATATTTATTTTTTAACGGTTCTGGAATGTCAATAAATGAAAAAATAATATTTAAAAAAGCAATATTAGATGAAATTATTAATAAACAATTCATAGATAGTAAATCGATACGCATTTCCCCCGAAATTATAGATATTTTCAAAGAAAACCCTTCGGTAAATACTATTTATATGCATGATTCAAATAACAGACTCAAAAAAATAAAAGTTGAATATCCTATGTGTTTATACTTATGTGATAATCGTTCAAGTAATGAAACTGAAAGTCATGATATCGTTTGGGTTAATGTTTTAGCAACTGATTTATCTATAGAAAAAACAGTTGATTACTCAATATTGGGTAACTTTTTTTATTTTTCAAGTATTCCATTAGATGATACAGAAGTGAGTGAAATAAAATGGGAAGAACGGAATAAGTGGAAAAAATATGCTGTATTTTTGAATTTGAATAATGGTAGGTATCCTATAGAGGAATCTTATATAGTAAAAGATTTGAGTACTATTAATAAAGAACAGTTGGATACTTATTATTCAAAGTTAAATCCATTAGAAGTGTCGAGTATATGGTTCAAATATAAAGGAATACAACTATGGGGTATAAAATACCCTTCTCAATTCCAAGAAATTCGTAATTGATGATGTTGTCATAAAAAATAGTTGAAACCCGTTTTCAAAATATGCGTTGTTCTCTAAAATGGCATAAACTCAATACAAAAAATAATGAAGATTGGATATTTACACATAATTTATTTGGAATAAATCACTCATTTTCGTAATGTTTTAACTCTTCTTTGATATAATTTTCAAATCTTTGAATAATAGTTTGTAAATAGAGGTGTTTTATATGAATATATTTCTTTAGTAGGTGTTTCAATATTTCTATAACTATAATTAGTTACTAATTGTGAATATCTCATTGCTTTAGTTATATTAGGGTCATTTCCGCCAGTTTTTAACTTATTATATCCTATACAATTTTTGTCACAAATAGACATTTTTAAAATGTTCGAACTCATTATATATAGTTATTGATAGTTGTTTTTGAATATATTACTATTTATTATAAACATAAATATTTTTGAATAACAACCAATACATCAGTAAAGTTTCATTTCTATATGTTCCTTTTATTTTATGAAACTCGAGTAATAAATCATTTGATATAGAATCATTTTCTTGTAAATAAAATATAATATCTAATGCGCTAAGCCCTTTTTCATAAAAAAGATTGACAATATCTAATAATAATGTTATATTTTGTTTATTTTCATTGATATATAAAAGCTTTTCACGAATTAGTGTCATTTTTTTATTTTTTTTTTTAATATAATTTTCGTCGGTTATTTTTTTTATTTCGTTTTGATGAAGATTTATAAATTCAATTTTTTTATCTGTAACCGTAATAATTTGCGGAACATATATTTCACAAAAACGTGAAACAATTGGATTGAGTAATTTAGATATATTTTCTACAACAATAAAAAAACGCGTATTATGACTGAATAATTCAATACAACGTCTTAATGCGGATTGTGCGTCTATTGTCAAACAATCGGCATTAAAAAGGATCACAGACTTGAAATGAATACCGTAAGTATATTGTATATTCATTTTCGAAAAAAACTTTAATTCTTCACGGATAAACTTTATTCCCTTTCCGTGACAACAGTTAACTGTCATAACATTATTTTTTAGTATATTCATGAATTCTTTTTGTAAAACATCTTCTGGTTTATCACTTTTTACGAGTGCTTTTTTATATATATTATCTATGAAATTATATAAAATTGTTTTTTTACCGGTTCCAGCCGAGCCGTGAAATATAATATTAGGTATTTTATTCGATTCTATAAAGTAATTTAATTTGCGTTCTATTCCGATTAATGGGTTTTTTATATAATGTTCTAAGTTTTCATTTATGTCCAAATTTTCATTTATTTCCATATTTTCATTTATGTCCATGTTTTCATTTATTTCCATGTTTTCATTTATTTCCATATTTTCATTTATGTCCATGTTTTCATTTATTTCCATGTTTTCATTATTTTCAAGAATAATATTTTCTATATCACTTTTCATTATAATATAAAAATTAGTTTCTTTATATAACTTATTACCATGCGTGTAATTAGTTTTGATGTTGGAATTAAAAATATGGCATACTGTATTCTTGAAATAGAAGTCAATACCCCACTTAAAATTATTGAATGGAAAACAATAAATTTAATGAATGAAGAAGATATTACAAAACCAACATTATTTATTTGTTCTTGTAATAATAAACCAAAGAAAGGAATAGTTAGTAAGTGTAGTCGTAAAGCATTATATATGAAATCTTTTAATTCAACTAATATCACTACACCTATATCATTTACTCCAACTATTTCACATTCTTCAACCAATATATGTTATTTTTGTGAAAAACATGCTAAAGAAACTACTGAATATATTATTCCAGATAAGGCTTATAACTCAACTTCTTTAAAGAAACTGACTATAGAAGAATTGAAGGAACTATGTAATAAATATCTTATAACATTATCATTAGAAAATAGTCATAAAAAGACAAAAATTATTGAAATACTCAGCGCTTTCTTTAAAGAAAAGAGTTTCGAAGTTGTAAAATATAAAAAACAAAAAACATCGAAAGAAACAGATTTAATTTCTATAGGTCGTAATATGCGTGATGAATTAAATAATATTTACGAATTTGATAAAATTACCCATGTAATTATAGAAAATCAAATATCTACTTTAGCGGCAAGAATGAATTCAATACAAGGAATGCTCGTACAATATTTTATTATGAGAAAAGAAGACAGTTCTATAAATATAGAATTTATTTCATCGACAAATAAATTGAAAGGACTACCACCAATACCAGAAGAAAAAAACAACTCAAATAATTTGTTTATTTCTGAAAATGTAATACAAGAAAAAACAACACATTCTACACAACCGTGTGTTAAAAATAATACGAAATACAAAGAACACAAGAAAAACGGGTTATATCATTGTTCTATGTTTTTAGAAAATAATTCTATATTGAAAGAATGGAAACGTGTTTTAGATACTAAAAAAAAAGATGACTATGCTGATTGTTTTTTACAAGGTGTTTGGTATATAAAAAATGTTGGATTTTTTAAACAAAATATAAATTATCAACTCAGTTAAACTATATTTTCAAATATTACATTAAATAATATTTACGTAATTACGCTTCCATAAAAATAGTTATACCCTCATAATGATATTCTATTTCTATTTCATTATTATTATCATTCATAAATATTTCAGAACCTCCTCTACCATCACCGCACATTCCCCCCCATCTTACACTTCTTACATATTTCCCCAAATATATAGTTGGGTTTGTAGTATAGTATTTTATATATGGATAATTTTTTAATGGTTTTGTACGAGTTGCTAATACATATTTATAATATTTATCAGTTTGAAAATTATTAACTGGTTTAATTTCATATTCTTCTTGATTTTCCATTTTGATTATATCGTGTTATATTGTCTTATATTGTCTTATATTGTCTTATATCGTGTTATATTGTTTTATATTGTCTTATATTCTAATATAGTTTATCTATTTATATAATTAAATATTATACTTCTAATTATATATTCACCTGATGTATGTTCTAAAATATTTATAGTATGTATTCTATAAATTATATATCTAAAGATATAGTGTTTCTTTCACTTCTCGGTTTTCGTCTACCACTTCTTTTTGGAAGATTTTTTGATTGTAAATCTCTCAATGAAGTAGCACTTATAATAGATTCACTGTCCTCTTCATTTTTAAATTCGAACATACTACTTTGTTCATCTTGTAAATTTGGTGTATATTGTGGTGTTTTCGGTTTTAATCCTGATAATAAATCATTTATATCACCTTGTGGACCACGCATTTCTGGACGTTTTTGCTGAATAGGTGTAGGTGTGCTCGAAATAGGTGTTCGGTCTTGTTGTACAAAATTTTCATGATTATTTGTAATATCTATTCCTTTTTCACGGAACATAGCACCACGACTAGCAGAAATATCAGGTCTATTTGAAGGTGCTTGTGTAAATTGCATATTACGTTGAGAAAGCGGGGGTGGTGGTTGATTTTTTGTTTGAATAGCGGGAGGTGGTGGTCCAAATGAGTTATTAACTTTCGGTGGTACCGTGTTATTCAATACATTATTCATGAATGAAGCAGATGTTGATTGATTTTGATTATTCAATGATTGAACAGTGGCATTAGTAAACATCTTCATCAATTCGGGTGACTGTTTGATAATATCATTGAACCCCGGAGTGCTTGAAGATAGAGCTTTATTTGTAATGTTTACAACCGCCGCTGAAAATCCTAGACGCAATAATAAAGACAATTCTGGTGATAGTTTACCTCCTTTATATTTATGATGAAGTTCAGTAAAAATTTCGTCGTAAGAGTCTATATCTTCACTAACCTGTTCTCCCCAACCATCTAAGTTAAATCCAAAAGGGTCAAAAACACTATTAGCATATTCAATTGAGTTAACAAATGTCATAAACCACCATTGTTGTAACTTTATACTATCTTTCGTTTTTTTATCTTCTAAACAAGCTTCATATTCATCTTCAATTTCATTATAATTCGAATCCATAGTAAAATGAGACGATTGTTTTATGAGTCCTTTTTCATACCACTCTTCTAGTTTTTTAATCATAATACGCTTTTTCTTTCTTTTTTCTTGTTCTGTCATTCGTGATGAAGAACTTGAAGCAAAATCAACCGGTATATCGTTTATTTTTCCAAATCCATCGAATGTTCTAGTAGTCTGATTCACGGCAGATGCTGTTGCTTTTCCAATATTTGAATCAGCATTTGATAGTTCATTTTGTGTTTGTGAAAGATTTTTATCTCCGAATCCGAATAAATTTCCTATATTGGTCATTTTTTTAGTTGCTGAAGTGAAAAAATTATCGTTAGAATCATTTTCATTATTATCGTTTTTAACATTAGAACTACCAGTAAAACTTACCGACTTCGAAAGATCATTTAATTCATTTTCTAACGTATTTAAATCGTCTATATTGAATTCAGTTGTTGATGATGCTTTTCTTTTATCATTATTCATTAATAGCTCAATTCCTGGACCGAATGAGAGGGTCGGAGATTTCGGTCTTTCATCCATATTTAACATCACTGGTTCTAAATTGTCTATTCCTAAATCTATTATTTCCATTTGTTTATGGTATAAAATATAAACTAAACAGACTAATTATTCTTTATATATAAACGAATGTTATATAGTGAACTATTTACATAAACATAGTATATCCATAAATTTATATATGAATAATCAATATATATATGAAACATCAAATATAAAATACGTTGATATTTCATACAAATTTATATGTGAAAATCTTTCAAATTGTATTTACAGTAGTCCAACAACACGTTCAATTAATGAAAAATTAAAAACAATAGATATAAGTGATATTAAACGTCGAGATGAATATGGAAATAAAATAGCATATTATATTGCTTTAGGTGGTAATTTTGAAGCACTCAATATTGTTTTATATCGAGAAGGTGTTGACCCATTAGAAGATATTTTTTACAACATAAATAGTAAAGGTGAAGATTTTATTAATTTTAATGAAAATATAAATTCGGTAGTTACATCTGGACATAGTTTTTATTATTCTTATTATGTGTATTGGTTGAATTTTTTCAAAGTCAATAATTGGTTTTCTCAAACTGAAATTCAAAGGATCTTAGAAAAAGCAGAACCATCTATTGTAGAAATTTATTTATCTTCTTATGTATAGCTTTAGAAAAATTATAAAAGAATTCATATAAAAGTATAAAATTTTACTTATAGTTTGTACAGTTATTATATAAACTCCAAATTATATAAAGAATTAAATAAAATAAAACAAATGAAAATTGTTATTGATGAACGTGAAACGTTGTTATACGACAAATGTATTGAAATTAAAAACTCATATATAGATAATTATGAAACAATCATTATAACAAAAAAAATACTACCAATAGGTGATATATTAATCACAACAGATGAAAATAAAGATATAGTAATTATTGAAAGAAAAACATTGAATGATCTATTAGCTAGTATCAATGATGGAAGATACGAAGAACAAAGTCACCGGTTATTACATTCATCTGGTATTCATAATCATAATATAGTATATTTAATTGAAGGTGGAATATTTTCTTTGAGTTTCAAACAAAGAAAACTCGTTTATTCAACTGTAACTTCTATAAATCATTTCAAAGGAATGACAGTTATAAAAACGGCAAATGTCACAGATAGTGCTGAATTCATACTTTCATTTACAGAAAAAGTTCATCGTAATCTTTTGAAGAAACGAATCCCAAAATATTACTCAATTCCAAGTGTTTCATCTGCTCCTTTCTTTCTAGAAAAAATAGAGAATGATTCAACTACTGTCGATAATGAAATGATACAAACTAATCAAGAAGAAACGCCAAATCCAGAAATGAGTGAGCATTCTTATGTGAATGTAGTAAAAAAAGTAAAAAAGGAAAACTTGACGCCTTCGAATATTGGTGCGGTATTTCTTTCACAAATACCACTTATTAGTTCTGTGACCGCAAACGCAATTATGGAAAAATATAATAATTCTTTGAGTAGTTTAATTGAAGAACTCAAAATAAATCCGAATTGTTTAGATGGAATACAAAGTGAAAAAGATGGAAAGAAACGTAAAATACCATCAAATTCTGTGAAAAATATTCGTTTATTTTTGTTAGGAAATCAAAATTAATATATTGACTACTTGATAAATCATAATATATTTATGAAGGTTCATTATAAAATCTATAATATAATTTTATCGATTCATTCCAGTAAATTTAGGATATAATGCTTTGTTTACTTCATTTTCTTTGAACAATCCATTGTCAACAGCTGTTTGTGTTGAAATGACACCTAACCAATTTGGATCAGCAGGGTTTAATGAACCATTTGGGTTTTTCATTGTTGAATCATGTATTACATCTAATTCACTATATCTACCATTGTCAAAATTATAAGGGTCGAAACCTGGATATGTTCCAATATTATAACCATTTTCACGACTAGCGTCTATATTTTTAATTGGTGTGTTATTATCGTGAATTTCAAAAGGGAGTGCTGGAAGTCCTCCTTCTATATAAAAAGGAGACTGTCGAATACGATATACATCTTTGTTTTGTGCGTCAGTTTCTTGTTGTAAAAACAATACTGGACAGTTTATTCCCATTTCACGTTGTTTTTCTAAATAATCTGAATAATCATTCAAATCTTTGAATTCAATTGGGTTACTTTTATCTTGATTATTATATAATAATATTTTACCATTACCTTTTACTAACAACTTTGGACATTTATCATTGGTATTAGATGAATCATGTATATTAGATGAATCATGTATATTAGATGAATCATGTATATTAGATGAACCTGATATATCAGTATTTTCGAACCCCTCACCTATATTTTTAAAGAATTGTATTTCATTTTCTTGTGAATTCATTATAAAAATATCTCCATTTAATAAAACAAATAATCCTGAAATAAAAATTGCTAACAATAAAAAAATAATTATTTTTGAATTAATTATTTTATTCATTTATATTATATATATAAATGCCAAAGTATCCACAAAATTATACTAAAAAACGTAGAATACGACCAAATTTTCCAAAAGTAAGATTTGATTTACCAACTAGAAAATACAGAAAGCAAATAAAACGTGTTAAAACACCATATAATATATTGACTCCTACTATAAGAGAATCAAAAAAAATAGATTGGGAAGGATTGAATGAAAAAATTATGGATGACCCCAATAAAAAAGAAAAAATAAAAGAAGCAATGAGAGAAAGTAAAGGAAAAATAATATATGGTGCTTTTTTGATGAAAGGTTGTCCTCATTGTGAAATGTTGAAACCCGTTTGGAAAAATGTAAATGAAAAAATGAAAAAAAATAAATTATTTTTTAATGCTGATTTTATGAGCGAAAATGCTGAAGAAGCAAAAGAAGTTTTGACGCCTAGTAACAAGTCGATGGTTATAGATGGATATCCAACTATTTATTTAATTAAAAATGGAGAAATAAATTATTATCAAGGTGAAAGAACGGAAAACGCTATATTAAATTGGCTATCCAACTATGAAAGATTATATCGATAAATATAGTATTCTATTTTGATATTTTATGTTAGGAAAAACCTTTTTCATATAAAAATAGTGAATAAACATAATAACTGAGCGAAATAAAATAGATAAATATTATTAACACACAACTAATAAATTTTGTATATTATATGAAATAATTATATATGAATTTCAGTAATACAAGTTTAACATTTTTTTTATCAATTTGGGTATTTTTTTGGGCAGTTATATACATTTTTTTTAATTGGAATTATAAAATATTCCATTCACCATATATTCACTTTTTTATTTATAATTGTAATCCGTTTATTGCGTTAAATATAGCACTGTTATGCGATATAATTATGTTTTTCATTATTTATGAAAAAACTAAACCAACGATACTTTTATTACTTGTATTCATAAATTTATTTATAAAAATAATACCGATTTATTTGTTATATAAAGAACCAATACGAGTAATACCAAATATAGTTACAATAATAGCAGTTGTAATTGTATATGAATTATATTTAGAATCATATGGATATGATATGTTAGGATTTTATGCAAAAATATTACATAATCTTATTATGGGTAAGAGCGAATTTATCAATTCATTATTTTCATAATTCATTATTTTCATGAATGTGTCATATATGGTTTCTATTATTTCTTTGATTATTAATAGTTAGTATGAAAATACGATAGTATTATATACCTTTCACCAATGAATAACAAATATTTACGATTTGATTTTTATTTATCATATTGGTTGTTATGTTGGGCAATATTATATATTCTTTCGAGTTGGTTGTATAGAAAAAAAGATTCTTCATATATTCATTTTTTTATTCAAAACTGTAATCCATTTATTATTTTTGTTATAGCATTGATTATTAATATGTATATTGCTATTATGATTTTTGTTAAAGTAAAACCAACAATATTATTTTTATTTTTACTACTTATTATAGTTATCAAGATAATACCGATATATATATTATACAAAGAACCGATACGAATAATACCAAATATAGTTACAATAATAATTTTTGTAAGTATATACGAATTGTATTTACAAGCGAACGGGCTTAACATAATAGAATTCTATAAAAAACATTATCAAAATCTTATCGATGGAAATACTCCTATTATTCATTTTATATTATCTTTGAATGATTATAGAATAATTGTGAATCATTAAACAATGACACCATCATTGGTGGATATAATATATTTTTATTATACTTTTATTATTTGATAGGTGGATAACTTATACAGTGAGCGGAGCGGTTTCACTCTGCGAACTGGTAACAGTAGGTTGTGAAACACTCTTCTTAACAAAATGATGCTTCATATACTTTTGGAGATTAAAGTAAGTTAGAACATCATCCTTACCCAACTTTAGGAGTGCTGAAAGTTTAGCATCGGCATTAATTTGTCTTCCGTTTTTCAAGTCCTTCAAATTATTTGACTTGATATAGTTATTAATTTGGTTAGTCACTGCTGTTCTCGCCATCTCTGTCCCTGAATCTTTTCCTAGAAAAGATGCCAACTCATCACTGATAAGAGTTGGACGAATAAATCCAGAAGGTTGTCTATTTCCAGAACGCTTTTGCTTCTTAGTTGCTGCCTTATTGTTAGACTTGAGAAGCTTCATGATTGCTTTCTCCAACAATCGGCGTTTGATTCTACGCTGTTGTTGAATTGCTACCTCTTGCTGATCTAGAGATGCCAACTCAGAGAGAAGAACAACAATAACATTATCAGACAAAAGAACAGGAGGAACAACAACCTCACTAGTAGTTGCTACTACAGGTTCGGGAGATAATTCCTTCTCATCAACTACTGGAGGAACTACCATTGAAACAGTATTATCAGTCGGGGTCTCCGTAACAACATCTTTCTTTGACTTTTTTGACTTTTTGTTGACAGGTACAGAAATAATTTCATCTACTTTAGAATCTATAACTGGTACTGGTAGTGGAACTGATACCGGTTGTGGTGACTCTTGAATATTCTTTGATGTCTTTGACTTTACCATTTTTATATGATTGTATAATATCTAATACAAAGTTTCTTTATACTCTTTAACGCATTTCACTACAACAACCATATATTTTGAACTCCTTTTTAAATAAAATAATCCATGTGGTTTAAATTTAATTTTATTATAAGTTATATAAAAAATGTCAATTTTTTTCTAGTTTATGGAATATTCTTTATGTAAAACATGTCGGATTTCCTAAAGTTTAGAATTATTCATTATGTTTTCATTGCTAATTATTCATATAGTAAAAATGATAATAGTAAAAATAGTAAAAATAGTAGGAATAAAATTACATTCTAACTGCCGCTTCAAATAAAAATCTATATTGTATTCGACATTCAGTACTAATAATTGTAAGAGCCGTTAGAACATGAAGACAACCTATTTTTCTATACTCGATATCAGTAGAAGTCATAATAATATTTTCTATAACATCTAAACAAGCTAATCGCATTTCATCGATTGTTATTTGTTCATACGGTTTGCGGTAAGTTGCTATTGAATCATTGAAAGGGTCTCCTAAAGGACAAATTTTATTTTTTATTTCATTCGGTATTTGTGCTTGAAATGTCCATAATTCTTTTAATTGTGAATATAGTCCATAAAATCTATATTTATTTAATCCAGAAAACCACATAGCATTCGTGTAGTTCCCTAGTTGATCAATATATATAAATAATTCATTAATCCGTGTATTTACAGGTTGTCTTTTAAATATTGTTATTGTATTACGTATGTTTTCTATAACTATTCTTTCATTTTCTCCGTTATTTGTAATAGAATCGATAGGTTCTAAGTTACCCACTTCGATAGACATTGTTTCATTTTCTCTCGGTGTATGAGTAGGCGGAGCTAATCTGGGTGACTGTATAGGCGTCGTTATAATTTCGTTATTACTATTTAAAGAATTTCGTGTGCTCTGTATATTTCGTGGTATATATTCTTTTTTATCAAATAAATAATATATTTGATGTTTTGTTGGTATTTTGAATTTTATTATATTATCAATCGTGTCTTTTTCTTTACAACAAAAATCATTCTTAAAGAAAAGTAATAGTAAATGATAATGTGTAAATATATTTTGTATAGTATTTATGTTAAGTTTTTGACGGTTATATGGATTCAAAAATGTATTATTTTTTCTATACATAGTTATCAAAGAGTGTATATTGAATCCATAATAAAAACTGTTATATGTTTCTGTTACATTTTCACATTTATTTATTTCTCTAATTATAAAGAAATTTGTAAATTCAATTTCATCTAATGGTTCTAAAGTATAAAAATCGGTATCGTTGACGCATTTATTTCGATTTTTTAAAGAACCTTTCACTTTAAAAAATAATCTAACAAAAAAACCACGACAAATTGATTGTATTTTGACAATACATTTTATTTTTACGAAATGTTCATGAATTTTTGTTATATATTCTTGTTTTGTTTTTGTTCCTTTAATTTTATTATATTTCGCTATTTCTTTCAATTCTGTTAACTTGTAATTAACAAGTTGTTCTTTAATTTCTTTGAAATATTCTATATAATTGAAAGTAGTGAGTCTCGATGTTTTAGTTGAAACTGTTTGTGGTTTTATTTTTTTTCTTAGTGTCATTGTTGATTCGTTAGGAATATTATCTATAGTTTCTGTTTTATTTATATCCATTATTATTTAATGAATTTATTATAATTTTAATATATATAATCTTTATCTTTTGTAATATTCTATAGATAAATTTTGGCTGAAGTATAAATTTAATTTATAGATAATTGACATGAAAACCAATCACAAATGAACAATGTTTAACGTTCACTATATTTTATATGTATATTTGTATTTTTTAAAGATTCAATATATTTTTTTGTTTTTTTTATACTTTCTTCATATGTAACATCATTGATAAACGGTCTATATTCATCTCTTGATATTTTATTATGGTTAAATATTTTGGAGTTAGATTTTGTCTCCATACTTATATGTGAATTCATTTTAATATAATTATATGTTATATAGTTTTATGTCATTTGGATTCTTTAATATTTATGTTTCAATTTTTTGATTTTATAAAAAAACAATTGAAACCATATATAGTGTGATAAACAATTTATAATGTAATAAAATAATTATTGATTATAATTTGAAAATATTGGAATAACGAACAAAAAACGTGAATGAAAGAGTAAAAATACAAGTTTATACGGGCAAAAATTAAAATATAACGGTATTGTAGTTAAACTTTACATTGGTCTTAATGGAATACCTCCGGTAATTCCTAAACCAATACCATAACCTGCACCAGTTCTAGCAGCTTGACCGATAGAAGGAGCAAATATGTCTAAAATAGCAAAAGAAGCGGCTGCTGAAAGACTAACAACTAATACTTCTTCTACTTTCAACTTCTGTTTGGGAATTGTATAAGCAACAAAAGCGATCACTAAACCTAGAACCAAATATTTAATTCCTCTTTTTATTAGCTCATTAAAATCAAATATTAGACCAGACATTATATTATATAAAAATAAAAAAATATATACAAGAAAAGTTATAACCAGTAATCATTTTATACTCGAATAAAATACATCCAATATTTTTAAATGAAAATATTATAATCTCTAAATACTATGACGACTCAAATAAAATTAATAAAATAAAAGGGTTAAAGAAATATGGTATTTAATAATTATACATAATTACAATGTCTGATTATTTATCTAAATTAGAAAAACCATTATTGAAAAATGGAAAAAAAAACCCTAAATATGTTGATTTGATGACAGAAGATAAAGTTATACCTGGACAAAAATTTGGTTGTTACTCTTTTATTTGTCCAGAACATATATTAAAGAAACGTGAGTTGTTTATTTTTGAACGTTTCGTAAAAAACTGGGATATGATGAAATCTATGGAAAAGTTTAACGAGTTCAATAATTTTTTGGCTTTCAAATATAACTTGAATGTTGAAAAAGTAATAGCGGATTTTAATGATTTTGTCAAAGAAGAAGAAGAAAATATAAAAAAAGCATCTTCAATTGAAGATGACTGGAAAAATTTTTTAGACAAAAATGAAGAAACGCTAAATATTGAATTCAACCGAAATAATGAATTCCAAACGAGTGTTCGTGGATTCAAGTCACGCGGCCATTTTCCAACTCAAGAAGAAGCGGAAATGTATGCTAAAACATTACGTGAAGAAGATCCTGATTTTGATATATTTGTCGGACCAGTAGGTGTATGGATGCCGATTGATATGCCTGCTTATAAAGCAGGTAAAACAGAATATCTGGAACCAACTTTGAATAAATTATTCGAAGAAAAGCACAAAAACGAAGAAATGGCTAAAAAGGAATTCAACGAAAGAGTAAAGGAATCAAAGAAAAAAGCAATTGAAGAAAATATCAAATTAGCTTCTGCTAGTGGAAACAAACTTACACAAACGATTGATGAAAATGGAAACTTAATTGGTGTAAATAACATGGATTTCAGTGACAGAGAAGTAGCAGAATAAAATTATTATATTAAATAAACAAAAAATTAGATTGATAAATAAAGGAAAGCCACATTAGATTTATAATATTTCAATATTTCAATAGTTAAATATTATTTGATAATAAAGAAAAGTTTATACATTAACAATCAATGCTAAAGAGTGAATGCTAACAAATTACTATTATATAGATATTATGAAAGAATAATATAAATTTAAGAAGAATACATTATATTTGCTCTTGTCATAGGTTGACTATTTGATTCTTCTTGTTTTATTTCTTTCACTGTTTGACGCATGATAGATAAAACATAAAATATAAGAACAAGATATATTGTAATAGGAAATAATACTAAAATCCACGAAATAATACTAAATCCACTTTTACATATAAGATTCAAAACCCAAGTCCAAAAAACAGCAAATACAATATGAATTCCTGCGGCTACAACTGTTTCTGTAGATATTATCAAAGAAAATATAATTGAAAATAATGCTAATGCTAAATATATTTTAGATGGAAGACACAATGACGAAATCATATATTTCATATCTATTTATAAAAACTACAAAGAAAAACTATTCATATTTGTACATTATTACAAATATGAATTTATTATAAAAAAAATCGAATTATTAATTTATTGAACATCATTATTATTATTATTAAAGTGAGTTATAATTAACGCATATGAATAGGATAGTTGAAACCAAGAGGACGATTCATATTAGGGAATCTCTTAAATCTATTTTTTCGGATATTTTTCAAAGAAAGAGGGAGTCCATGATTATTATATGCTACATGATCCCAAGAAGTTACACCAACAGAAGACGGTAAACCCGCTTTTTTACTACCACCACCAGAGTTTCGATTGATTATACTGTTTGTATATCGTGCGTATTTACTACCGTTCATTAATACCATTTTTAGTATATATATATATTCTAGGAAACCTATACCAAAATATATTTGTTGAAATTCATTTATTAATATAACCTAAATATTATGAAATGACAATACAAAAAATTGAATCATTTTGAAATAATATAAATATATATTAACACTATCTATACTGCTTTTAAAACAACTTTAAAATCAATAACAAAAGAATAAAATGTTCAAGGATGCTGAACAAGATGATTTCAGAATAGAACGTAGTTTAAATGGCACAGAAACTTTGATATTCGACCCTTATAATCCAATAAATCAATTAATTACAAAAGAAGAAATTGAAAATATTTTATCGACTTATGGAATTAATACACCTATAAATAATTATCAATTATATAAACGTGCTTTTATACATCGTTCTTATACTAAACATCCTACATTTGAAAATGAAGCAAATATGGTTGTTATTTCTCCTAAACCCGACAATTGCTTACAGTTATTTACAAAATCAAATGAAAGACTTGAATTTATTGGAGATGGAGTATTAGAATGTGTCACAAAATATTATTTATATAAACGTTTTCCTAAAGAACAGGAAGGCTTTATGACAGAAAAAAAAATAGCACTCGTAAAAAACGAATCAATTGGACGTATAGCATATGAAATGGGACTCCATCGTTGGTTTATACTTTCAAAACACTCTGAAGAAAAACAAACTAGAAATAATCTTAAAAAATTGGGTTGTTTATTTGAAGCTTTTATTGCTGCTATATTTTTAGATTTCAATAAGATACAGATAAAAGATGAGGACGGTTGGTTTCGTGATGTATTTAGCACAGGTCCCGGGTTTCAAATGGCACAAATATTTATTGAATCTGTCTTTGAAAAACACGTCAACTGGATGGAACTAATTATGAATGATGACAATTATAAAAATATTTTACAAGTTAAAATACAAAAAGAATTCAAAGTAACACCTGATTATATGGAAATAACACAATACAATAATGAAACTGGTTATAATATGGGAGTATTTTTGTGTTTAGGACAAATGTTTCATTCTTTGAAACCTAGCGACTCTACACATATAGAACAATATAACTCTTTTCAAGAAATCCATGAAGAAATGACAACTTGTGGTAAATTATTTATATTATTGGGCGAGGGAAAACATAGAATAAAGAAAAAAGCCGAACAAATGGCATGTGAAATTGCGATGACAAATTTATCCAAATTTGGAAGTATATAACAATAATATAATAGACTAGACTAGACTAGACTAGACTAAATTAGACTAGATTATATTAAACTACACTAAAAATAAAAATACTAGACTAAAATAAAATAAAAATATGTAAATAAATCATTTATGTAAATTATATTTTCAAACAATAATATAGAAAGATATATTATTTTTTTAATTATGAAAAATATAGAATTTTTTAAGATTAAAAAAGAACCAAATACAAAACAAGCGAATGGCATCCCAATAAATATTGTATTTCAACCACAATCTAACAATAATTTCAAAGAGCGAGATATTCTTTTAGAAAAAATACTAAGAAACAAAGAACAAGCCGGGTTAGTTATAACAATGTCACCACAAGAAAAACCTAGTAAAGAAAATATATATGAAGTTGATGAAAATACCATTTATGATGCTATTGATACGACAGACACAAAAATAATAATAAATAATACAGAGCCAGAAACAGAGCCAGAAACACAACCAGAAACACAACCAGAAACACAACCAGAAACACAACCAGAAACACAACCAGAAACACAACCAGAAACACAACCAGAAACACAACCAGAAACAGAGCCAGAAAAAAAATCAATAGGTAAAAAGAAAAAGGTAAAATTTGTTATAAAACCATCTAATAATGGAACGGAAGTTACCGGCAAAGAAGAAGAAAATATACCTAAGAAAAATAAAAAAGTAAAAACACCCAATAATCCAGAAGAAACAAATACTACTGAAGAAACAAATACTACTCAACCATTGACTAATGAAACAGAAAAGTTAAAAAAAGCACCTAAAAAAAGAGTATATATAGTCAAACCAAACCGTCCTATAGTAAATCTCCAAATGGAATTGGTTGATAGACTCCCAACAACTAAAAAACAAAAATCGGTTATTCTTAAAACATCCCGTTTTTATTTGAATAATCGGAAAATGTTCTTGAAGAATTTCGATGAAATATTCAAAAAATACAAAAAAGATATCGAAGAAGCAGAAACGGAAAATGTAAGTTGTGACTCTAGAAGTGAAACACGCGAATTGTTTATTCATCAAAAAATAGTGAAAGATTATTTAAACTTAAATACTCCATATCGTGGATTATTATTATATCACGGATTAGGTTCAGGAAAAACTTGTACTTCAATAGCAATAGCAGAAGGAATGAAAGTTCCCGAAAAACGAATATTTGTTCTAACACCTGCTTCTTTAAAAATGAATTATTTTAGTGAATTAAAAAAATGTGGTGATGATTTATATAAAAAAAAACAATATTGGGAATTTATTTCTATTATAGGACAACCTGAATATTTAACAATACTATCGAAGACACTTTCTATACCAGAAGATTATATATCAAGAAATGGTGGTGCGTGGTTAGTAAATATTAAAAAACAACCTAATTTTGAAACACTCACCACAGAACAACAAAAAGACATCGATAACCAGTTAAATATAATGATTCGCACAAAGTATACAGATATTAATTATAATGGATTGAATCAAAGAAAAATGAAAGAGTTAACATCTGATTATAGTATAAATCCATTTGATAATTCCGTAGTAATAGTAGATGAAGCACATAATTTTGTGTCTCGAATAGTAACTTCTTTGAAAAGACAAGGAAAAAAACAACCTACTAATAAATCTATTAACTTAACACTATATCATTATTTGATGGATGCTAAAAATATCCGTATAGTTTTTCTTTCAGGAACTCCTATCATAAATTATCCAAATGAAATAGCAGTTTTGTTTAACATGTTAAGAGGATTTATAAAAACTTGGACATTTCAAGTAAATGTAGGAGAGAGCATTACACAAAAAATTAATAAAGAAACTATATTAAATTTCTTCGAAAAAAGTGGTCTAAGAATATATGACTATGTAGAATATAGTGGTAATAAACTGACAATTACGAGAAATCCTTTTGGATTCATTAACTCGAAAAAAACAGTTATTAATAAAACTAAAAAAGTTCCATTGAATATAGAAACACAAAATACAGGCGCACCTATAGCAACACATAACCCAAGTGAGAATCCTATTATTCAACCAAAAAATACAACATATAAGAAAAAAAAATCTACAATAGTAGAAGTCCCACCACCTTTACCTACGCCTTCTTTTATAAGTGGTGGTGGTGTTGAAGACGAATATAATGGTGTATATTTGGATGATGAACTTGACGGACAAGGTAATATTTCAGATGATGCTTTTGAAAGAATGGTAATTAATATTTTATCTAATAATGGGTTATATGTTACACCAAATAATATAACGATAACAAATAATAAATGTCTACCCGACAATGAAGACGAGTTTTTTAATACATTTATTGATATGGTAGAAAAAAAAATAAAAAATGAAGATGTATTTAAACGACGAATATTAGGGTTAACATCATATTTTCGAAGTTCTCAAGAACGACTTCTTCCGCGTTTTATACCCTCTACTCAAGTATCTTTGTTGAATGGTAAAAAGACAGAAATGTCAAGTGTATTTCATATAGTTTATTGTCCAATGAGTGACTATCAATTTAAACAATATATGACTGTTCGTGATATGGAAATTTTACAAGAAAAACAAGCACTCATACAAAAAGAAAAGAACGCAAAAAGTGGTGAATTATTTAATGAAAATAGTACATATAGAGTTTATTCACGTGAAGTTTGTAATTTTGCCTTTCCAAGACCACCAGGAAGACCTCACCCTATAAAAGAAACGGATATTGAGAATGAAGAAAAAAAACAAGAAAATCCTCTAGAAGAAAATCCTGAAGAAGAAGAAGATGATGACGAAGAACTACAAGGAATTAAACCAAATTTAAAGAAGGCATATTTAATAGAAATCGAAAGAGCACTTAAACAAATCAATACACCCGAATATTTGGGGAAAGACACTATGACTAGATATAGTCCTAAATTTGTTGAATTTTTGAATATTTTTGATTATGGATTAGAAAACGAAAATGAAAATGAAAATATCGAAACAAAAGGGTGTCATTTACTATATAGTGGATTCCGAACGATAGAAGGTATTGGTGTCTTACGTCTAGCACTTCTTAATAATGGATATGAAGAATTCAAAATACGAAAAACCACTTTTTCTGGTGGTGATTGGGAAATAGTAGGTGATTTTTCGAATTTAGCAACATATAAACGTTTCGTCTTATATACAGGAACAGAAACAATCGAAGAAAAAGAAATTATTCGTAATATTTATAATGGTGATTGGGATTTAGTTCCTTCATCTATTTCAAATATTTTACGACAGAATGCCGGATATGTCAATAATTTGTTTGGTGAAGTAATACGTTTATTTATGATTACGGCTAGTGGTAGTGAGGGAATTAACTTACGAAATACAAGATTTGTTCATATTATAGAACCATATTGGAATTTAACACGTGTAGAACAAATTATTGGTAGAGCAAGTCGTATATGTTCTCATGCGTCGTTACCAGAAGAATACCGAACAGTGAAAGTATATATGTATATTTCCGTATTTAATGAAGAAAAAACAATAGAAGATGAGAATTCTATTGGAGGTGAAAAAAAATCACAGTTAGAAATTGTTAAAGCAGACTACAATGTAGGATTGAAAGAAAATAGTAGACTGGACCCGAATATAAAATTAACGACAGATGAATCATTATTAGAAATATCAATTATTAAAAATAGAATCAATACACAAATATTGAAAGCAGTAAAAGAAACAGCAATCGATTGTCGATTGTATACAAAATCTCATATGGAAGAAAACCTTAAATGTTATGATGGTTATGGTATTGTAAAATCAAATAATTTTGGTTCATTTCCAACAATTCAACAAGATATTGGTGAAAGAATGGAACATAATGTCAAAGAAAAAGAAACACGTTTGATTAAAGTTACTATAAAAGGTAAACAATATAAAATGAATATAGAAACAAATGAAATCTATGAAGAAATTGGAGAAGGTAGAAATAAAGAATTGTCTTTAATAGGTATATTAGTAAAGAAAATGGGTGCTAATAATAAGTTTGAATATAAAATCGAACCACTATAATATTTTCAATAAATAGACTATTTGTATATTAGTTTCGTATTATCTATAACATGATATAATATGAAACATTTTATACCTATTTAATGATTTTCAATTCTGGTTTGATTTTATTACTTAATATGTCACTGTATAAAGTTGTAAATAGTTATTACAATATTTAGTTTCGAATATATGATTGAAAAAATAATAATAATTAAATCGGTGGTAAATTTGCCAAAACTAATCTTATAATACCCAAACTTGCCACATCATATGAAACAATGAGTGGTAAATTATTATCTATATATAATTCTATCATATTACATAAGGGTGTACATTTGATAAACTGTGAAAGAGATTTCAAACTAAAAAGCCCTTGAATAACCGTTGAAGAATCACTAGGATTTTTAATAAACTCCATATATCCATCTTGTGCTGAACGATATATTTTCAAATTGGCAAATGAACCCTCCGCAGTGAATATAAGGTCTTTTCCAATACTACGTATTTCAATACGATCACTTATACAATTCAAGTCACGAATAATTTTTTGAAAATCAGTGCTCGGAAGATTAATAACAGTTGTATATACCACATCTGGGATTACTAATTCTTCTAAGTCGGGTTCAATAAGCCGTAATTTTTGACTATAACATTGACGAATATCACCATTATCATACTGAAATCCAATATTACTCACTACTCCTTCATGGTAATCGGAATTTTCTATATAAATAGTCAATGTATCATCATTTGAAATAGTGCTAATTACACGGAAAAGATGAAGAGTGTTAGCACAAATTACAATCTTATCCGGCTTACATACATAATGTTCAAATTTACTAGCTTCTAAAAATACATTTACTAAAATAGTATGTGTTTTATCAAAATTAATTATTTTCAAACCTTCTTTGGTAAATGTAATAGTGCTATCTGCCAAAATATCTTTTATTGCGGTAAAGACATTTCTTATAGGTTGTATTTGTACTGTTTTAATAGTTAATACATTATTTTCTTCGTTCATTATGAATTCAAATAATATAATATTTATATACTTAATCTTTATGTTTCACACTTATCATTTCATATTATATATAGTATATATGATACGCATAAGAATCAAAATACCTAATATATTTGAACTCCAACACCACATCGAAGAAAATGTTCCTTCATTATAGTAACTTACCATACTATAAATATATGTTGCCAATATAATAATAAATGTAATATAAAATTTCTCAATCAATAACACAAAGAAAAATAAAATATAAACAAAATAAGATTTCCAATATTTTTTAACCCATAACCAAGATAAATGTCCATTTTTTGCTACAGAAACGGAATAATCTATTTTTTCAGTTTCATGAATATATAATGTAAAAGATAAGAAAAATATATATAGAAATATAAAATACATTTGAATATTACTATCACTCACTATCAAAGTGAAAGCTAATGGATGTATTGTTAATAGTAAAAATGCCATATAAGAAAATAAATGATTCCATTCTTTATCATTCAAATTTCTCCAAAGAAAAAATTCTATTAGTTGCATTAAAATAAAATAAAAATAAAGAATGAGTATTTTTACTTTAAAAATATGTAAAATAAATGCTAATATAAAAACAGACCCTGAAAATAAAAATGTTTTTAATGATACTTCAGCACTCCAACACATATATATATAACCAATATTATCTTGACCACATCATACCACAGTTACCACTCATAAAAGAAAGAATATTATATCGTTCTTCAAATATAGTCATATTATAATTATATTGATATAATTGCCATGCCTGTTTTGAACTGACAGATACTGGGTTACCAATAGTATCACAAACAACACTAAAATTAGCACCAGATGGATCTATTTGTGGAACATATGTTGTAAATTCTAATTCAATATTTTTAAATTTACTCATATTTATAGCACCCGAAGGCTGATAAGTGAATGGAGATGTATTTAAACAAAAGTTATAACAATATATACCTTCTCTTGCGAATCCATTTGTTCGTACATATTTTTCTACATAGTCGTATATTCCCCTATCTATAATATTTTCACGATATTCACCTTCTAATACAATTCCTAATGTATTCAATATTTCTTTTTGGTTATAAGGTGAAAAATTACCAGTAATAAATATCCCCGTATTATTTCCACTTTTATTTGAATTTGGACTGTATACTATGATATTATTTGGATCAGTAACTCCTTCATTTATATTATTTGGTAATGTTGTATCTGGTAAAATTAAATTTGAAGGCAATGAACCATATGGCCAGTTCGTATAATTAGACCATTCGTTTCTCATATTTACATCATTTCTTTGAAAGAAAAAAATCCAATTACTAACCATCGATGCCGAATTGAATAGACGCACTTTAGAATTTCCCGCAACATTTTCAAAGAAATATTGGTATACATCTTTTACTAAATATACTTGATCTTCCATAGCGAATTTTCGTGATTCTTCATTTGAAAGAAAACAATAAGTGGATAATAAGTGTATATCCGCATTCCATGTTTTCAATGTATTTGTATATGCTGTCGAATCTATACGGATTGAAGGCGGAGTTTGTAAAAAACGATACATTTGAAACTGTTCTTGTGTAAAATCTGGTTGTACATAAGGATGGTTGTATGTTTGGTCAAATACGTCACGTACTTGGAACAATTCCTGAATTGGACGAAGTGTTACTGTAATTGTCAACTCATTATATTGGAGACATATAAGTGGGAAAGCACAATGATTATTCAAAGAAAACCATGTATTAATTGGAATATATAATGTTTTACCGCGAATCGAAGGTTCAGCACCGTTTGTGTTACTCGTATAATAGGCAGAAGGGTATACATTTATACGTCCAAACGCATTCGCAGGGTCGTTTAACTCTTCTATATTACCAGACATACGATTAAATAATTTTTTTTTATCTGCTGTAAAATCACGCTCCATCATTGCTAGTAAATATTCTCCACTATAACGTTGAATAAGAACTGAACCACAGTTTATTTCAATTGTGCGTATCATTTGAATACCAATGTCTTTGACCCATTTGAATTCATATGGTGCCCACTCATTACCTGTGTTGTAGCAAGGATGATATATAGGACTCCATATATCTGGTAAATTGACAACCAAATATGTGTCCATCAATAAATCCGCATATCTTTTTATTTTGAATTGAAATACAGAATCATCGGTCAAACGTAAATCGCGACTTCCTTCATAATCTAAACGGAATTTTTGAAGACCAAAATTAGTATATTTAGAATAAGCTATTTTAAAAAATGTTTTTGTTGGATTCCCAGTCAAAAAAATATTAGCATTTCCAACACTTACTAAATTAAATAATCCACCAGCCATATTTATTAGTTAAAATTATTCTTTATATAAACATATATTATATGAATTCATTGAGTTGGCAAAAAAAAATATGTGTTGTATTCATTATTATTATTGTTAGTTATTTACTCATTCGATTTTTGAATACTCAAAAAAAAATATATGAATACCAAATGAATGTATTGAATACCAGAGAAGGATACGACAATAAAAATAATATAAATTTTATGAAAATTAATGATTCTGGACCACAAACTAAAAATATAAATATTACGGAAAATCCAAATCTTACATTGAAAGATTATGTAATTAAGTCCTCATATAATACCGCATATATTGGTTCTTCTATGTCATTAGATGCTATATCATATGCTCTATCGAGGGGATATAGGTTTTTAGATTTTGAAGTATATTTGGTTGATGGGTTACCATGTGTAGGGTATTGTGGAAATCCGAATAGTAATGTTATATCATCGTCTAATACTCTTGGATTGGGTCAAGTTTTTTATAATATAATAAATAACGCATTTACTGCTCCTACCCCAAATACATCTGATCCGTTATTTATCAATTTAAGAATAAAAAGTACTAATACACAATTATATGAATTAGTAGCGAAGGCAATAGATAATAATATGAATAACAAATTATATAAAGGAACGGTTGATTTGAATACGAAAATGAGTGATATATTAGGTAAAATAGTATTGATTGTAGATACAACAGTAGCGCCTAATTATGATTCTTACCCGGTTTGTCCGGTTGCTTCAAATCCATCAACCCCGTGTTATAATTTATCAAAGTATATCAATTTAGAAGGGGGGAGTAATAATTTGCGATTAGTAACATATGATAACTTATTAAAACAAACCACTACTCCGCCAAATATAAATTCAACAGATGGAACAACGGATTTGACTGTTTTAAAAATATCTTATCCAGATGTTAGTTCTAAAGCGGAAAATCCAGTATTAGAATCTTTTATTACTGAATATGGAACACAATTTGTTGCTGTGAGATTATATATTTTAGATACAAATTTGAAAAAATATGAGTCATTTTTTGCTAATTCTGGTTATGCGTTTGTTCCTTATTCGATGGCGATTAAAAATATTTAGAATATTTTATATATCACATTTTTCATAATAAAAATTGTAATATTATTCTGTATTTATAAATTAAATAGTTACACTCATAACTATAGTGTTGTTATAAAGATATAATACATTATATCAGTGAATATATAAAATACAGATTATGAGTAAGTTTTTTTAGTTTTTTTAGTTTTTTTAATTTTTTTAATTTTTTTATTTTTGTTTCCTCCTTTAGAACTTTTAGAACTTTTTTTACTTTTTCTATGTTTAGTTTCTTTAGTTTCTTTAGTTTCTTTACTTTTTTTATGTTCATTTTTATTCTTTATTTCTAATAATTCTCTTGTTAAACCTATCAAACGTTTTTCAAAATGTCTCGTTTCTATTCTACCAAAATTTGTTAATTCAACTACATATATATCTAGATGTTTACTACCTATATTATTATGTATTTTATCTAATAACTTAAAAGTACAACCATACGGAAGTAAAACCTCAGATTCTGATGATTCAGTAGTTTGAGATGCGTGTGTATTATAATTTAAAGTTAGTATATCTGAAACAAATGGCAAAGGAACACCACTATTTATTTTTATACACAATAAATAATCGACAGCAAAATTTATAGCAACATTTATGTTAGCACTTGTTGAAAGAAAACTATATATTGTAATCTGATCATTTATTGTCTTTAATGTTTTGTTTAATATTTTAGTAAAAGAACTTAACCCCCCTCCTCTATAAATATAATGTGGTTGTCTCGTTATTGGAAATTTCTTCAAAATTGAACATAAATTTATAGAATTTTCAATTTGACTTACACATTCTTCCACGCTCATTTCATTCAATAACTCTGGTTTATCTATTGGATGTCCAGACCAAACCTTTTGTAAAATATAGTTAACAATGTTATAGCTAATTTTTGAAGGATAATCACGCCAATCTTCAGGTTCAGTTTCTCTTTTATAATGTGTAATTAGTTCTTTTTCCTCAACCGATAAACCATTATCCTCAACCGATAAACCATTATCCTCAACCGATAAACCATTATCCTCAACCGATAAACCATTATAATAACGAAATGAATTTATAAAATCACCGTCAACTGTGTAATCAACTTGTTGAAAGTATTGTGGTTGAAGGTATTGTCTATTAGGTTCAAGGTATTTTAAAGCAACTGGTATGTCTCTTCCATTATTCATACTTGTGATATATAATAAAACTATATATTTATAATATTGTTAAAAAAATTATATAAGTGGAGTTCATTTATAAATGAGCAATAATTTGAAAAATGATTTAGACAATTTTATCCTATATTTATGGTTTTTATTTTCTTAAATATTACATTTTATACTAATTGTTTAGTGTGAATGATCCGTTTGAATGAACTATAAAATATATATTTAAATTTCATATTTAGAAAAAATGGATGACTATTTAATACCAACACTTAGTGATTCACGTAATGAGTGGTGTGAACGATTGGTTTATATATTAATTCCGCACATAAATGAGGGTGTAAAATCTATTTTTAATGAAGCATATAAAATGTGTATTGAAAACAATGAACCTGTTAAATATTTAATGACATTTCAAAATCTACTCTCAAAAATTCCACAATGGAATTCTGTTATTATCAATGAAGAAGTACAACGAATAATTAATAAAAGTGGTTGTAACTATATAAATGATTTGATAACTTGTGTTCATATTATTCAATTGAAAGTTCTTACATGTGTTCGTGTTGGAAATAAACAAAAAAAAATAGATATATCAATACCAAAATTAGATAATTTCATTCATACCGTTTATATACATGTAGCACGAAAAATTTATACAAATATTTATTTATTTGAGCATGGGTCGGGTATTTCGCCGCTCCAAACACAAAAAAATAATCGTGAAATAGAAAATATTATTCGTGAATGTATATTAATAACGATTCGGGAAAGTATTCCTACCGAACAAATTGTTCGTGCTTATTTAGATGAATCGGTTGAACATGAAGAAGAAATTATAATAGAAAATTTAGAAGAACCTGTCATTAATAATACTGAAGAAAATGATAGTATTCGGAATGAAAAAGGTTTGAATACAGATAATAGTAAAAAAGTATCCGAGACCACTACAACAGATGAGTCTCCCCCACCACCTGTTATTCCTATAATCAAAGATATAGATGATAAAGAAGAACCTACTACAACACTGAAGTTTAATGATATAGATTTTACAATAGATGAAAAAGGAATTGAAAGTCAAAAAATAGCACCCAAGAATTTGGAACGGTTAGAAGAAATAAGTATGTCTAATTCAATTAAACGTAAATTAGAAGAAGAAGAAGAAGATGTAGAAATCGATGATAAAATAAAAATACATGATGATAATGTAGATTTAGGAAATATAGATATTTTTGATATCAACCAAATAGATAAAAATAACTCGGTAACAGATTCCATTCCATTATTAGATGTAGAAGAAATTGTTTAGTGGATTATACAAAAACATATTCCTATATTTCTTTTCAACCCCGTTTGTATTATATAATTATTTTTTTATAGATTATATAATTAAATGTCTTTCAATTCAAAGAATATTTTGATAATCCCAGTTATAACAACGGTTTTTTTTTGTATTAGTAAACTTGTAGAAATGAAATTTATTGATAAAGATATTAAACCGTTGAAAATATTATTTCGTGATGCTCTGATTATTTTTATATCTTCTTTGACAGCAAGTTATATTTATTTCAATTTTAGCGATAACATACAAGAATTCTTTAATGTTATAACAGATACTAAAATACAATCGTCGTCTCTAGTAAGCGGTGAGAATCTTTTATCTTCAACCACAAATATTTTCACAGATCAACCCAATTTTTAATTTTGAATATTTATAAAATAAATAAAACTAATTCCGAATAAATACAACACGCTTTGAACTTGTTTCAACACCTTCGTTTGATATATCGGGTGTAAATTCTTCAATAGAGTTAAATGGGGGATGAAAAAAACGGTCACAGTCGAATATTCCAGGGATAATTGTCCAATATATTTTGAGACATTTTTTGAATAAATACGAATTTGTAAAACAAGTGTTGTATATTTGTTCCCCACCTATTATAAAAACTGATTCTATATTGTCATTATTTTCACAATAATTTAATGCTGTTTCTATATTTGGTAACTGGATACTTATAGGGTAATTTATTATATCACTAAAAGATAAATTTATCAAATATAAATAAAATGATGAATCATAATTTGCTGAACTCGTAATTACTATATTTACACCCTTGAAGATTTAAAATGGGACAAAATCCCATAAAAATTAACAAGGTTTGCCCTTTGCGGAGCGTGTAAATTTTGGTTTTACTGGTTCGTCTAAACCAGTTGATAAATTATTGCTTCTTGATAA
>Ga0114962_10000415_pt1 | contig 37947 bp, 38 predicted proteins | sample C_130820_MF_Meta_FD_87017 | JGI IMG/M metagenome (GOLD analysis project Ga0114962, IMG submission 87017) | Freshwater microbial communities from Lake Croche, Canada to study carbon cycling - C_130820_MF_MetaG | ecosystem: Environmental > Aquatic > Freshwater > Lake | place: Lake Croche, Canada...
CAGTTTTTTGAATAAAATCTCTTCTTTTCATGATTTGTATTTTACTTGATCCATTTTTTTTAAAATGAAATGTAGGTTTATGATTGTATTATTAGACCTGAATTGATTAATAATGCATACTTTTTTAAGCAGATTTCAGAAGTGTGAATAGTAGCTTTTTACATTGCCTTATTCAACTATAATTCTTTTATCATTTATTATGGGGATTGTATCTACTTCTTTAAAATAATCAATCAATACATTTCTCAATTTGTAATCCAAATCATATTTTTCTACACTTTTAGCAAAGAATTTCATATTGTCACCTCCATTTGATAAATAATCAGAAGTGGCTACGTAATAGGTTTTTGTTTCATCTACTGGTTTTCCTTGTACTAAAATGTTTTGAGCATTATTGTTTTTGTCAATGCTAAAAGTCATTCCCGAAAGGGGTTGTGGTTTTTTAGATTCAATAATATAAGAAGCAATTTCTTTGATTTGACTGCCTTTGAGTCCAATCACAATCAAACTATTTTCAAAAGGCATAATCTCAAAAGCCGTTCGACTCGTTACATTTCCTTTATTGATTATAGCTCTAATACCGCCGTGATTAAGAAGACAAACGTCTATAGATTTATTCTCCCTACTTTTAAAAATAAGATTTCCCCTTTTCAAACTAACATCGGCTTGCAAAGAACCTAAAGGAGATTGCCATTCTCCAGATTTATCAATATTTTGAGGAGCATAGGCCAAAGTGGCATTTAAATCAATATCGATAGAATCACGATAAGGCTTTATATAATTTTCTATTTCAGTTACTTCAGCATTTGAATTAGTGATTCCTATTTTCTTTCCTTCAATTTTTGTAAGATAAAACTTTTGTTGAGTGCAGGAAATAAGGACTGAAATTGTTAAGAATAAAACAAAATATTGCAATAAAGTGTTATACTTTTTTGGATTTATCATCTGTAATGTGACATATTTAATTAATTTTGTGACTCAAGTAAAAGTACTATGTTTTTAAATTACATAAAGAATTTTTTTACAAAAAGAAATGTTAAAAATACCTTATCTAATGTCAAGAATCAGGCAACTGCTGATGGTATTAAAACGGTTGGAATAGTATTTGACGCTAGTTACTTTTATGAAAAAGAAGGTTTGATTTTAGAATTAGTAAGGAACGGAATTTTAGAAAAAAACATTGAGATCTTAGTTTATAAAGATAAATTTAAAAAAAGCGAAATACTTGATATACCACAATTTAGTCTAAAAGATTTAAACTGGAATGCTAGTTTTAAAAATCAGGAGGTTACTGATTTCACAAAAAATAAATTTGACTTATTGATCAATTATTATGACATAGAAAAAGCGCCTTTATTATTAGTTTCCCAATTATCAGAAGCTCATTTTAAAGTTGGTTTTTTATCAATAGACAAACGACTAAATCATTTTATGATCAATACAACTGCTGAAAACTATAAAGTTTTCATGGAGGAATTATTTAAATATTTAAAAATTTTAAACAAAATATAATATGCAGTCATTAATAGGTACAGGTGTTGCGCTAGTTACTCCTTTCAAAAAAGACTTCACAATAGATGTTGCAGCCTTGATCAAAATTGTAAATTATCAAATTGATAATGGCATTGATTATTTGGTTATTTTAGGAACTACTGCTGAGAATTCAACACTGGATATAGAAGAGCAGGAATTAGTGATTCAAACCATAATTAAGGCTAATAATGGACGTTTGCCTTTAGTACTTGGTGTGGGTGGAAATAATACTCGTAAAGTAATAGCGGAATTAAAATCTAGAGATTTTAGTCCTTTTACGGCAATCCTATCTGTTACTCCTTATTATAACAAACCCAATCCCGAAGGTATTTACCAACATTTTAAAGCAATTGCATTAGCTTCTCCAATCCCGATTATTTTATATAATGTACCAGGTCGAACAGGAATTAATATGTTACCCTCAACCGTTTTTCGTTTAGCGAATGATTTTAAAAATATTGTAGCTATCAAAGAAGCAGCGGGCGATATTGTTCAGGCTATGCGATTAATACAAGACAAACCAGATGGTTTTATGGTGATATCAGGTGACGACATGATTACCTTACCTGTGGTTTTAGCAGGTGGTAGCGGAGTGATATCTGTAATTGGTGAAGGTTTTCCAAAGCAGTTTTCTGATATGGTTCGCTTGGGGATGGCAGGGAAAGTGGCCGAAGCCTATCAACTTCATTATCTTATAGCGAATAGTATTGATTTGATTTTTGAACAGGGAAATCCGGCAGGAATAAAAGAAATTTTCAGTATTTTAGAATTGTCAGAAAACACCTTGCGATTACCACTAGTTCCTGTTGATAATGATTTATCTAAAAGATTGCGTCAAATGGTAAATAAAATCAATAAATAGTGCCAATAACTTCCATTTTTATTTAAGTAAATTTTATTTTGTAGTGGCTAAATTAATAACTAAATTTGCATTTGGTTTTTATAAGCGAAAAACAACGCTACATTAACAAAACCTAAATAAAAAATGAAGAAAATTTTATATATTTTACTAGTTGTTGTTTTGTTCTCTTCTTGTGGAGAATATCAAAAAGCACTCAAATCAGAAGATGTTGCCGTAAAGTTTGAAATGGCAACAAAACTATATGAAAGTAGCAAATATGGTAAAGCCATTCGTCTTTTCGAAGAAATTGCCCCCGCATACCGTGGAAAACCTCAAGCCGAAAAAATGTTTTACATGTTTTCTCAATCCTATTATAAATCAAGACAATATTATTTGGCAGGATATCAATTTGAAAGTTTTGCATCTAGTTACCCAAAAAGCGAAAAGATTGAAGAAGCTTCTTTTTTAGGAGCTAAAAGTTATTCTATGCTATCGCCTTCTTACAGTTTAGATCAAGCAGACACCCACAAAGCCATATCTAAATTACAGGACTTTATTGATGCATACCCAAATTCAACTTATTTAGCTGAAGCAAATGTTTCTTTAAAGAAATTGACAGATAAAATAGAAAAAAAAGTATTTGAAAACGCTAAACAATACAATACGATTTATGATTATAAATCAGCTATTGTTGCACTTGATAATTTTATTTCTGATTATCCAGGAACTGTTTTCAAAGAAGACGCTTTGTTTTACAAATTGGATTCGAGCTATAAGCTAGCTGTTAATAGTATTCCAGCAAAAATGGAAGAAAGATTAAAAGTTTCAAAAACAGCTTACGATATTTTGCTTAAAACAAAACCTGAAACAAAGTATAAAGTTAAAGCAGCAGAAATGTTGGCTAGAATTGATAAAGATTTACAACAATTTTCAAAATAAATTAAAGTCATGGATTTAAAAAAGACGAATGCTCCGGTGAATACTATTACTTATAACAAAAGTGTTATTGAAGAACCAACTGGAAATGTGTATGAAGCGATTACCATTATGGCTAAAAGAGCAAATCAAATTAACTCAGAAATCAAAAAAGAATTGACTGAAAAGTTAGAAGAATTTGCTACTTATAATGATAGTTTAGAAGAAGTTTTTGAAAATAAAGAACAAATTGAAGTTTCAAAATTCTACGAAAAATTGCCAAAATCACATGCTTTGGCCGTCCAAGAATGGCTTGATGGTAAAATATACCACAGAGACGCAAACAAATAAGAAAATGTCAGTTTTAAGCGGTAAAAAAGTAGTGCTGGGTATTTCTGGCGGAATTGCCGCTTATAAATCAGCCACATTAGTTAGGCTATTCATAAAAGCAGGTGCACAGGTCCAAGTGATTATGACACCTGCTTCTAAGGATTTTGTGACACCCCTTACCTTATCTACACTCTCAAAAAATCCCGTTTTCTCTAGTTTTTATGAAGAAAATGATGAAAATGCACTTTGGAATAATCATGTAGAACTTGCCCTTTGGGCTGATTTAATTATAATTGCTCCTGCAACTGCCAACACACTTTCTAAAATGGCAAACGGAACTTGTGATAACTTATTAATCGCAACCTATTTGTCAGCAAAATCAATGGTTTATTTTGCTCCAGCAATGGACTTAGATATGTATAAGCATCCCTCAACTATTGAAAGCTTTGCCAAACTCGAGGCCTTTGGAAATATACTTATTCCAGCTGAATCTGGCGAATTAGCTAGCGGACTTTCTGGCGAAGGTAGAATGGCGGAGCCTGAAAATATCATCCAATTTATTGAAGATGATTTAGAATTAAAATTACCTTTAAAAGGACGGAAAATTCTAGTTACTGCCGGACCAACTTATGAAGCAATAGATCCTGTTCGATTTATTGGTAATCATTCTTCTGGGAAAATGGGATATGATATTGCTATAACTGCTGCAAACTCCGGTGCGAAAGTTATATTAATATCCGGACCAACAGCTTTGAAAATGAATCATCCTAACATTGAAGTAGTAGATGTGATTTCCGCTCAGGATATGTTTAATGCCTGTCATAAATACTTTTATGCAGTAGATGTAGTTGTTGCAGCAGCAGCAGTTTCTGATTATAGACCAAAATATATAGCACAACAGAAAATTAAAAAAGCAGCCACTAATTTCAGTATCGAATTAGAAAAAACAAAAGATATTTTGGCTTCCTTAGGTGAAATAAAGCAAAATCAGTTTTTAATTGGTTTTGCATTGGAAACCGAAAATGAAATTGAAAATGCAAAGGTAAAAATTCAGAAAAAAAACTTAGATTTGATAGTTTTAAATTCGCTTCAAGATGAGGGAGCTGGATTTGGTAAACCAACAAATAAAGTCACATTTATTGACCATTCTTTTAGGATTGAGGCTATGGAACTTAAATCTAAGGAGGAAGTTGCGAATGATATTGTAAACAAAATAATTGCACATTATGAGTAAAATACTTTTTTTTGTTTTTGTTTTTTCATGTAGTTTGGTTAAAGCTCAGGAATTAAACTGTTCGGTTAAAGTTAATGCAGACAAAGTTGGAGGTACTAATACGCAAGTATATAAAACCTTAGAAAAGGCTTTAGGTGATTTTGTAAATAAGACCGATTGGACTGGATTAGGTAATAAACCTAACGAAAGAATCAATTGTTCTATGATTATAAATGTTACTGCTTTGGCCTCTGATCAATTCACTGCTAGTATTCAGGTTCAATCTTCTCGTCCTATTTTTAATTCTTCGTATTCTTCTCCTGTTTTAAATTACAATGATAAAGATTTTAATTTTTCCTATACCGAATTTCAAAATCTTACCTTTAATCCAAATAGCTTTGATTCTAATTTAGTTTCAGTAATTGCTTTTTATGCTCACATGATTATCGGTTTAGATGCTGACACTTTTTCACTAAATGGAGGAACTGCTAATTTTGAAAAAGCTCAAGAAATTGTAAGTCTGGCGCAAACAGGAGGTTTCAAAGGCTGGAATCAGGGGGATAGTAATCAAAATAGATATTTTTTAGTTAATGATATGCTTTCAAACACTTATGCTCCTTATAGAGAAGCCATGTATCAATATCACATACAAGGGTTAGATGTTATGACCAGTGATTTAAAAGTTGCTAAATCAAAAATAGGAGAAGCGATTACAACAATTGCAAAAATACATGCTGTTAGGCCTAATACTTTTTTAATGCGTGTGTTTTTCGATGCCAAAGCAGATGAAATAGTTTCTGTTTTTTCTGGGGGTCCTTCTATTTCAATTACAGAAATAATAGAAACCTTGAATAAGATATCTCCATTGAATGCTAGTAAATGGGCTTCAATTAAATTTTAATTCACAGTCAGTTCTATTTGTTTTTAAATTAAAAATTCAGAATATTAGCTTATGATTACTTCACTTTCCATTGAAAACTTTGCCTTGATTGAAAAATTATCAATCAATTTTTCCAGTGGATTTTCTATTATCACAGGAGAAACGGGTGCCGGTAAATCTATTTTGCTGGGTGCTTTAGGTCTTGTTTTAGGAAAAAGAGCGGATCTAAGTTCTCTTAAAAACAAGGAAGAAAAATGTATTATCGAAGCTCATTTTAAAATATCCAATTATAATTTACATTCTTTTTTTGAATCCAATGACTTGGATTATGAAGAAGATACAATTATTAGAAGAGAAATTTTACCCTCCGGAAAATCTCGTGCTTTTATAAATGACACTCCTGTAAATCTTCAGGAATTACAAAACCTAGGTTTATTTTTAATCGATATTCATTCTCAACACCAAACGCAAGAGTTGTCAGAAGAAATCTTTCAATTCCAAATCATTGATGCGATTGGCAATAGCAATGAATTAATTTCTAAATATATCAGGACATTAAAAGTATTTAAAAAACAAAAATCGGATTTGTTGGTTCTAAAAGATAGAATACAAATTGCTTTGAATGAGCAAGATTATAACACTTTTTTATTAGAAGAATTGCTTACTGCTAGATTAGAATTATGCGATCAAGAAGAGCTGGAAACTACTTTTGAAAAATTAACGAATGTAGAATTTATCAAAGATAATTTGGAAAAAGCTTGCGCTATCGCCAATGAAGAACAATTTGGAGTTTTGCAAAACTTAAAAGAAATAAAAGGCTCTTTGTCAAAAGTTTCTGGTTTTGATTCGGATTATCTTGCTTTGTTTGAAAGAATTAATAGTTTGGCTATTGAGTTAGACGATGTGGTTTTGGAGTTAAATGCAATCTCCGAAAGCTTGACTGGAGATCCGGAACAATTGGAATTAGTCAATCAGAAATTGCAATTAATTTATACGCTTCAAAAGAAACATCAGGTCACTAGTATTTCTGAATTAATTCAGATTCAAAACGATCTGGATAATAAAGTTGTTTCAGTTAGTAATTTAGAATTTGATATACAAAAACTAGAAAGTGCAATCCAACAATTAGTATCGGATTTAGATCAATTGGCTTACGATATTCATTTGAATCGATTAAATGCTATTCCGACATTATCCGAAAAATTAATTTTAATATTGGAGCAACTGGGAATGCCTAATGTTCGATTTAATATTGAACTTCAGACGACTTCTAATTATTTTCCAAATGGAAAAGACGAATTGAAGTTTTTGTTTTCGGCTAATAAAGGTTCTGATTTTGGCTTGTTGAAAAAAGTCGCTTCTGGTGGAGAAATGTCAAGAATTATGCTCGCTGTAAAAGCTATTTTGGCTCAATACTCTAAACTGCCTACTATTATTTTTGATGAGATAGATACCGGAGTTTCTGGAGAAATATCCCATAAAATGGGCGAAATCATGAAGGATATGAGTCAACAAATGCAGGTTTTTGCGATTACTCACTTACCTCAGATTGCTGCAAAGGGTAAGGACCATTTTAAAGTTTTTAAAACAGCTTCAGATATTCAAACTCAAACCGAATTGAAGCTTCTATCCCAAGAGGAACGAATTATTGAAATCGCCCAAATGTTATCGGGTTCTACCATTTCTGATTCGGCCCTAATTCACGCAAAAGCCTTGCTAGACTAAAAAAATGGCTTATATTTGGCTTTAAAAATTAGATTTTTAATAATAAAAATCGATATAATTTAGACATTTAAATATTTACATACCTAAAAGAAATTACTAAAATATGATCATAGAACCAAGAATGAGAGGCTTTATTTGTTTGACATCTCACCCAAAAGGATGTGAGCAAAGTATTAAAAATCAAATAGCTTATGTAAAATCAAAAGGCCCAATTAATGGTCCTAAGAAAGTATTAGTAATTGGTGCTTCTACAGGATTTGGTTTAGCTTCCCGAATTACAAGTGCCTTTGGATCTGATGCTGCTACTATAGGAGTGTTTTTTGAAAAACCACCTACACAAGGAAGAACGGCATCCCCAGGATGGTATAATTCTGCTGCTTTTGAAAAAATAGCTGCTGAGTCCGGATTGTATGCTAAGAGTATTAATGGTGATGCATTTTCTAATGAAATAAAAAAACAAACCTTAGATCTTATAAAAGCAGATCTAGGTCAAATTGATTTAGTTATTTATAGTCTGGCTTCTCCAGTTCGTCAACATCCTGTAACAGGAGTTTTGCATCGTTCGGTTTTAAAACCTATCGGAGCTACATTTACAAACAAAACGGTTGATTTTCATAGCGGAATTGTTTCTGAAATAGCAATTGCTCCTTGCACAGATGAAGATATAAGCAACACCGTTGCTGTTATGGGTGGTGAAGACTGGGCCATGTGGATTGATGATTTAAAAGCGGCTAATTTATTGGCTCCTGGAGCTACAACAGTTGCCTATTCTTATATTGGACCGTCTTTGACTGAAGCGGTTTATAGAAAAGGAACAATAGGTAGAGCTAAAGATCATTTAGAGGCTACTGCTTTTGATATTACAAAAAGTTTGGCCGACATAAACGGAAAAGCATATGTTTCTGTAAATAAAGCTTTGGTTACTCAAGCAAGTTCAGCAATCCCAGTCATTCCACTATACATTTCTCTCTTGTATAAAATAATGAAAGAAAAAGGAATTCATGAAGGTTGTATAGAACAAATTCAACGCTTATTTAAAGAGCGATTGTATACGGGAAGTACTGTTCCAACAGATGATAAAGGTCGTATAAGAGTTGATGATTTAGAAATGAGAGGAGATGTCCAGGAAAAAGTAGCTAAATTGTGGTTGGAATCAACAACGGAAACATTACCTGAATTAGGAGATTTAGCTGGTTATAAAGAAGATTTTCTTCACTTGTTTGGATTTGATTTTGATGGGGTCGATTATAAAGCGGATGCAAATGAGCTTGTTGCTATACCAAGTATAGTTTAAATCTGATTTGATCCAATTCTATACAGAGTATAAGATCCTAAATTTAAAAGAATGTACAATTTATTAAGAGGTAAACGTGGGATAATTTTTGGAGCATTAGATGAGAATTCTATTGCTTGGAAAACTGCAGAACGTGTTAGGGAGGAGGGAGGCATTTTTGTGCTGACTAATTCTCCGGCTGCTATGCGTTTGGGATCAATAAGTGAACTTTCTATATTGACGGGGGCTCAGATTATTGCGGCCGATGCTACTTCAGTAGAAGATTTAGAAAATTTAGTAGATCGTTCAGTCGAAATCTTAGGAGGAAAAATTGATTTTGTTTTGCATTCTATCGGTATGTCTGTAAATGTTAGGAAGGGAAATCACTATACCAACGAGAATTATGAATATACAGAAAAGGGATGGAATGTTTCGGCTCTTTCTTTCCACAAATTGCTGCAAGTTTTATATAAAAAAGAGGCTATGAACGAATGGGGGAGTATTGTAGCTTTAAGCTATATGGCTTCACAACGTGTATTTCCGGATTATAACGACATGGCCGATAATAAAGCCTATTTGGAATCTGTTGCACGCAGTTTTGGTTATTTTTTTGGAAAAGACAAAAAAGTGAGAGTGAATACAATTTCTCAATCACCAACACCAACAAAAGCAGGACAAGGTGTTAAGGGTTTTGATGAATTTATTGAATTTGCTGAAAAAATGTCGCCTTTAGGAAATGCCAGTGCTTTAGATTGTGCAAATTATACCGTAGCCATGTTTTCGGATTTAACTAAAAAAGTGACCCTTCAAAACTTATACAACGATGGTGGTTTCTCCAATGTTGGAGTGAGTCAGGAAGTTTTAGAGAATTTTAAAAAATAAAAATAAAGTACATCAACAAAAAACCATCAATTTATAACTGATGGTTTTTTTATGGATAAAGTTTATCTTTGTTAAAATAATTAGAACTAAAAAACTTTCTTTAATAATTAATTTAAGACTATGCTGTTTTCATTAATAATTCCGGTATACAATCGACCGGATGAAGTCGAAGAGCTTTTAGAAAGCTTAGTGCAATTATATTTTACCGAACCATTTGAAATTGTCATTGTTGAAGATGGTTCTTCTGAGAATTGTGAGGAAGTAGTGGAAACATATAAGACGAAATTAAATATTTCATATTATTATAAACACAATTCGGGTCCTGGCGATTCTAGGAATTATGGAATGAAAAGAGCTAAAGGAGATTATTTTCTTATTTTTGATTCCGATTGTATCATACCAAAGCAATACTTAAAAGAAGTTTCAAAAGCTTTACAGCTAAATTATGTTGACTGCTTTGGTGGACCTGATAAAGCTTTATCTTCTTTTTCAGATATTCAGAAAGCAATCAATTTTGCAATGACTTCCTTTTTAACTACTGGAGGTATTCGCGGAGGATCAGAGAAAATTAATAAATTTCAACCTCGAAGTTTTAATATGGGATTATCCAAATTAGCTTTTGAAAAATCAGGTGGTTTTGGAAATATTCACCCAGGAGAAGATCCTGATTTATCAATACGATTATGGAATTTAGGTTTCGAAACTAAGTTATTTCCTACAGCATTCGTTTATCATAAAAGAAGAATTGACTGGGATAAATTTTCTATTCAGGTAAATAAATTTGGAAAAGTAAGACCTATTTTGAATAGTTGGTATCCAAAATATAATAAATTGACTTTTTTCTTTCCTTCAGTATTCATAATTGGTTTTTTTTTAGCCCTGATATTCTTAATTTTCGCTAAAGATTTTCTTTTTAAATTGTACTTTGTTTATTTTATAAGTATATTCTTACTTTCTGCAATTCAGAATAAAAATTTTAAAATTGGCCTTTTTTCTGTGATTGCAGTATGGAAACAGTTCTACGGATATGGTACGGGATTCATTGAATCTTACATAAAAATTCAGCTATTAAAGCAAAAACCACAAGATGCTTTTCCAGAATTATTCTTCTAAATTATGACAAAAATAATAGGTTTAACCGGTGGAATAGGTAGTGGTAAAACGACTATTGCAAATCTTTTTGCAGCTCGTGGAATCCCTGTTTATATAGCTGACGATGAAGCCAGAAAAATTACTGATTTACCTGAAATTCAAGAAGCTATAAAAAATATTTTCGGTAATGAAGTTTTTGAAAATAATACATTAATACGAGAAAAATTAGCGCAAATTGTTTTTAATGATCCCCTTAAATTAGAACAATTAAATTCCATAATTCACCCTGCTGTAAAGACTCATTTTGAGGATTGGCTGGAACAACATTCAAACTTTCCTTACGTAATAAAAGAAGCGGCTATTTTATTCGAAAGTGGTAGTTATAAAGATTGTGATATTGTAATTACAGTTCTTGCTCCCTTAGAGCTTAGAATAGAAAGAGTAATGAAAAGAGATAAGCTGAGTCGTGAACAAGTGTTAAATCGAATTAACAATCAATGGTCTGACCTTGAGCGAATTGAAAAAAGTAAATACCTTATTGAAAATACGAATATTCAAAAATCAGAGGAAAAAATTGAAGAAATTCTCAAAAAACTAACAATTTCATAAAATAATCTGTAGATGTTAATGTTTGGTTAATGTATTTTCAGTATATATGTTAAAATCATAACTTTGTAAAGATGAATAAATTTTTGTTTCGTTTATTGGTAGTATTAATGAGTTTATCATTAATAGGAATAATTTTAGTACAAGTATACTGGTTTGATACCTCTTTTAAGAATAATGATGAACAATTTCGTTTTCATGTTACTCAGGTAATAGGAAATGTTGCTATCAAATTACAAAAAGAAGAAGCTTTTAGTTTTATAGATAAGTATAAAAAAATAAAAGACAGTATTGGAAAAGAACCTGAAAAAAGTGATTTTCTAGAATTTGGATACTATCAAAGAGATTCTCGTACTAACGAAACTATAATTTACTCTAATAATATTATTTCTGAGGATTTTAATATTTCCTCTTCGTTCTTTGAAAAGAAAACAGACAGTATTAAAAAGTTAAAAAACTTTTCATCTAAAAGGGTGACTGAAGTTTACAATAATGGAAATATTGATAATTCGGGAGTACAACATAAGGTATTACCAGATGTAAAGATTAAGAAATCAGGTAAATTGGATATCCTTGAAAACGCCCAGTTTGAAATATTTTTCAAAGATATTGCAGCTGCAAAACCAATAGGAGATAGAGTCTCTAAAGAAAAATTACAAAAATTTTTAGAAATAGAATTAAAAGAGTACGGTGTTGAAACACCTTTTGAATTTGGAATTTACAGCAATGGATTAGCTACTAAAATCAAATCAGAACAATTTAGATTTGATAAAAATGCAACATATGGTATTCCGATATTTACTGATAATGAGGGGACTAACAAATATCAGTTATTAGTCAGCTTCCCTCACAAAGAAAAATTTTTGTTTTCAGATTTGTTAGGAATAACAGTTCTTTCGATCATTTTTACTTTCATAATAATCATTGCTTATACCAGTGCTTTAAATCAGTTAATACGTCAAAGACAAATATCTGAAATCAAAACAGATTTTATTAATAATATGACTCATGAGTTCAAGACACCAATTGCCACAATTAATTTAGCATTAGATGCCATTAAAAATCCCAAGGTAATTGATGATAAAGAAAAAGTGAATCGGTATTTACAAATGATTCGTGATGAAAATAAACGAATGCATGCTCAGGTTGAAAATGTCCTGCGAATATCAAAATTAGAAAAGAAAGAATTAGAAATAAGTAAAGAAACAAATAATATTAATGATGTCATCGACGAAGCGATAGAACATGTTAATTTAATAATTGAAGACAGACAAGGTACAATTACAACTCATTTAGAAGCCAAAAGAACAACCGTTTTGCTTAACGATGTCCACTTTACAAATGTTTTAGTCAATGTTCTGGATAACGCTATTAAATATTCTCCAGAAGCACCAGTTATAGATGTTTACACAGAAAATGTAAAAGATTTTGTGATTATTAAAATTAAAGATCAAGGTGCAGGAATGAGTAAAGTAGCTCAAAAAAGAATTTTCGAAAAATTCTATAGAGAACACACCGGCGATTTACACAATGTTAAAGGACATGGACTAGGATTAGCTTACGTAAAAAGAATAGTTGAAGATCATAACGGACAAATATTCGTAGAAACAGAAAAAGGAAAAGGAAGCACCTTTATTATAAAATTACCGCTCATTAATTAAAAATATATATGGAAACAGAAAACAAAAAAATTCTTTTAGTAGAAGACGATCAAAATTTTGGTGCAATATTAAAAGATTATTTAATGCTTAATGACTTTGATGTTACTTTAGCTAAAAACGGTATGGAGGGTTTTGAAAAATTTAAAAAAGACACTTACGATTTATGTATTTTAGATGTAATGATGCCTTATAAAGATGGATACACATTAGCTAAAGAGATAAGAGAAAAAAACAAAGAGGTTCCGATTATTTTTCTTACTGCTAAATCTATGAAAGAAGATGTATTGAAAGGATATAAAGTTGGAGCCGATGATTATTTAAATAAGCCTTTTGATTCTGAAGTTTTATTAATGAAAATCAAAGCGATTATTCAAAGAAAATCCTCAGATGTTAAAACAGATCATATCCGTTTTGAATTTCAAATTGGAAATTTTCACCTAAATTCTAAACTTCGTTTTCTTACTTTTAAGAAAGAGGAACCAATTAAGTTGTCTCCAAAAGAAAATGAATTGCTTAAAATGTTAGCCGTTTATGAAAACGACTTGATGCCAAGAGAATTAGCATTGACAAAAATATGGAGAGATGATAATTATTTTACATCAAGAAGTATGGATGTATATATTGCTAAGCTTAGAAAATATTTGAAACCGGATGAAGATGTTGAAATCTTAAATATTCATGGGGAAGGTTTTAGATTAGTAGTTAAAAATAAAGTGGCAGCAGAATAAATTTACAAAGGCTTCGAGAAATCGGAGCCTTTTTTTTGGTGTATAAATTTACTTCCAATTAAGTTCTAGAGCAAAACAGATTTTAGTATCTTTTGTAATACTAAATATGCTATTTGTCTTGCTTACACTTTCATGAATTTCAACCTTTTCTTTGAAAGACAATTCTTTTAGAAAATTCATTTCAAAACTAATTAATTTTTGTTTCAGAATTAAATTTTCGTCGGCTAAATCAAGACACCACTCCAAATATTTCACATTGTTCACATGATTGACAATGTCTAAATCGGAAAGTAAAACGGTTCTCTCAAAAATGACTTCCTTAAAATCAATTAAACTTATTCTAGAAAATGATTTCTGTGTAGCTTTCTTATCTTTATATAATTCAAAGTGTTCATAAGGAAGAGCAAGTGGTTCCGGCCGCCTTGTTTTAGTGTTGAACACCGCCCAGAAAGTTTCAGAACCAATTATTTTCGTACCATTAATTTCAATTTCAAAAGCCCTGACTGACCTAGAATTTTCTAAGGTATTTATCCAGGTTATTACAGTTACTCTATCTTTCCATTTCGGTAATGCTGTAATTTCAACACGCATTTTGCTTAATACCCAAGCTTGATTAAATTCTTGCATATCCGAAAAACTAATTCCTCCAATTTCAGAATGAGAAGCAGCTGTTAATTGTAAAATATTGCAGAGCTCAGTATATTTTAAGGAGCCATTTGGCAGACATTGACTAAAATTAATATCCCAATGTTTAGTATATATTGAAGTGAAATTTGGAGCTATTGGCATTTTTTAAGTTTTATTATTATTTGAAATCTGCAGGATATAATCTGTGATTTCATCTTTGCGAGTCTCATAATTAAACCATTTGGTATCCTCCCTTTTTTTGAACCAGGTCATTTGTCTTTTAGCAAACCGTCGAGTGTTTTTTTTGATTTCTTCAATAGCAAAAGCTAAGGTATATTCCTCATTAAAATGACCAAATAATTCACGGTATCCCACAGTTTGTAAGGCATTTAAAGCTTTATAAGGATAAAGATTTTCTGCCTCCAAAATCAATCCTTCTGAAATCATTAGATCAACTCTTTGATTTATTCTTTCATATATTTCACTTCGTTCTGCTTCTAATCCAATTTTTATAGGAGTGTAATTCCTAATATTTTTCTTTTGATTTAAAAAAGATGAATAAGGCTTTCCACTTCCAATGCTTACTTCTAAAGCCCGCATCAAACGTTGGGGATTTTCTTTAGCTACCAGAGAGTAATATTTGGGATCTCTTTTTTTAAGCTCATTTTGCAAATATATTAATCCTTGAATTTCATAATTAATTAGTATTTCCTTTCTAATATTTAAATCTATATCGGGAAAATCATCTAAACCATTTAAAACAGCCTCAACATACAAACCAGAACCGCCAACAAGAATTGCAAAATCATTTTTTAAGAATAAGGCTTCCAATTTAGAGGTGGCTTCCTTTTCAAAATCTCCAACAGTATAACTGTCAAAAATAGATTTGTTTTGGATAAAATGATGTTGAGCTTTTGATAATTCCTCGTCTGAAGGAACTGCTGTGCCAATTCTCATTTCTTTAAAAAATTGTCTACTATCACAAGAAATAATTTCACATCCAAAATGCTGCGCTAAAGCAAGACTTAAGGAAGTTTTTCCTATAGCTGTTGGACCTACAATTGTGATTAAGTATTTCATTGTTTAATTCGAATTTTATAAAATAATTGTGGCTGATTATTCATCTTCTAAATTCCCACCACAATTATAACAAAATTTAGCATCTTCTAAATGACCTTCTACACCACAATTACTACAGGGATTTATTTTAATATCTACTTTTCGTTCGTTATTCTTTTTAGTTAGTTCTGCAGTTACAATTCCAGTAGGAACTGCAATGATGCCATATCCTAAAATCATTACAAATGAAGCTAAAAATTGTCCTAAAGGAGTAATAGGAGAGATGTCACCATAACCTACGGTAGTGAGAGTTACAATAGCCCAATATACACTTGTAGGTATACTTGTAAAACCACTTTCTTTTCCTTCAACAACATACATTACTGATCCAATAATTACAGTGCTTACTAAGATGTAATAAATAAAAACTAAAATTTTTCCTTTACTGGCAATTAAAGCTTCCTTTAAATGGGTTGACTGACTTGAAAATTGAGGGTGATTTAGTATTTTAAATAATCGAAGAAGCCTTAATGCCCTTATTACAGCCAATACACTGGTTCCCATAAAGAAAAAGGAAAGATACATGGGTAAAAGTGCAATTAAATCAATTATACCATAGAAACTTAAAACATATTTTATGGGTTTTTTAATTACGATCAGTCGTAATGTATACTCTAAAGTAAAGAAACAGGTAATTACCCATTCTAAAATATAAAGTTGCAAATGGTACTTAGTGTCAAATCCCTTTACCGTTTCCATCATTACTATAAAGACACTCAATAGGATTAACCCCAATAGTATTAGATCAAATAATTTACCGGCAACAGTATTAGTTCCGTAAATTATTAAATGGGTCTTTTGTTTAAAAAGTTCATATTTTGACTTATCTGCTTTCATATTTTAAAAATCAATGATCTGAATTTAGAATTATAGTTTTATGATTTTTAATTGCTTGTTCTTTCTTAATGAAGCCTGAATAATAGTGCGGGTATCTCTATTATTTTGCATTGGAATAATGATGTTTCTTAAGATTTCTATTTTATTTATTTGATAATTTAAGGCGTAGAATGCATAACCTTTATAGATTCCATTTTCAATCAAAATAGCACTTCGTTCATGAATAGTTCTACCCTTATCGGAAATCACCATATTCTGGCTGTCAAAACTATTTTTGTTTATAAATTCCTGAACTCTTAAATTATATTCATCTGCTGCTATTTTACCAATACAAGCACCATCACATTCTTTAATTTTATATTGAAAACAAGCTTCTTTTGTTTCATATAAGCCAGTTAATTTTTGGCAAAGGTGATAGTTAGATGTAATTCGAAAAAGAGCATTTTTACCTTCTTGCATACTAGTAAATGAGGTGATCTCCTTTTTTCTGCCATCTGCCTTTTGAAGTTTTAAATTAAGATAACCATTTTCATCTTTTTCTGCATACAAGGCTATTTGAAATAAACTGCGCCTTTGAGCTCTATTGAATATAGGTTTGTTTATTTTTATTTCTTCACTCTCTTTCAATAAAGCAACCAGTTCACTTCCCGTTTCTTCATAGGTTACCCTAAAAACAGCGGCTTGAATTTTCTTTGATTTTGAATTTGTTCCTGTAAAATGTTGGTTGATACGTTTTTTTATATTCTTGCTTTTACCAATGTATATTAAATTTCCATTTTCATTGTGGATGTAATAAACGCCTGTTTTTGAAGGCATATCCTCTAAAATATCCAACAGCTTAGGTGCTATTCCTTTTTGAATTTCCGATTTGATAAATTCCTTAACAATTTCTTTTTCCGTGTCTTTTGCCAACAGTAATTGGAATAATTTAACAGTTGCCAAAGCATCCCCACTAGCTCTGTGTCGGTCTGCCATTGGAATTCCAAGAGCACGTACTAATTTTCCCAAACTGTGGGAGGTTTGCTCTGGAAGTAGTTTTTTTGATAATTCAACAGTACAGAGTGTTTGTTGATTGAAATCATAACCCAATCGTCGAAATTCGGTTCTTAAAATCCGATAATCAAACGAGGCATTATGAGCTACAATAATACAATCCTGTGTCATTTCAATGATGCGTTTAGCTACCTCAAAAAACTTTGGGGCATTTTGTAACATTGCATTATTAATTCCAGTTAATTTAACCACAAACGGTTGAATAGGTATTTCCGGATTTACTAAACTAATAAATTGATCTACAATTTCATGACCATCAAATTTGTATATAGCTATTTCAGTGATTCCCTCTTCGTTAAATTGTCCTCCAGTAGTCTCTATGTCGAGTATTGCGTACAAATTTTATTTTTATTATGGTGTTCTTGATTCTGTTTTGATTTTAAATTTGACTTTTAGATAAAGTCTAATAATTTCTATTTCCAAAGATACTACTTCCAATCCGAACCATCGTACTTCCACATTCAATAGCGAGTTGATAATCACCAGACATTCCCATAGATAGTATTTGTAAATTGAAATTTGCTGTTTTTATGTATTGTAAACGATCAAATGTAGATTTTAAATGCTTGAATTCTTTTTTGATTTGCTCTTTATTTTCAGTAAAAGTAGCCATTCCCATTAGCCCAACTACTTTGATGTTTTTCATATCCTTAAAGGATTCAGAGGATAGGAGTGAAGCTAGTTCTTCTTCGTCAAGGCCAAATTTTGTTTCTTCTTCAGCAATGTGTAATTGCAACAAACAATCAATTACTTTTTCGTTTTTTCGTGCTTGTTTATTTATCTCTGACAAAAGTTTCAAACTGTCTACGCCATGAACTAAACTTACAAATGGAGTCATAAATTTTACTTTGTTCGTCTGGACATGGCCTATCATATGCCATTGAATGTCTTTAGGTAGGGCTTCCCATTTCTCTGACATTTCTTGAATTTTATTTTCACCAAAAATCCGTTCTCCTGCTTCGTAGGCTTCCATTAAATCAGAAATGGGTTTTGTTTTTGTCACAGCAACCAGAGTCACGTGATTTGGAATCTGAGCTCTTATTTTGAGTAAATTCTCTTTTATTGACATCGTATTATTTGATTTTAAAACTTTTTATTAAACTAGAGTTCATAAATTACAAGGCCACTTCTAATCTTTGGTTCGATATAGGTACTCTTAGGAGGCATAATCATTTGATGATCGGCTAGGGCTTTAAGCTCCGAAATATCAGTAGGATATAACATAAAACCGACTTCAAATTCGCCCTCATCTATCACTTCTTTTATAGTAACAATAGATTGGTTCCCTGGTATATAATCAATCCGTTCGTCATTTCTTAAATCCGAAATACCCAGTATAGGTTTTAATACTTTTTCATAAAGAATCTGCGCGTCTAGACTTTCTAAAACAGAATTAAAATTATACTCATCTTTTAAAGTTAAGCAATAAAACTCTCCATCAAGATACATTCCGAATTGGAATTTTTTTGTAGGTTTCCACAATTCTTGCTCCTTGTCTTTTATCCAAAAACTTTTAGACAATTCATCTAAAAATTCACTCTTTGTAAAATGATTTAAATCGCGAATTATCCGATTGTATTCATAAATTTTAACATTACTTTCGGCAATTAAAAAACTCATAAAGTAATTTAAATTAGGGTTTCCTGATGTTTGATCCTGTTCATATAATAAGGCAGCCGAAGCCGAGCGGTGATGACCATCAGCAATATATAAATCACCTATATTTTCAAATTGTTTTTCCAGCCATTCTATTTCTTCTCTACTTTCTATCCTCCAAAGGCTATGTTTTTCTTTTTTAGTTGTAGAAAACTCATATAAAGGAACTGTCTTTTTTTTGTTTTCAATCCAGATATTCAATTCAGAATTGTCCGGATAAGTAACCAAAACGGGTTCAGTATTAAAACCAGTTTGATGAATATAGTCTTTATATAATTCTACCCTATATTGTAAAGTATCTTCGTGTCTTTTAATAACGTTATTCTTGTAATCTTCCACAGAAGTTGCTGCAATAATTCCTGTAAAATCCCTGTTTTTAGTTTGGATTTTATACAAATAGAAAACAGGGGTATCTTCTTTTATAAAAATCTCTTCCAATTTAAAATCTTTGTATTTTTGGGCAACCAATTTAAATCTTTTTTCCAATCCAATTTTTTGTTGGTTTACATAAGCCGGATTCAAAACATGTAGAAAGGAAAAAGGATTGTAATCCAATTGAGAGGCTAATTCAGCTGCCGAATATTCATCAAAAGATCGAGAAGTCACGAGACTAACTTTGTCAACAGAGGGTCGAACCGCTTTGAAAGGAATTATTTTTGCCAATTTGTAAAGTGTGAAATTTATGTTTTTATTTATGAAACCTATCTGAATACAGCTACTTTTTCTGCTTTCTTACTCTCTGAATAATCATAGAATCCCTCCCCGGATTTACTACCCAATTTTCCGGCTCGAACCATATTTACTAATAAGGGACATGGAGCATATTTGGGATTTTTAAATCCGTCGTACATTACATTTAAAATAGCTAGACAAACATCTAAACCAATAAAATCAGCCAGTTGCAAAGGTCCCATAGGGTGTCCCATTCCCAATTTCATTACAGTATCAATTTCGTATACACCAGCTACTTTATTATATAAAGTTTCAATAGCTTCATTAATCATGGGCATCAAAATCCGATTGGCCACAAAACCAGGATAATCATTGACCTCAACAGGAGTTTTTCCTAGTTTTTCTGACAAATCCATGATGATTTTGGTTACTTCATCGCTTGTGCTGTAACCTCTAATTATTTCTACCAATTTCATTATTGGCACCGGATTCATAAAATGCATCCCTATAACACGTTCGGGATGACTTACAACTGCACCAATCTGCGTGATAGATATCGAGGAGGTATTACTGGCTAAAATTGTATCGTGAGCACAAGCCTCATTCAACTGCTTGAAAATATTGAGTTTTAATTCTACATTCTCAGTTGCCGCTTCAACGACTAAATCAACCCCAATAACTCCATCTTTTATATCGGTATACGTTATAATATTCCCAATGGTTTTAAATTTTTCGGATTCAGTAATACTGCCTTTTGCCAACATTCTGTCTAAATTGGCAGCTATTGTCGTCATTCCTTTATCTAATGATTTTTCGGAAACATCGATTAATTTAACTAGAAAACCGTTTTGCGCAAAAGTGTGCGCAATCCCATTTCCCATCGTTCCAGAACCTATAACGGCTATTGTTTTCATCTTTGTAGTTTAGTGTTTTATAGTCCGGACTTTAGACTAATTTTTATTTTTTAAAACAATCAATTATCTGATAGGCAACTCTCAATGCATTTGTACCTTGTTCCAATGTTACTATGGGAATACTATTGTTGTTTATAGCATCAGCAAAAGAATCCAATTCGTCTAAAATAGCATTGTTTTGTTCAACATTAGGATTTGCAAAATAGATTTGTTTTTTTACCCCTTCTGCATTTTGTAAAATCATGTCAAAATCACCTGCTACTTCCGGTGCTTCTTTCATTTTTACAACTTCACATTTTTTCTCTAAGAAGTCTACAGAAATATAAGCGTCTTTTTGAAAAAAACGAGATTTGCGCATATTCTTCAATGAAATTCTACTTGCAGTTAAATTTGCAACACAGCCATTTTCGAATTCAATTCTTGCATTTGCAATATCGGGAGTTTCACTAATAACAGAAACCCCACTGGCATTAATGTTTTTTACCTTAGAATTAACTACACTCAATATAGCATCTATATCATGAATCATTAGATCTAAAACAACAGGAACATCCGTCCCACGAGGATTAAATTCTGCAAGGCGGTGGGTTTCGATGAACATCGGGTTTTCAATCATGCTCTTAGTAGCAATAAAAGCAGGATTAAATCTTTCAACATGTCCTACTTGACCTTTTACTTTATATTCATTGGCTAATGCAATAATCTCCTCTGCTTCTTCCACAGTATTGGATATAGGTTTTTCAATAAAAACATGTTTACCGGATTTAATTGCCACTTTAGCACATTTATAATGAGAAAGTGTAGGCGTCACAATGTCTATGACATCAACGGCATGTATTAAAGTGGCTATAGTATTAAATCGTTTATAGCCAAATTCTTTTGCTATTTTTTCAGCATTTTCAGGGTTTTCATCATAAAAACCTACTAATTCATATTTATCGGACTGTTCTAATAATCGTAAATGGATCTTTCCTAAATGGCCAGCGCCTAAAACTCCTACTTTTAACATATAAATCTATTTTAAACAAAAATAGGAATAATTTGATAATCCCTAATTGATAATTGAGTTTATTTAGTGAATTATTAATTTAGATTTCATAATTTAAAATAGTAATTTCTTTCTTATTTTTACCAAAATAAATTTACTTAAGCTTTGAAAGATACCGGCAAACATCAAGGACTTCGCAATCAATTAGTGACACTATTAGAACAAAAAGGAATTACCGACAAAACAGTCTTAGAAGCAATTAAAAAGGTGCCCAGACATTTGTTTTTTAATTCCAGTTTTGCTGATTATGCCTATCAAGATAAAGCATTTCCTATTGCAGCAGGTCAAACAATATCGCAACCTTATACCGTCGCATTTCAAACTCAATTATTAGAAGTGAAAAAAGGACATAAAGTTCTCGAAATTGGAACCGGTTCAGGTTATCAAACAGCTGTTCTATGTTCGATGGGAACAAATGTTTATAGTATTGAACGTCAAAATGAACTGTTCAAGCAGACCTCAATTTTACTGCCAAAATTGGGAATACGGCCTAAATATTTGTCTTTCGGTGATGGTTATAAAGGTTTGCCAAGTTATGGCCCGTTTGATAGCATAATTGTAACAGCTGGAGCTCCAATGATTCCAAAACCTTTAATGGAACAGTTAAAAATAGGCGGAAGGCTTGTAATTCCTGTTGGAGAAGTAGTTCAAATAATGACACTTTTAATCCGGAAAAACGAAACCCAATTTGAAAAACACGAGTTTGGTGAATTTAAATTTGTTCCCTTATTAGAAAATAAGAATTAAAAATAAGGCTTAAAAAGATTTTTTAATGCGATCAAGGTCTCGTTTGGTATCTTGTTCTTTTAAAGATTCTCTTTTGTCATAGGTCTTTTTACCCTTACAAAGTCCAATTTCCAGTTTGGCCATTCCTTTTTCATTGGTAAATAATTTCAAAGGAACAATGGTCAAACCTTTGGCTTGAACACTTTTCAATAAACCTTTCAATTCTTTTTTATTCAATAAAAGTTTACGTTCACTTCGAGCTTTATGATTGAACTGATTCCCAAAAGCATATTCTTCTATGTAGGTATTAATTGCAAATAATTCGGTACCACTAAATTCACAAAAACTCTCGGTGATATTTGCTTTTCCAAGACGAATTGATTTTATTTCAGTACCAGCCAAAACAATTCCGGCCGTAAATTTTTCAATTATTTCGTAATCAAAGCGGGCTCTTTTATTGAGTATGTTAACCGTTTTCAGCATAAGAAGGCAAAGGTAGGATAAAAAATAAAATTATAATTTTATAATTGACAAATTAGTTAAGTGAAATTTGAATACATTTAATTAATTTTGTCAAAAGCCATGTTTTTTTAAGGATGTCTTTTTTATTTAAAATATTCGTACCTAATTTAAATTCATTCGATGCCTAATCAAATCAATAATCCGCTTCACGGAATTACACTTCAAAAAATACTGGAACAATTAGTAGATTTTTATGGATTTGAGACCTTGGGTGAATTAATAAAAATTAAGTGTTTTACGGATAACCCAAGTATTAAATCGAGTTTGACTTTTCTACGTAAAACCGATTGGGCCAGAATTAAAGTAGAGGAACTATTTATTAGGTCGATTCCAAAAATGAATAAACACACTTAATTTAATCGATAAGAAACCATAACTCCTCCTCTATAAGGAATCCACTCGCCACTTTTGTTATAGTGTGTAGCAGTTTCATATCGGGTATTAGTTCCTATATAATAGCCCTTGTAGAAGCCTTGACTATGGCCACCTCCAACAAAACAATCAAGCATAAACCGATCATTTATCTTTTTTTGATAGCCCACTGATGCGCCTAATAAATAACCAAATCCCTTTTCATAAAGATCAGTGTTTAAATAATTCCATTTTTGAAAATTGTAGATAGTTGCTCCCACATTTGCTCCCACATAGAAACCATCATAATTTTCTTTAAAATGATATCTGTATTCTGGAATGAATGAATAAAATTGGGATGGTTTACCGTTTATAGATTTCCACATTGAAGCCAGAATGTCAAATTGGAATGTTGATTTTTTTCCGATACTAGTTTCTATACCAATATTAGGTATCGTAAAAATGGTGGTTAAAGCATTTACTTTAATATAAGTTTGTGCTTGTGTTTGGTAGCAAAAAAATAAAATGGAAATAAATAAGATTTTTTTCATAATAAGGTATGCTAGTTTAAAGAAAACTAGTTTTTGGCAAATATAGTATTATTGAGCCCTTAGCAATTGATTTCAGTGTTTTAATGTTAATAAAACTTAATAAGCGGGAAATAACTTGTTAATTAGAATCATTGATCAAAAGCGAGTACAACACAGAATCGATATAATGCCCATCAAAAAATAAATTATCTCTGAGATGGCCTTCCTTTACAAAGTTATTCTTTTCCAAAACTCTAGCGGATGCTAAATTTTCAGGGTCTATTATGGCAGTAATAGAATGAAGTTGCATCTTTCTAAAACCAAAATGTACAATCTCCTTTACTAAATGGGTCAATATGCCTTTTCCATGATGTTCCGGCAATAACATATAGCCAATCTCAGCTCGATTATTTTCATCCTGTATTCTATAAAAACCAATAATACCGATCATCTCATGTTTGTCTTTTTTACAAATAGCCCAGTTGATACCCTCCTTTTTTTCTAAAACAGTATCAATAATTTGTATGTGTTCCAGAGCTTCTTCCTTGTTTTTTAATAAAGGTCTCGGAATGTATTTCATCGTTTCAGGATTGCTTCGAAGTTTTAAAATTACTTCAGAATCAGATAAATCAATTCTTCGCAACAGGAATTCTTTAGTTTCCAATAGGGGAAAAGGTTCAAATGTTAGATTTAGCATAACTTTTTTTATAAAATTTCTATTTCAAAATGGCAATTAAAAGAATCCTGTGCCTTAAGCATTTGAATACCTTCTTTTTCTAGAAGGGCTCCAGAGCTATTTTTAGTATCCGAATAACCCAGCCAAGGTTCTATGCAAATAAATGGGGCCTTATCTTTGGTCCAAATTCCTAAGTTTTTAAAATTTCCTAAATGCAATCGGAGAAAAGGGGTCCCTTTGTCTAAAATACTTATGGATTTCGATTTTAATTCTTTAAATATTAAAGCATCTTTTTCAAAAAGAGAATAACGAAGTGGCAGCTTATTTTCTTCTAAACGAATAGGATAGGATAGTTCAGAAATTAAATCATTTTCTAATGGAAAGCAATCCAATTGCTCCGAATGTTCAAATGCTAAACTATAATTTTCAAAAGATTCAGGCAAAGCAAATGCAGGATGCGCTCCAATAGAAAAAGGCATTTTAATATGGCCTTTATTAATTATGGTATAAGCCAAAATTAATTTATTTTCTATAAGAGTATATTTTAAATCCAATTCAAAATCAAATGGAAACATAATTTTGGTTTCGTCAGAAGAAATCAAGGAAAAAGTAGCAGAATTTTTCGTCTTTTCAATTAACTCAAAATTCATATCACGAGCAAATCCATGTCTACTCAGAGTATATTGGATCCCATTATAGGTGTAGTGATTATTCTTCAGGGTTCCCACAATTGGAAATAAAATTGGAGAATGTTTTGCCCAATATTTTGGATCTGCATCCCAAATATATTCTCGGTTTTCAGTGTCTTTAAATGATACTAATTCGGCTCCTTTATAATCAATAACAGCCATTAATCCGGCATTTTGTAGGGTTGTAATCAAAGCAAATATTAATTTATGTTTAACAGTTTTGTAAATATATTTTATTAATTTCACTTTACATCCTAAATTTAATTTAATAATTATAAAATCATTACAAATGCCTGATAACTTTGAAACCATTGAGAAAGAATCAATACATACTTTGAAATTTCCTCATATAGATGTTCTTACGGATAAAGAAGCGATTTCTCGAAGAAAGACGGACTTAGAGCGTGCTCAAGCCCTCGGAAATTTAGAGCATTCAAAAATAAAAATATATTTTGAAGATAATGAATCAAAAAAAGTAGTAGAAACTACCGTCTGGGCCTTAACAGATGATATTGTAGTTTTAAAACAAGGTGTAGGAATACCAATTAATCGAATATTAAAATCAATCTAAAAAGGTATAAATCCATCTAACTTTTAATTAGGTGGTTTTTTTTGTTTAACTATTTTTTCGTATTGATTTCACAACTTGGGATTAAATCATAAATTTAAATTTAAAAAGTGTAACTATTTTTTAATAAACACACTTATACTTCAAACCATTTAAAAAAATAATTCATGAAAAATTATCTATTAAAAGTCTCCTTTTTTTTGACTTTATTATTTCAGTTTTCTAACGTAATTGCGCAAGAAAAGCCCGCGATTTCAAATTACAATTACCATGATGCTTTTGCTCCTTTATTTTATACGAAAAATGGAACAGATACTCGCTCAGCGAGCGGTCAACCAGGTGCAAAATATTGGCAAAACAGAGCTGATTATCAATTAACTGCCAACTTAAATGATAAAACGAGTGAGATTATAGGTTCTGAAATACTAACCTATACCAACAATAGTCCAGATAAAATTGGTTTTTTGTGGATGAATGTAGATCAAAATTTATTTAAAGCAGATTCACGTGGAAATTCTATTATTCCTGTAACTGGAAGCCGCAACGGCGCTGATGGCGAAGTTTTTGACGGTGGTCACAAAATTAAATCGGTAAAAGTAATTAGCACATTAAAAGGAAAATCGATTGAAAAAGAAGTTGCCTTCTCTATTGTTGATACTAGAATGCAAATAATACTTCCCCAAGATATTGCTGCTAACGGGGGTTCTGTAAAAGTAAAAATTGATTTTTCTTATATCTCACCAAAATATGGTTCTGATAGAACAGGAGTTTTAGATACTAAAAACGGGAAAATTTTTACCATAGCCCAATGGTATCCTAGAATGTGTGTCTATGACGATATTAAAGGTTGGAATACAAATCCTTATTTAGGTGCAGGTGAGTTTTATTTAGAATATGGAGATTTCGATTTTAAGATTACAGTACCTTCAAATCATATTGTCGTTGGTTCTGGTGAATTGCTAAATGCTTCAGAAGTATATACTCCAGCTCAAGTAAAACTTTGGGCAACAGCAGCAAATAGCGAAAAAACGGTAACTATTCGTTCAGCGGAAGAAGTGGTAAATCCGGCTTCAAGGCCAACATCAAAACCAACCTTGACCTGGCATTTTAAAATTAAAAATGCTCGTGATGTTTCCTGGGCTTCTTCTGCTGCTTTTGTTATAGATGCCGCTAAAATTAATTTGCCAAGTGGAAAAAAATCATTGGCTATTTCGGCTTATCCTGTAGAAAGTGCTGGCGATGCTGCTTGGGGACGTTCAACGGAATATACTAAAACTTCTATAGAAAATTATTCTAAAAGATGGTTCGAATTTCCTTATCCAGCAGCTACAAACGTTGCCGGTAATGAAGGGGGTATGGAATATCCAGGAATCGTTTTCTGTGGATGGGAATCAAAAGGGGAGGGTTTATGGGGCGTTACAGATCATGAATTTGGTCATGGTTGGTTTCCAATGATAGTTGGTTCCAATGAACGTTTATTTGCATGGATGGATGAAGGATTTAATACTTTTATTAATTCTTTAAGTGCTACCGATTTTAATAAAGGAGAATACAATACCCCAACAGCCGATATGCATAAAATGGCTGAAGTATTTACAAACCCTGCAACAGAGCCTATAATGACAGCTCCTGACGGTTTGAAAGAAGCTAATTTAGGAATTCTAGGCTATTACAAACCTTCAGTTGGTTTGGTGATGTTACGCGAACAAATTCTTGGAAAAGAACGATTTGATTTGGCTTTTAGAACTTATGTTTCTCGTTGGGCTTTTAAACATCCTAGTCCGGATGACTTTTTTAGAACTATCGAAAATGTAGCAGGAGAAGATTTAAATTGGTTTTGGAGAGCTTGGTTTGTTAATAATTGGAGATTAGATCAAGCGGTGACCAAAGTTAAATATTTAAAAAATGATCCTGCCAAAGGGGCTATTATTACTATTGAGAATCTAGAGAAAATGGCCATGCCTGTTATTCTGGAGATCAAATTTAAAAGCGGAACAACGACAAGAGTTAAACTGCCAGTCGAAATTTGGCAACGAAATGTTAGCTGGTCTTTTAAACAAGATTCAAAAGAAGAGATTGAAACAATTACTTTAGACCCAGATCATGTTTTTCCAGATGTAAACTCTGCTAATAATGTTTGGACGGCAGCGACAAGTGTATTAGAAAAAGATATAATTCTAGACCCCTATTTTGGTACTTTTTCAAGCAAACAAATTCCTTTGAAAATTAACTTCTTCGAAGAAAAAAACATATTAATGTCTAAAGCTACGGGCCAACAGGCTTTTCCTTTGGAAACTGCAGGTACCGATAAATTTAAATTTACTCAAGCAGGAATTGAAATACAATTCAATGAAGCTAAATCAGAAATCACTTTGAGTCAAGGAGGACAAAGCTTTATTTTTACAAGAGATAAATAATTAAGTATCAAAAAGACATAAAAAAACACCAATTTTTAATTGGTGTTTTTTTTTATTTATTATTTTGATATTTTATTCCGGAATTTGTTGGCTCAAACAGTGTAAAGTTCCAAATCCCCATATTAAATCAATCGCACTAATTCCAATTATTTCCCGATCAGGAAAACAATCCGAAATAATGTTCAAAGCCAATCGATCATTCGAATCGTTAAATGTTGGAACCAATACACACTTATTTAAAATTAGGAAATTTGCATAACTGGCAGGCAATCGCAATCCGTCAAAGTCAATCCTTTTCGGCATTGGTAATTCTACTATTTTTGGAGTTTTTCCATTTTCTAATTTGGCATTTCGCAAGCGTTTTAAATTGTCTTGCAAAGGTTTGTAATTGTTATCTGTCGGATCGGATTCCACAATTGTAATGATGGTATCTTTATTTACAAAACGACAGAGGTCATCAATATGACCATGGGTATCATCACCTTCTATTCCATCACCCAACCAAATAACATTAGTTATTCCTAAATAGTCTTTAAAAACAGCTTCATAATCTGCTTTTGTAAAGTTAGGATTCCGAACCTGAATACTCGGATGCAGTAAGCATTCTTCAGATGTCAATAAAGTGCCACAACCGTTAGAATCAATTGCGCCACCTTCTATAATTACCGGCTTTCCTTTGTGAAATACTTGACTAAGAGGTATTTTTATAAATTCACTTACTTTGGCTGGAACTAATTTATCTAAATTGATATTCTTATATTTTGCCCATCCATTAAAATTGAAATTTAAGGCCTCTCTTTGATTGCCATTTTTGACAATTATTGGACCGGAATCCCGCATCCAACTTCTGTTAGTCTTTTGAATTATAAAGGATATTTGTTTTACTTTAACTTCGGCTGTTTCCAGCATTTTACTTACTTTTTCTCTTTGTATTTCATCAGCCACAATTAAAAAAACACGTTCAAAAGTGCTTACTTTTTTGATGAATTCTACAAAAGCCCATTGAATGGCTTCAAATTTTCCAGGCCAATCTTTTCCATTGTGTGGAAAACAAAGTAAAATACCTTCTTGTTTTTCCCATTCAGCTGGAAATCTTCTTTTGCTTGTAATCATAATTAATCGATTGCTCTTTTAGTAATAGCACCAAAAGCATCGATTCTTCGGTCTCTTAAAAAAGGCCAGTTTTGTCGAACATTTTCTTGTAAATCCAAATCCACTTCGGCAATCAATATTTCCTCTTTATCAGTAGAAGCTTGTGCCAAAATTTCACCTTGAGGTCCGGCTATAAAAGAAGAGCCCCAGAATTCTATTCCTGCAGTTTCAGGTAAATATTGCTCCAATCCAATTCTATTGGCTGCAGCAACATAAACACCATTGGCAACAGCATGCCCTTTCATGACATTCATCCAAGCACCGTGTTGATTTGTTCCATATTGCTCTTTTTCTTGAGGATGCCAGCCTATTGCCGTAGGGTAAAATAATACTTCAGCTCCTTGTAATGCCGTTAAACGGGCAGCTTCTGGAAACCATTGGTCCCAACAAATCAAAGTTCCAATTTTACCTTTTTTGGTAGGAATTGTTTTAAAACCTAAATCACCAGGAGTGAAATAGAATTTTTCATAAAAATGAGGGTCATCCGGAATATGCATCTTGCGATATAATCCAGCTTCCGAGCCATCGGTATCAATAATATAGGCACTGTTATGATAGATTCCAGCCATTCTTTTTTCAAAAAACGGAACTATTATCACAACGCCCAATTCTTTTGCTAAAGCGCTAAAAGCAATAAAAGAAGTACTGTAAAGAGGTTCTGCTATAGCAAAATTAGCAACGTCTTCGCTTTGACAAAAATAATGACTGCTGTATAATTCAGGTAACGATATCACTTCAGCTCCAAGAAGAGCAGCATCTCGAACCCAGGACAGACATTTTTTTAGATTATTTTCGGCAACATCATTCAGATTTAATTGAATAACGGCTATTTTATATTTACTGTTTGACATTAGAATAATTTAGAGTGCAAAAATAGTTATTTTATGACTTCTATAGCTAAAGCAAATTAGAAAATTTTAGTGCCATATCTGAATTTCAAATACACCTATTGCTATGGATTTAGAACAAAAAAGCACTAATCTTTCAATTAATGCACCAATTCACTTTGATTTCTAAAAACCAATTTACCATCAAAAGCATCGAGTAAAATAATACTATCCGAACTTATTTTTCCAGCAAGTATTTCTTTTGATAATTGATTCAAAACATCTCTTTGAATTACCCGTTTTACAGGTCTGGCTCCAAATTGTGGATCGTATCCTTTTTCAGATAAATAGGCAATTGCTTCTGGAGTTGCGTCCATTGTGATACCTTGTTGTGCCAACATTTTAGTGACCGATTTCAATTGTAAACCAACAATCTGAGCAATATTAGCGGTTGTTAATGGACTGAACATTACAATTTCATCTATTCTATTTATAAATTCGGGACGAACCGTTTGTTTGAGTAAATTCAAAACTTGGTTTTTTGCAGTTTCTGTAATTTCTTCAAGACTGCCTCTGACAGATTCAAAAGTTTCCTGAATTATCTGGCTTCCCATGTTGGACGTCATAATAATAATAGTATTTTTAAAATCAGCCAAACGTCCTTTATTGTCCGTCAATCTTCCTTCATCTAAAACTTGTAATAGAATATTGAAAGTATCAGGATGTGCTTTTTCTATTTCATCCAATAAAATTACAGAATAAGGTTTTCTTCTAACGGCTTCAGTCAATTGACCACCCTCATCATAACCAACATATCCCGGAGGCGCTCCAACAAGTCGACTTACACTGTGACGTTCCTGATACTCACTCATATCAATTCGGGTCATGGCATTTTCATCATCAAATAAATATTCCGCTAATGCTTTAGCTAATTCTGTCTTTCCAACTCCGGTTGTACCCAAAAAAAGAAAAGTTCCAATGGGTTTTCGCATATCTTGTAAACCCGCTCGGCTTCTTCTAACAGCATCACTTATGGCCTCAATAGCTTCTTCCTGACCCACCACTCTCTTGTGTAATTCGTCTTCTAATTTTAAAAGTTTTTCTCTTTCTCCTTGAAGCATTTTCAAAACGGGAATCCCTGTCCATTTGGCAACAACTTCAGCGATATCTTCACGAGTAACTTCTTCTTTTATCAAGGATGTTCCCGATTGATTTTCCTGCAACTGTTTCATTAAAATAGTCAATCGTTCCTGAGCTTCTTTTATTTTGCCATAACGAATTTCAGCAACTTTTCCGTAATCGCCTTCTCGTTCGGCACGTTCCGCTTCGTATTTGTAATCTTCAATTTCTGTTTTTACAGTTTGGATATTGTCAATTACATCTTTTTCAGATTTCCATTTGGCATAAATTTCGTTGCGATCCTCCTTAAGATTCGCCAAGTCCATTCCTAGTACTTTGAGTTTGCTTTCGTCTTTTTCACGCTTGATCGCTTCAATTTCAATTTCCAACTGCATGATCTTACGATCCAATACATCGAGTTCTTCCGGTTTTGAATTGATTTCCATTCGCAATTTAGAAGCGGCTTCATCCATTAAATCAATCGCTTTGTCCGGTAAAAAGCGATTCGTAATATAACGCTGAGATAATTCAACAGCAGCAATTATAGCCTCATCTTTTATTTGGACCTTATGGTGGGTTTCATATTTTTCTTTGATTCCACGTAGAATCGAAATGGCACTTTCGGTATCGGGCTCTTCAATCATTATTTTTTGAAAACGACGTTCCAAGGCCTTGTCTTTTTCAAAATATTTCTGATATTCATCCAAAGTAGTAGCACCTATAGCGCGTAATTCTCCTCTTGCCAAAGCAGGTTTTAAAATATTAGCAGCATCCATGGCGCCTTCGCCACCACCAGCTCCTACAAGCGTGTGAATTTCATCTATAAATAAAACAATATCACCTTCGGCTGCAGTAACCTCCTTAACAACTGATTTCAAACGTTCCTCAAATTCTCCTTTGTATTTTGCACCTGCAATCAAAGCGCCCATATCTAATGAAAATACAATCTTGTCTTTTAGATTATCGGGTACATCTCCATCTACAATTCGGTGGGCCAAACCTTCTGCAATAGCTGTTTTTCCGACACCGGGCTCTCCAACTAACATTGGATTGTTTTTCGTTCTTCGCGTTAGAATTTGTAAAACCCGACGGATTTCCTCATCTCGTCCAATAACGGGATCTAGTTTTCCACTTCGAGCGAGTTCATTTAAGTTTCGGGCATATTTATTCAACGCATTATAAGTTTCTTCTGCCGAAGCGGAAGTTACTCTTTCACCTTTTCGAAGCTCGTCGATTGCCGCTTTTAGTCCTTTCTCAGTAACTCCCTGATCTTTCAAAATCTGTGCGACTTTACTTCTGGATCCAAAGATGGCCAGAATCAAATGTTCAATCGAAACATATTCATCATTCATTTTCTTGGCAATAATTTCTGCCTCATTCAAAGCAGAATTAGCATCTCGAGAAAGCATCATGTTACCACCAGTTACTTTTGGGAAACTCTGAATGCTACTGTCTACAATTTGTAAAAATAGCGGAACATTTACATTGAGTTTTTTCAAAAGAAAAGGGGCTACGTTTTCATCTACTTCAAAAATAGCTTTAAAAAGATGTTCGTTTTCTATTTGTTGGTTTCCATTTTCCTGAGCTACAACTTGTGCTTTTTGAATGGCTTCTTGCGATTTGATGGTAAAACTATTAATATTCATTTTATCTAAAAATTAAGGATTAAAGTTTCGGTTTTGATTAACTTTGCTGAATAAACGTCAATTCCTATTCCATTACTAAAGTTACGACAATCTGACTGATAATAAAGGTTTTGGGGAAGACAAAATGACTTAAAATAAGACAAAATGAGTATTTTTAATAATATATTCGGGAATTCAGAAAATCAGAATACAACTGATAGTAAAATCAATTGGATCGCTTTAACTGATTTGGGTCAGTTAGATCAAATTTCAGAGGCTTCTGCCATTAAACCAATTGTAATTTTTAAGCACAGCACCAGATGTAGTATTAGCCGCATGGCCTTAAAGCAGTTTGAAAAGGAATTTGATTCCGCAGAAGAAGTAGATACTTACTTTTTGGATTTAATTGAATACAGAGCCGTTTCTAACGAAATTGCGAATCGTTTTGCAATTCAGCATCAATCACCACAATTGTTACTAATCAAAGATGCTAAAGCGGTTTATAGCGTGACACACAGTGATATTGATGCCACTGAATTGAAAAGTAAAATATAGTTCTAATAAGCTAATCTCATTTTTGTTTTTATAGCTTCTAAGCAGAGATTATTAATGCTCCCTTCATGAGTATGTTTGGTCTCTTTAGGCGATTTGAAGCTGCCGTTTTCGAGTTGTTCAGCAACCGTTTTATAAGCATCTCTAAATGGAATACCAGCAACTACCATTTCATTTAAAGAATCTACCGTGAACAAATAATTGTATTTTGGATCGTCCAATATGTGTTCTTTTACACTAATGTCTTTAATAGCAAAAACAGCGATATCTAAACACGCTTTTAAGTTCTGAATAGCAGGAAATAAACCTTCTTTCAATAATTGTAAGTCCCTGTGGTAGCCACTTGGAAGATTATTAGTGATCAATGTAATTTCATAGGGTAAAGCTTGAATTTTGTTGCATTTCCCACGAATTAACTCAAAAACATCAGGGTTTTTCTTGTGAGGCATGATGCTGGATCCAGTTGTTAAATGTGCGGGAAGACTGATGAAATCAAAATTCTGACTCATATACAAACAAACATCCATAGCAAATTTGGACAAAGTAGCCGCCACACTACTCATGGCAAACGCGACTGTTTTTTCTGATTTACCTCGACTCATTTGAGCAGCCACAACATTATATTTTAAGGTTTCAAAACCCAATTCCTTAGTGGTAAAGGTTCTGTTTATAGGAAACGAACTTCCATAACCAGCTGCTGAACCTAGTGGATTCTGATCTACTATTTTTAAAGCAGCATTTAACATAGTGATATCATCTATTAGACTCTCGGCATAGGCTGAAAACCACATTCCAAAAGAAGAAGGCATTGCGATTTGCAAATGGGTGTATCCTGGTAACAATATATTTTGGTGTTTTTCTGCCGATTCCATCAATATTTCAAAAAGACTTCTCACTTGTTCTTTAAGCGCTTTTAGTTCGTCTTTTAGATACAAATGAACATCAACTAAAACCTGATCGTTGCGAGAACGAGCCGTGTGAATTTTTTTTCCAGCATCCCCTAATTTTACGGTTAGCAAATATTCAATTTTAGAATGGACGTCTTCAAAGCTATCTTCTATTTCAAAATTTCCTTTCTCGACATCAATAATAATATCCTCTAGAGCTAATACTAATTCATCACTTTCAGAATTAGTTAAAAGTCCAATTTCACATAACATTTTAGCATGAGCAATAGATCCTAAAGCATCATATTTGGCTAAAACCAAATCCAACTCTCTGTCATTTCCTACTGTAAAATGTTCAATTTGCTTATCCGTGGCAATTCCTTTTTCCCAAAGTTTCATAGTTTTTATTTTTTAGCTCCGATAGTAGCAGTATCACAAACTTTTTAGCTTGGATATAGCAAATAGCGGAATTAGCTCCTGAAAAGTCAGGTTGCTATTTTGTATTCATTGTTTTTCCGAAAAAGTCAGTCATAATTTTGATATACAACTGAACGCCTTCTTTAATTTCATTTATATATATAAACTCGTCTGCCGAATGGGAACGTAAAGTTTCACCAGGTCCTATTTTCAAGGATTGACAGCTCAAAACCGACTGATCTGATAGGGTAGGTGAGCCATAAGTTGTTCTTCCCAGCGCAATTCCTGCCTGAACCAAACCGTGTGAAATCGGAATAGAGGACGCGTTTAAATGCATCGAACGCGGTTTAATCTCGGCTGATAAATGTGCCTTTATTGTTTCCAGAATCTCGAGATTAGAATAACAATCGTTAACCCGAATGTCTACCACAATTGCACATTCTGCAGGGACAACATTATGCTGTTTACCAGCATTTATTTGGGTCACAGTCATTTTTACGGGTCCTAAAACTTTAGATATTTTATCGAATTGGTAGTTTTTAAACCATTCTATAACTTCTATGGTGTTGTAAATCGGATTGTCATCATTGTTATGAGCCGCGTGACTGGCCGTTCCTTTGATTATAACATCCAGAACTAATAGTCCTTTTTCGGCTACAGCCAATTGCATTAAAGTAGGTTCTCCCACAATCGCACAATTAATTTCGGGCAAGCTTTTTAAAACACTGTTCAATCCGTTTTTTCCACTGCTTTCTTCTTCTGCCGAAGCAACCATTATAATGTTATAGGGCAAATTTTCATTGGAATAAAAATGAACAAAACTGGCTAAAAGCGAAACTAAACAACCACCAGCATCATTACTTCCTAACCCAAATAATTTGCCGTCTTTCTGAATTGCCTTGAAAGGATCATTAGTATAACCTTGATTTGGCCGAACGGTATCATGATGAGAATTAAGTAAAAGTGTTGGTTTAGTAGTGTCAAAATGCTTGTTTTCGGCCCATACATTATTGTTTTCTCTTTGATATGGAATGTTATTTTGTCTAAACCAATTTTCTATTAAGGCTGCAGTTTGCTCTTCTTCACTTGAAAAGGATGGAGTTTCTATCAGACTTTCTAATAAGGCAATAGCTTCTTGAGTTAATATTTCTATATTTTTCATATTTTTATTTTGCCAAAAAGAAACTTTTTTATCTGTTTTTTCAATCTAATTTTTATAATTTAATAATCGTACAAACGGTATCCGAATCTTTTAACATAGCGTGCTGTCCAATTCGAATTTCTTGAACTCCTTTTGATAAGCTATTAAAACAATTATCTAACTTCGGGATCATACCGGAATGTATCGCTTTTTCGGCTTTTAATTTGGAATATAATTCGGGATTGATATTCTCAATCACAGAGGAATCGTCTTCTGAATCAAATAAAACCCCTGGCTTTTCAAAGCAATAATTCAATGTTACTTCAAATAATTCCGATAAAGCTATGGCTAATTCGCTGGCAATGGTATCGGCATTAGTGTTTAGTAATTGTCCTTTTCCGTCGTGTGTAATTGCGCAAAAAACAGGCACTATTTGATGGTTTAGTAAAGTTTCTAAAAGCGATGTATTTACTTTTTTTACATCACCTACATATCCATAATCTATACTTGTATGATTTCTTTTTGTTGATGCAATTAAATTTCCATCAGCACCTGAAAAACCCATAGCATTAGAATCATTTGCTTGTAATTGGGCAACAATATTTTTATTAATCTCACCTGCATATATCATAACAACCACTTCCAACATAGCAGCATCAGTAATGCGTCGTCCTTCAATCATTTGGGGAGTTAAACCAATACTTTCGGCCATTTTTGTAGCTGACTTTCCACCACCGTGTACCAAGACTTTCAGACCTTGAATCTTTGAAAAATCCAAGAGGAATTGTTTTAGTTCGGTCGGGTTATCAATGATGTTTCCACCTATTTTAACCAGCTTAAGTGGTTTTTTATTTTGCATTTTCTAATATTTTTTGCAAAACCAATTGAGCAGAATAGGTTCTGTTATTGGCTTGTTCGATAACTATTGAATTCGCGCTGTCAATTACTTCATCCGTCACAATTATATTTCTTCTAACCGGTAAACAATGCATGAACTTAGCATCATTAGTTAGTTTCATTTTATCGGCAGTAACAGTCCAATTTGGATCACTATTAGTGATTTGGCCATATTCCTTATAATTACTCCAGTTTTTAGCATAGATAAAATCAGCATTTTCGAACGCCTTATTTTGATCGTATTCAATTCGGGAATCTTTAGTAATTTCTGGATTTAATTCGTAGCCTTCAGGATGTGTAATTACAAAGTCCATATCTTGTTTTTGCATCATTTCTACAAAAGAATTTGGAACCGCTTGTGGCAAAGCCCTGGGATGCGGTGCCCAAGTTAAAACTACTTTTGGTCTGTGTTTTGTTTTGTGCTCTTCCATTGTGATAGCATCAGCAAGTGATTGCAACGGATGACCGGTACAACCTTCCATATTTACGATAGGAACAGTAGCATATTTTACAAAACCAGCCAGAACTGTTTCGGCATTATCTTTTTCTTTGTCTTTTAGACCTGCAAAAGCTCTGACAGAAATGATATCACAATATTGTGAAACAACTGCAGCTGCTTCTTTAATATGTTCCGATGCACCTGAATTCATAATGGCTCCGTCTTCAAATTCTAAGGTCCAGCCTTCATTGGTGAAATTCATGACCATCACGTTCATTCCCAAATTCAAAGCGGCCTTTTGAGTACTCAAACGGGTTCTTAAACTAGGGTTGAAAAATAACATCCCCAAAGTCTTATTCTTTCCTAATTTCTTTTTCTTTAATGGCTCGACCTTAATTTTAAGTGCTGCTGAAACCCATTCCGATAGGTTGTCAATATCTTTTATGGAAGTAAAGTTCATCATTATACTATTTTTGTAAAGTGAATTTCGTTTTTTAATGCCTTCAAAATAAAATCATCTTCTAAGCCATTGATGATCCAGGTTTCTATATTAGCTGCTTTAGCAATAGCTGCTGCTTCAATTTTTGATTGCATACCCCCAGTTCCCTGAGAAGATTTTGCAGCGCCAATTTCAGTATCTAATGTTTTAAGGTCAGTAACCAATTCAATAGTTTCTGGTTTCAAACTATTCAAGGACGCTTTGGTATAAATCCCATGTGTATTTGTGGCAATTATCAATAAGTCTACATCTAATAAAACGGCCGTTAATGCAGCTAATTTATCGTTGTCTCCAAACTGGATTTCATC
>Ga0114962_10000416_pt1 | contig 37906 bp, 32 predicted proteins | sample C_130820_MF_Meta_FD_87017 | JGI IMG/M metagenome (GOLD analysis project Ga0114962, IMG submission 87017) | Freshwater microbial communities from Lake Croche, Canada to study carbon cycling - C_130820_MF_MetaG | ecosystem: Environmental > Aquatic > Freshwater > Lake | place: Lake Croche, Canada...
ACCTTCAGTTCTCAGCTCAGGTCCAGCGCTCGTCCCAATCCGGTCTCACGACATCGAGCATCTGGCTGCAACGCGACTTCCTCAACGTTCCCTCCACGAATACCAACTTCACACTTGCCTCAAACTCAACACTGCTGGTGGTGTCGTGGAACTGGTTCGTTCCGATCACCTGCTCGGCTCCCGGTGTTTGCCAGCAGGCTCAGATCATGTGGTCGACCGAAAATGAACATGTCGGCCTGTTCGCCACCGGAGCTCAAACCAATCCGGTTCGCCCCAGTACGCCATCGGTCTTCCTCACAGTCACTCAGGTACGGTGATCGCATTGCAGGATACGGATTCCGATCCTGCACCCATCACGTGCGGATTGCGCCAACAAAACACAGCGCTCTTTCGACGCCACACCCGGAGGACTGATGACGATCGAATCGACGCAAGCGGCCGCCCCAGATGGCAGCACCGGGTCAACCGCAGCGGGGGCAGTGCTCATGACGCTGGCGGCTGCGCAGTTCCTCATGACACTCGACAGTTCGGTCATGAACGTCTCGATGGCCACTGTCGCCAACGACGTCAACACCTCGATCACGGGAATCCAGACCGCCATCACGCTCTACACACTCGTAATGGCAACGCTCATGATCACCGGCGGCAAGATCGGCTCGATGATCGGACGACGTCGGGCGTTCGCCATCGGCTGCGTCATCTACGGCTCGGGGTCGCTCGTCACCGGACTTGCGACGAGTCTGCCGATGCTGCTGTTCGGATGGTCATTCCTTGAAGGCGTTGGCGCTGCCCTGATCATGCCGGCGATCGTGGCACTCGTCGCCGCCAACTTCGGTCCTGCTGAGCGGCCCCGCACCTACGGTCTGATCGCTGCGTCCGGGGCAATCGCTGTGGCCGTGGGCCCGTTGCTCGGCGGCGCGGCGACAACGTATGGCTCTTGGCGATGGGTGTTCTTCGGCGAGGTTGCTGTGGTTGCAGTCATCCTCGTGCTCTCACGTCGGATCGCCGATGCCCCCGTGACCGGCCGGGTTCGTCTTGATCTGGTCGGCACGGTGTTGTCGGTGGTCGGCCTCGGTTCCGCAGTGTTCGGTGTCCTTCGGTCGAGCGAGTGGGGTTGGATCTCCCCGAAGCCCGGGGCTCCTGCACTTCTCGGCGTCTCGCTCACATTCTGGTTGATGCTGGCCGGTGCATTCGTGGTCTGGCTGTTCATCCAGTGGCAGAACCACCTGATCGCTCGGGGCCGCGAACCGTTGCTTCGGCCGTCGATGTTCGCCAACACCCAACTTACGGGCGGGCTCATCATGTTCGGCTTCCAATTCATGCTGCAGGCCGGCGTGTTCTTCGTGATTCCGCTTTTCCTCTCGGTCGTGCTCGAACTCAACGCGATCCAGACAGGCCTGCGTGTCATGCCGCTGTCGATCGCACTGCTCGCAGCCGCCATTGGCGTTCCGAAACTCTGGCCGGCGGCTGCTCCCCGCCGAGTCGTTCGCATCGGAGTCGGCCTCATGCTGGCCGGGATCATCGCGCTCATGAGCGGCATCGATCTCGATGCCAGCGCCGCGGTCGTGTGCTTGCCACTCCTGCTCGTGGGTCTGGGGATGGGAGCGCTCTCCTCGCAACTCGGAGCGGTCACCGTTTCGTCGGTACCGACGAATGAGAGCGGTGAGGTGGGTGGCCTGCAGAACACGGCCACCAACCTGGGCGCATCGATCGGCACTGCACTCGCCGGATCGATCATGATCGCCGCTCTTAGTGCGTCGCTCATCACCGGGATCCAACAGAACCCCGATGTTCCAGATGAAGTGAAACAGTCAGCCACCGTCACCCTTGCCTCAGGAGCTCCGTTCATCTCTGATTCTCAACTCCGAAGTTCTTTGGAGGAGTCCGATGTGCCGGCGGCCACGGTCGATGCCGTGACGTCCGAGAATCGTCACGCTCGAATCAACGGACTCGATGCAGCACTCGGTGCGCTCGCCCTACTTGCAGTCATCGCACTGTTCTTCTCCGGGCGCCTTCCAGATCAATCGCCGGCGGCGCGGCGCAACGCCGAGAGCCAAACCCGTCGGGGCTGAGTTCTCCCGACAGGGGTTAGCCGACCGGTCGGGCTTCGAGTTGTTCAGCCGGCAGGCGGCTCTCCCCCTCGATGTCGAGGTTGGGGAGCAGGCGATCGAGCCACTGCGGCAGCCACCAATTGGCATCGCCGAGCAGTCGCATAGATGACGGCACAAGCACCATGCGAACGATGGTGGCGTCGACGAATACGGCAGTGGAGAGCCCCAGACCCATCATCTTGATGGTGGGTTCGCCGCCGAACACGAAACTGATGAACACCGAAATCATGATGAGCGCGGCCGACGTGATGACTCTCGCCGTGCTGGTGATACCCACAATCACGGACTCTGTGTTGTCGCCCGTGTGGTTGTACTCCTCGCGGATACGACTCAGGATGAACACCTCATAGTCCATGGAGAGTCCGAACAGGATCGCGAACATGAACATCGGGATGAAGCTCACGATCGGCAGCGACTGATGCACGCCGAACAGCGATGCCCCCCAACCCCATTCGAACACCGCCACAATCAGGCCGTAGGCAGCACCGATCGACAGCAGATTCATGATCGCTGCCTTGAGCGGCACGAGGATCGAACGGAATACCAGCATCAGCAGGATGAATGACAGTCCCACCACGCAGCCGATGAACAGCGGCAGACGATCGGCCACTCTGCCCCCGAGGTCGATGAACAGTGCCGTCTGCCCGCCGACAGTTGCCACCGCTGCAGTTCCATCGGTGAGAGACGGGAGCAATCGGTCGCGCAGGCGAGTCACGAGTTCCGTGGTCGCAGCATCCTGAGGGGCGCTGCGCGGTTCGATCTGGATCACCGCTGCCTTTCCATCGGGCCCGACCACAGCGCGTGACACCTGCGCGACATCTGGATCCGCTGTCACCCCATCGACGATCCGGGCCACGACTACGTCAGGAGAAAGCTCGGCATTGCGCAGATCAACCGCCACGATCAGCGGTCCGTTGAACCCCGGGCCGAATCCCATTGCGAGCAGGTCATAGCTACGACGAAGCGTGGAACTCGTGGGGTTCTGACTCGCATCGGTCTGCCCGAGTCGGAGATCAAGTAGCGGCGCAGCCAGCAGCAGAACTGTGGCGAGGCCGAGAAGCAGATAGCGCACCGGATGATTCGACACATGGTGGGCCCAACGCGCCCAGCCGTGGTACTCACCATCGTCTGTGCGTGTCCGCGATTCGCTGACCCGACGCATTCCCGGGATGCCGAATCGATCGATGTTGTGCCCGGCGAAACCCATGAGTGCCGGCAGCAATGTGAGCGAAGCGATGACCATGACCGCAACGACGATTGCAGCGCCCACACCCATGAGAGTGACGATGGGAATCCCTGCCACCGAGAGTCCGCAGATGGCGATCACAACTGTGCCTCCGGCGATGACCACCGCCTGCCCGGCAGTGGCGATTGATCTGGCCGACGCGTCCTCCACGGTGAGCCCCCGATGGAGTCCCGCCCGATGACGGGTGATGATGAACAGGGCGTAGTCGATGCCCACACCAAGTCCGATCATCGTGGCCATTGCTTGGGCGCTCGAAGGGATGTCCATGAACGCGGACAACAGGGTGATGACGGCGATGCCGAAACCGAGACCGAAGAGCGCGGTTCCGATGGGCAACCCCATGGCGATCACCGAACCGAACGCGAACATCAGGATCACCATGGCCGCGAGCAGACCGATCGCCTCGGATCCACTGGCAGATGGACGCTCGACATGCTGGGGCAACTCGCCCCCGTACTCCACCTGTATCCCCACATCGCGGGCCACTGCGGCAGCGCGCTTGAGGTCGTCGTAGGTGTGCGTCGGAAGATCCCTTGCCTCGGTGTCGAATCTCACGGTGGCGAGCGCAATGGTGTCGTCGGCAGAGCGTTGGAGCGAGGCTGCGGGCACTGGGGCCACCACATGCTCGACAGCCGCGAGGCTCTCAAGCGAGGCGTTCAGAGCCGTGGCCGTCGGCTCATCACTGAGCGTGCCCTCCGGGGAGTGGAATACCACCTGCGCCGAACCGCCGGCCTGTGCCGGAAAGGTGCTCTGCAGGAGATCGATGGTGCGCTGGGACTCAGTGCCCGGAATCGCGATGCGATCGGTGAACGAACCGCCTGCGATTCTCCCGAACGCCACCACAGCTACAACAAGAACCAGCCAGGTGATGAGCACACGCCGACGATGTCGGGTGCAGACGCGCCCAAGACGGTAGAGGAGGTTTGACATGTTAGGGGGGGTCCTTGAGGTGTCTGAGACGTCAGCGAACGTCGGCCCACTGATCGCTCAGGGAGGGTATCGGGCGCCATCGCCGATCGGCACACCTTGCGCCGCGCTCCAGACGCAAGAAGGGCCCCCGCCGCAGCGGGGGCCCTTCTCAGGATTCGAATTTCAGAACCAGATCAGCGACAGGTTGCGCCGTCGATCTGCACGTTGGTGGAAATCGTTCCAAGATACGTACTGGTCTGAGCAGTATTCCCAAAGCGGTAGACCTCGCCAGTGGCTCGCGCCTGGGCACTCACGGTCTGACCATCGGCATTGACCCACATAGAGCCGATGGTTCCATGTGACCAGCCGAAGTACTTGGTGATCTGCCCGGTGGCGAGATCAGCCTTGAAGATATAGCCAGTAGCGGAGGACCAGAGGTAGCCACCGACAATCGCGATGTCCTGACCCGCACGCACGCGGCCGGGACTCGACGATGTCATCAGGAAGACAGATGCCGTCATCGTGTCAAGGTTGATCTTATAAACCGAACCCGACTTGCTGACCACGTAGTACAGACCAGTCGAGGGATCGAAATCCGCACCGACGTAGTTCTGGACCGGAAGGTTGCTCACAGCACCGAGATCAACCTTCCCGGCAACACCCAACTTGAAGACATGGTTCGATCCGAGGGCGAATCCGTAGATGAACTGATCCACGGCTCGATGCGCGATCGCGTTCGCGACTGGCTTGGCGTTTCGCACCTTGGTCCAGCTGCCCGTGAGCGAACTGGCGACAAAGAGATCTCGAAAGTTGAGACGGACGAAACGGGCCGTCGAACACGAGAGGCTGTCCGGCGAGAAGGAGACCGTGAGGTCTGAGGTGGCAGAGGTGTCGAATGTGTAGTTGTCAGCCGAACCACCCGAACACGAGATCGTCAGCGGAGAGGCCGACACGTTCGTGGTCGAGGTATACGAGCTCGAACACACCGGAGCGGAATAGCCCGCAGCCGAGCCAGTCGACTGACCATTCGCCAAGCCGCTCACGTTGAACGTGTACGTCGGAACCGAGTCGCCGTAGACAAGCGACTGGGGATCGGGCGACACAGTGACCGACTTCTTGGAAACAGTCACCAGGGCGGTGGCCGAGTTGTCGAATGTGTAGTTATCTGCCGAGCCACCCGAGCACGAGATCGTCGGGGCAGAAGCCGCCACATCCGTGGTCGCCGAGTAGGAACTCGAACAAATCGGATCGGAATAACCCGAAGCCGAACCAGTCGACTCGCCATTGACGAACCCGGTCACGACCAGGTTGTACGACGGAGCAGCCTGGCCATAGGTGCGAAGTTGATCATCGGGGGTGGTGGTGAGAATCGCCTTGCCAACAGTCAGATCCGAGGTGCCGTTGGTATCGAAGGTGTAGTTGTCAGCCGAACCACCCGAACACGAGATCGTCACCGGAGAAGCCGACACGTTCGTGCTCGAGGTGTACGAACTCGAACACACCGGAGCGGAGTAACCCGCAGCCGACCCGGTCGACTGACCGTTCGCCAACCCGTTCACAGCGAACGTGTACGAGGGGGCGGCATCGCCGTAGGCAACCGTCTGAGGATCAGGGTCAACCGTGACCGACTTCTTGGCGATAGTCAAGGACGCGGTCGCAGTTGTCGTGAAGGTGTAGTCCGCTGCCGACCCGCCACTGCAGGAGATGGTGAGCGGTGACGATGCCACCGAGGTGGTCGTCGAGTAGGCGCTCGTGCAAACCGGAGCTACGTAGTCCGATGCCGAGGTTGCGTCTTCGCTCAGGATGAAGCCCGTGACAGTTGCGGTGTAGGTCGGGGCCGCATCTCCGTAGGCCATCGACTGAGCATCCGGCGTGACGGTGAGCTTCGTGGTGCGACATGAGGCGCCATCAATGGTGCCTGTGCCCGAAGCCGAGAACGAAACGTTGGATGTGGTGATCGAAGCACCACCGACTCCGACGAACTTGACGGCCACACCGGTTCCACGAATCTCCATCAGAAGCGAGGAATCGTCTTCTTCGAACCACATTGCTCCGCCGACGGTTCCACCTTGCAGGTAGGAGGCATCGAAGGCATAGGACTTCGTTTGGCTGGTGTCGGCCAGGTCAATGCCGTAGACGTCGGTGCCACGCACGGACCAGGCCCAGCCTTGAACGATGACGACATCCTGACCCAGTTTGAAGTTCGCCGAGTTGAAACTCACGGTCGTGGAGGTGAGCGCATCGATGTCGACCTCGTGGAGCGTGGTCGGCGACGATGAGACATAGAGCTTTCCAGTTGCCTGGTCAATGCCACCGACGTTGTAGATATCGACGGGAAGCCCCGAAACTGCGCCGAGGTCAGTTGTTGCCGAGGTCGTGACCTTCCAGAGATGGTTGCTGTTCGGCTTGAAGCCGTAGATGTAGCGATCCGATGCGCGGTAACCGATGGCATTGGCCACGTTCGCGTTGGCGCGCAACGTGGTCCAGGTGCCGTTGGGATCGCTGGCTTGTGTGAGCGTGCCATCCTCGAGACGGAAGTAGTCGCCGCCTGCGCAGCTGAAACGATCGGACACGGGCGACGAGGCCGAGGCGATGCCGGGCACCGCAACAGCGAGCGAACCCACCACAGCGCCGGCGGCCAGGAGACCTACCGCCTTTCGGACGAACGAAGACTTCAAGGTCATGGTGACCCTTTCAATGGATGTCGCACACTGTTTTCAGCGGACGAGATTAGGTATGGAAATGTTTTGGGGGGAATAGTAGGCAACGGACTCAGATTTGGTCAACATTTATATGTTTGTGAACCAACGTGTGACCGGACCGACATGCTGAACCCTCCGAGGCATCGCCAAGGAGCCCGTGCGAAACACGTGAGCACCTTCGGCACACAGCGCCGCTCCCCGATTTGATTGATCCACAGGATTTCCACTGGAGCACATGGCACCGTACGATCCGTCGCCAGGGGGTCGGTCGTGCTCATCCGATTAATGCGGGGCCATCTGCTGCCGTACAGGAAACTTCTAGTCGCCGTTCTCGCACTGCAAGTCGTAGCGGTCGGGGCCACCATGACCCTGCCGACCCTCAACGCCATGCTCATCGATCATGGCGTTCTTGCGGGCGATACGCAGTACATCTTGCGGATAGGGGCGTTGATGCTCGTCCTGTCCTTGGTGCAGGCGGTCTTCGGCATCAGCGCAACATGGTTCGGATCTCGTGCCGGCATGGGCTTCGGTCGCGACGTCCGTGACCGCCTGTTCCACACCGTCACCTCCTTCTCCACCCGTGAGGTCGACGGATTCGGCGCTCCCTCACTCATCACGAGAATCACCAATGACGTCCAGCAGGTCCAGACGCTCGTTGTGATGCTCTGCACAACCTTTGTCTCCGCGCCGATCACCATTGCGATCGGGATCTTTCTCGCCGTGCGCGAGGACGGCCCGCTCTCTCTCATCCTTGTCGCAGCCATCCCGGTCCTGCTCCTCAGTATTGGCACAATCATCGTTCGCGTGGTGCCGCAGTTCCGAGACATGCAGATCCGAATCGACAAGGTCAACCAAGTCCTTCGTGAGCAGATCGTCGGCATGCGGGTCATCAGGGCCTTCGTGCGTGAACCCGTGGAGACCGAGCGATTCGATCTGGCAAACTCACGCCTCACGCGCACCGCGACTGCCACCAGCCGGTACATGTCGACAATGTTCCCCACCGTCATGTTGGTGCTGAACGTGTCGAGTGCTGCTGCGGTGTGGGTGGCTGCCGATCGGATCGGCAGCGGCGACATGAAGATCGGCTCGCTGGTGGCGTTCCTCACCTATCTCGTGCAGATCCTCATGGCGGTCATGATGGCAACCTTCGTGGCGGTCATGTGGCCTCGCGCCGCGGTATGCGCCGATCGCATCCTCGAGGTTCTCGACACTGAGTCATCCATCGTCACAGCATCAAGGCCGGTCGCCGTTGAGCGCCAAACCGGCACGCTCGAATTCCGCTCGGTCGGTTTCTCCTATCCGGGCGCCGAAGCGCCAGTGCTCACCGAGATCTCATTCACTGCTCGCCCGGGTCACACCACCGCCATCATCGGTTCCACCGGATCGGGCAAGACCTCGCTGGTGAATCTCGTGGCGCGCCTCATCGACGCCTCCGCGGGCGAGGTGCTCGTCGATGGCGTCGACGTCCGCCAACTCGACCCCGAACAACTCTGGCGCACCATTGCAGTCGTTCCGCAGAAGCCGTACCTGTTCTCCGGCACGATCCGCTCCAACCTGCTTTTCGCCGACCCAGAGGCCGACGAAGCCGCCCTCTGGACCGCCCTTGAGATCGCCCAAGCTGCCGACTTCGTCAGCGCAATGCCCGACCGCCTCGACTCGCCCATCTCACAGGGCGGCACGAACGTCTCGGGCGGTCAGCGTCAGCGTCTGGCAATCGCACGAGCCTTGGTTCGCAAACCGTTGATCTATGTGTTTGACGACTCATTCTCGGCACTCGATCTGGCCACCGACGCCCGACTTCGAACGGCTCTCGTGCCTGTCACCACAGACACCACAATGATCATCGTCGCCCAGCGTGTCTCCACGATCCGTCACGCCGATCAGATCCTCGTGCTCGAACACGGCGAATGCGTCGGACTGGGCACGCACCAGCAACTGCTCGAGACCTGTCCCACCTATGCCGAGATCGTCGAATCACAGCTCACGGCCGAGGAAGCGGCATGAGCCAGAACGCGATCCCCCAGCGCTCGCCTGCCGCTGAATCACGCGCTTCGGTCGGGCCGCGCATGGGCATGGCCACGATGCCGGTCGAGAAATCCAAGGACTTCCGCAACTCCACCCTTCGACTCATCTCCTGGCTGCGACCCGAACGCCTCAGGATGATTCTCGTTCTGGCCTTCGCTGTGCTCAGCGTCGTGATGTCCGTCGTGGGCCCGAAACTCCTCGGCAATGCCACGAACCTGATCATCAAGGGCGTGTTCTCCCCTGGCGGCATTGACGAGGCCGCTCTGCATCGCACCCTGCTCATCGTCACCGGCCTTTATCTCGGATCAGCAGCGCTCGCGTACGCGCAGGGACTACTCCTCGCCGGTGTCATCCATCGCACAATGCGCCGACTCAGGTCGGCTATCGAGGACAAACTCAATGCCCTCCCGCTCGGGTACATCGACCGAGCCCCGCGCGGCGACCTACTCAGCCGGGTCACCAACGACATCGACAACATCGCCCAGAGCCTCGCCCAGACCATGAGCATGCTGTTCATCTCGCTGCTCACGGTGGTCGGCGTGCTCATCATGATGCTCACCATCTCGCCCCTGCTCACGCTCGTCGCTCTCGCCACCGTTCCCGTCACGATCTTCACCATCCGCTTCGTCGCTGCGAAGTCCAAGAAGCGGTTCATCGCCCAGTGGTCGCACACCGGATCACTCAATTCACTCGTCGAGGAGACCTTCGCAGGACATTCCCTGGTGAAAGTCTTTGGGCAGCAGCGCTCCACAGAAGAACGGTTCAACTCCCTGAACCAGGAACTCTTCGGCGCGTCCTTCGGCGCCCAGTTCATCTCCGGGATCATTCAGCCCGCCATGATGCTCGTCAGCAACCTGAACTACGTCGCCATCGCCGTCATCGGAGGCCTCCGGGTTGCCTCGGGCAACCTCAATATCGGCGATATCCAGGCATTCATCCAGTACTCGCGTCAGTTCACGCAGCCGATCAACCAACTCGCATCAATGGCGAACATGCTGCAATCCGGCATTGCGTCGGCCGAGCGGGTTTTCGAACTACTCGATCTTGATGAGCAATCTCCCGATCCAACCAATGCATCGGTTGTAGTTCCGGCAGGTTCGGACCAGCTTCGTGGGCGGGTCATGTTCGACAACGTCACCTTCTCCTACAGCCCGGACAAGCCCCTCATCGCAGACCTGTCGCTCGTTGCTCAGCCGGGGCAGAGCATCGCCATCGTCGGACCGACTGGTGCCGGCAAGACCACACTTGTCAACCTGCTCATGCGGTTCTACGAACTCGACGGCGGTTCGATCACGCTCGACGGCGTCGACATCGCCACGATGCGACGCGACGAACTCCGGTCGAACATGGGCATGGTCCTGCAGGACACCTGGCTGTTCGGAGGGACGATCCGGGACAACATCGCCTACGGGAATCTCGACGCCACGGAGGACCAAATCATCGAAGCCGCTCGGGCCACCTACGTTGATCGCTTTGTGCGTTCTCTCCCCGACGGCTATGACACCATCCTCGATGATGAGGCGAGCAATCTCAGCGCCGGCGAGAAGCAACTTCTCACCATCGCCCGCGCCTTTCTCGCCGAACCAACGATCCTCATTCTGGATGAGGCGACGAGTTCGGTCGACACACGTACTGAAGTTCTCATCCAGCGGGCCATGGCCGCATTGCGGTCGAATCGAACCAGTTTCGTGATCGCCCATCGCCTCTCCACGATCCGGGATGCAGACACGATTCTGGTGATGGAGAACGGCCGAATCGTTGACCAAGGAAATCACGCGACTCTGCTCGCTGCCGGCGGGTCGTACTACCACCTCTACAACGCGCAGTTCGTGGCTGCTGCCGTTGAACTTGACCAGGTCGACCAATCGCGCGGCGCCGAGGCCAACTCATAGCGTTGTCCAGTCCCCACTGAGGTTTGGGTTGCCCTGAAGCGCCGCAACCAGGAATTCACCTCACCTGCCTTGGGTATCCGCAACGCGTTCGCTACCATCACTTTGTTGATTTGTTACACGGTGATCCAAACGTCATAAGAGCAACAACATGAGAGCAACAACATGTGGGCAACAACATGAGGGCAGCATCATGAAGGGAACATCATGAGAGCACCATCAAACGCCGACGCTTTCATTCACCATGCTTCGTTGTCCTTTCGACTCCGACTGGGAGTCAAGCGTCTCATCGACATCGTCGCCTCATCTCTGATGATCCTTCTGCTTTCCCCGGTGTTCGTGGTCGTCTCTCTGACGATCATCCTCGCGAGCGGTCGCCCCATTTTCTATCGACAGACCCGTATCGGGCTCCGCGGCAAACCGTTCGTGATCGTCAAATTTCGAACCATGACCATCGGGGCCGATAGCGATCTCGACTCGATCCGTCACCACAACTCGCGTTCCGGACCCCTCTTCAAGATGTCCAACGACCCTCGGGTCACGGGCGTCGGACGAGTGCTCCGAAAATTCAGCATTGATGAACTTCCGCAGTTGTTCAACGTTCTCGCCGGAAGTATGAGCCTTGTGGGACCACGACCAGCACTTCCCGAGGAGGTTGAGGCATTCCCGGCAGAGTTGCGAGCGCGAGAGTCCATGCCGCAGGGCCTGACAGGCCTCTGGCAACTGGAAGGTCGCATGGACGCCGATTTCGACAAATACAGCCGGCTTGATCTGCGCTACGTGCAGCAGTGGTCCCTTTGGCTTGACCTCTGGATCCTCTTGAAGACCCCGTTCGTGGTCGTTCGGCAGGCGCTCAGCCGCACAGATCCTGCCGCCGGCCAGCTCTTCCCGCAGGAGCCCGACGCAGTGTCTGCACCGGCCCTCGAAGCCGATGCCCCGGACCTCAAGGATCGTGCGAGCCTCAAGGATCGTGCGAGCCAGCTCGAACTGGCCGAGTGACACCGCCGGTTCTCGAAATACCTCGCAGACGGTGAAACCGCCCGACTGGTCGATAAATCTCGACCCGATTTCGAAATCGGTGCTCGGGGTCAGCCTGAATTTCCCCGAAGGCGCAGCCCCAGTTTGGAACGACTCTGACAGGGTCACGGATGCCGCCATCACGCGTCATCGGCTCGACGGCCTGTTCGTCCATGCAGTGGCCACGGGTGAACTCGCAGCTACGGCCGAGAGAGGCCAATGGGCTGCACAGAAGGAACTGGAACTCACCAGAGCACGGTTGTGGCACGACCTACGGGTGGTCGAGATCACCGAACATCTCGCCGACTCGGGCATCGACTGTCGGATCCTGAAGGGGCCAGCGTTCGGTTCGCTCGACTACCCGGATCGAATCATGCGACCCACCGGGGATCTCGACCTTCTCGTTCGCGGCGAGGAACTCCCAGCGGCAGTCGCCGCTCTGTGTCGATCCGGTGGCCGGATTGTCGATCCCGAGCCGGTCGTCGGGTACGCCCAGACGATCGGAAAATCGACGACCGTCACGATGCCCGATGGTCTTGAGATCGATCTGCATAGAACGCTCACCCGAGGCCCCTTCGGCCTGCGAATCCAACTCGATGACCTCTGGTCCCGTTCGCGTAGGTTCACCATCAACGGAACCGACCAGCAAACACTTGGACTCGAAGAATCCCTGCTCCACGCGTGCTTCCACCTGATGGTCCTGAGCGAGCCACGAGCACTCAGCGTGCGAGACGTCGCACAGTTGCTGACCCACCCGAATCTCGACACGGACCGGGTGATCGACCTCGCCACACGATGGCAAGCCCGTATCGTCCTCGCATCTGCGGTACTCATGTCGAGCGACATGATTCCCGGGGCCGCCACCACGCCGTTACTCGGATGGGCCCACATGATGCGTCCGGGCCGCCTCGATCGCGCGTATCTGCGCATTGCCCAGCCTGAGCATCCGATCGGACCCGCCGAATGGCCGGCGACCTTTCTCGAGCTCCCCTCAGCGGCCGCCCGACGCATGCTGGTCCGCTCGATCGTCCGACCGATCCCAGGGACGAATCCCTCACTCGCACAACGAGTCTCCAGAACCATGGGGCGTATCATCAGGCGTCTCGGCGCTCCAACGATTCGTCGCACTGCGGCGCACCAATCATTCCCAGCACCGCCCACCACGCAGAGGACCTCGAAATGATCACAACCAGCGTGGTCATACCTTCGTACCAAGGCGCAGAACGTCTGGAGATTCTCCTTGAGTGCCTCTCGCTCCAGATCGCGGATTTCGAGTGGGAGGCCATCGTTGTGCTTGATGGCAGCACCGACACAAGTGGGGAAGTCATCAATCGCTGGTCGTCCACAGTACCGGTCAGGGCTATCGATCTCGGCACCAACCAAGGACGTCCGACAGCGCTCAACACAGGCTTCGATGCTGCGCAAGGCCAGGTCCTCATCCGCTGCGACGACGATCTCGCACCCGATCCCCTCTTTCTCGCCCATCACACCGAGGATCACTGCGACAGCAACGACATTGGCGTGATCGGCCTGTACGACAATGTGCTGCCCGATAGCCCCTATGCACGGGCCTACGGAGAACACGCTCACACGTTGTTTCTTCAGACAGCTCGGGCCACACCGGCCGAGTTGCTGTGGCGATTCTGGGCCGGGAACTGCTCGGTGTCGCATGCGATGTTCGATCGGGTGGGACCATACGACACGGCATTCAGGGCCTACGGCTGGGAGGACGTCGACTGGGGATACCGCCTTTCACTCGCCGGCGCGACGATTCGTCTCGACCCGAGGCTCGAGGTCCCCCACAATGTGGCAGCCACGACCACAGCCATCAGATCCCGACGGGCGTTTCTCTCCGGATCGGCACGGACTCGGTTCAACGAGAAACATGGCATCGTCGAGGATTCCAATGCGGCCAGCGCCGCGAAGTGGTCTCCCTGGAACACCGCAGTCCGGGCCGTTTCGCTTGCGCCATCATCGATCCGCGAGGGCGGAGCACACACCGTCGATCTCGTCGGCGACCGCCTCCCGATCGGACTCACGCGCAAACTCATCGCTCTCTGCGTGGAGTCGTCGGGGCGCGCTGGTATTCGCTCCGGGCCCACGGCACCATCTCACCTGAGCAACGGCATCTGACATGGTGGCGTTCACCGAAACCAGCGGCGTGTCGATCGTGATCCCCCATTACGGAGACCCATCACTCAGTCGAGGTCTCATCGAAGCACTCCGGGCGCAGGCCACCCTCCGACCACTGCAGATCATCGTTGTCGATGATCACTTCCCCGTGCCGTTTCCCGATCTCGACATTTCAGGGTTCGAGGTCGTGCGTCGCAACGCGAACGGTGGTTTCGGGGCCACGGTGAACACCGGAGCCAGGCTTGCAGTGCATCCCTTGCTGCTCATCCTGAACAGCGATCTCACGATCGGACCGACCTTCGTCGACGACCTCTCCTCGGGCGCCGCTCCGTGGATGCCAGCGATCGTGAGCCCGACAGTGGTCGACCACGACGGAGCGAGTCAGTACACGGGTCGGAGGTTCCCCACCATCTCCGGCTCGGCGATCGCATCGCTGGTCCCACTCGCTCGTTGGCGCGATGGCGTTCGTTGGCATCGTGCTGTCGGCCATGAGATCCCGGACCCATCGAGTGACGCCATGATCTGCGATTGGTTCGTGGGCGCCGTGATCCTCATACCCACCGATGAATTCCATCGACTCGGCGGGTTCGACGAGCGGTTCTACATGAACAGCGAAGAGGTTGATCTCCAACGGCGCGCCCGCGAGTTCAACCTTCCGTCGGTCGTGCTTTCCCGGGTGAGTGTCGAGCATGTCGGCGGCGGGTCCTCCGACGATGCGAAACGCTTCCTGTGGCTCATGCAGGGAGAGTGGCGCTACCGGAGGAAATGGAACGGCAGTGCCGGGGCAAGAACGTTCCAGGCCACGTTGGTGGGTACCTGCGTCATCAACCTCATCTGGAATTCGGCGCGAGCTCTTCTCGGCCGCCCCACACACCCGTTACGGACCTTCCGGAACTCCGTCGGCGCAGTGCTCAGGGCATCCTCCCACTGAGAAACTCGGGATCGCTCACGTCCCACGAATCGGTGTTTCGGCGGCAGCGCGCGTAGTCCGATCGGCGGCTGCAAGGACGAGGGCAGCAACCAGGACACCGATCCCTGTACCCCCCAGTGCATCGGAGGGCCAGTGCATGAACAACACCACGGTACTGAACGACACCATGAGTGAGGTACCAAGCGCCACCCCGATGACAACCAGTCGCGCTTGCATCGCAAGGTCGGAATCAGTGACGAGGAGGACCGCTATCGCGAAGAGCACTCCCGCGCTCAAGGCCGCATGTCCGGACGGGAACGCGAGCGAATGCGCCGTCGAACTGCGAAGTGCCTCGGCCGGTCCGACCCGACCGATGACCTGCTTCAGGATCGCCACGACCACAGCGGTGGCCAAGAACGCGAGAAGTGGTGACCACGCCCGCACGAACTTCGACGTGTACCGCCGCTGGCGATCACCCCTCAGAGGCACCATCACGACCGCACCCCACAGGACGCAGATGACCAGAAGCGGAACAGCTTCGCCCAGGGCCACGAATGAGGTGGCGACATCGATGAGAAACTGCCCGCGATGGCTAATCACCGTGTCGAACACATGGCGATCGACCGGCCCGGCATAGCCTCCGGTCAAGGTCAGGAGAAGACACAACGCGAACACCGACGTGGCGCCCAGGACCGCGACAGCGAGAGTGGTTCGGAGTTGCTGGTCCCGGATCAATTGCTGGGGAGCGTTTCCGGATCTCGGGATCGGACTCAACTCCGCCGGAGTTTGCTCCGGGAAGGCAGTTCCGAGTCATAGACCTTCTTGACGCCGTCACCCATTGCCGCTTCCACGACCCGGATGTCACGCACCAAGCGATTGAGTCCGCTGACCTCGACTGAAGCCGATTGGTCGGTCCCCCACATCGCGCGATCGAGGGTGATGTGACGTTCCACGAAGCAGGCGCCCATGGCGACGGCCGCCACCGTGGTGGCGAGACCAGTCTCGTGTCCCGAGTACCCGACGGGCACCCCATACTCGTGCGCCAGCGTGTGGATCATCCGGAGGTTGAGTTCCTCCGGCTTGCACGGATAGGTGCTGGTGGCATGGGCCAGCAGCAGGTTGTCGCGGTCGAGGGCGCCAACGGCGTTGCTGATCTCCTCGGAGGTGGACATGCCGGTGGACATGATGACCGGACGACCGGTGGCCCGAAGAGCGCCGAGCAGACCCATGTCGGTGATGGAAGCCGAAGCCACCTTGTAGGTAACCGGCGAGTAGGCCTCGAGGAACTCCACGGAGGGCTCATCCCACGGTGAGGCGAACCAGTCGATACCGAGGGCTCGGCACTGCGCATCGATCGCGTTGTACTCGTCCACCCCGAACTCCACCCGATAGCGGTAGTCGAGGTATGTCATCGTGCCCCATGGGGTCTCGCGCAGGATGTCGCGCTGCTCGAGCGGCACACACAATTCCGGCGTGCGCTTCTGGAACTTCACGGCATCGCAGCCCGCTGCCGCAGCCGCATCGATCATCTGGCGGGCGAGGTCGAGGTCGCCGTTGTGGTTGATGCCGATCTCGGCGATCACATAGGCCGGGGCGTCGACTCCCACTTTTCGGTCGCCGATCATCACGTGGTCACTCATCTGGGGCCTTCCGGTTGGGTCGTCATCGGGTTGGTCAATTGACCGAGGATGGTGTCGGCGAGGAAACGCACAGCACCATTGCCGCCGCGTTCGGGCAGAACGATGTCGGCCTCGGCAAGCACAGCGGGGTGGGAATCGGCGACGGCCACGGAGCATCCGACCAATCGCATACAGGGGAGATCATTCACGTCATTGCCCACGTAGATGGTGTTGATCGGGTCGATCTGACGCTCGGCGAGCCAGGAGGTCATCACCAACACCTTGTCGTCGACTCCCTGCGCCACCTCGAGCCCGAGCTTGGTGCATCGAGCAGTGGTGACCGGATTGCGTTCCTTCGAGATGACCACCATCGGGATGCCTGCGTCACGCAACATTTCGATCCCCATGCCGTCACTGCGAGAGCAGAACACTGCCTCGGTGCCGTCCTGGAAGGTCAGCACCCGATTGTCGGTGAGAACACCATCGAAGTCGAACACGATCGCCGAAGGAGACGATGGAAGAGGCATCGGGTTCTGCATAGGTGCTGATGTCACAAGATTCTCCCGGGGCACCGACAATGAACGTCTAAAACGCAAATTCGTCCCAGAACGATCTTGAAGCGACGCAGACCGGGAAGTGGATTGCGAAGGTTCAGCCGACTGCCAACCTCTCGCCCGCCGCCGACCCCTCAACGAGCACGCCGGAGTTGAGCAGAGGAGTGGCCGACTCGGCTAGATCGAAGCTCAAGTGGGCTGCCATATGTAGAAAGGCTAGACGACACGTCATGCCGGATCAAGACAACCCGTGGGACATCTCGCGAGTGGGAAGGTCTCTCACTGGAAGATCGGCCGATTCTCGAAGTGGGAGCAAGGGCTCAACTGTTTCGTCGAGCTCTCTCGATGACCTCTGCCATCCGTCGGGCGAACTCAAACTCCGAGAATCGCTCGCTTGAACGGCGAATCCAGTCGGAGGCGAGCGAGTCCTGGCGGAGTTCACTGATCGTCTTCGCGATGTCGGACGGTGCGAGGCCGGCAAGGAACCTCCCATTCACGCCTTCGACCACCGTATCGAGATACCCGCCGAACGGACGGGCGATCGTTGGCACCCCGAAACTCGATGCCTCGATCGGGGTGAGACCGAAATCCTCGAGCCCGACAGCGAACAAGGCCTCGGCGTGCGCGTAGAGCCAGCGGAGTTGTCCGTCGGGGACGTCGCGCAGGAACGTCACGTTTGTAGGGGCCAACGCCGAGAGTCGTTCTCGATCGGGCCCGGAACCCACGATGACCAACTTTTCGCTCGGCATGAGGACGAACGCCTCGAGCAATGCCTCAAGGTTCTTGTACGGCAACAGGCGCGAAACACAGAGGAAGTACCCCGGTTCGAGGTTTTCGACCGGATTCTCGATGCCATCAGCGCTGATCCCGTGCGGAGGATGGACCACTTCGGGATCGATGCCATATGCGTCGCGCACCATGTCGCGGGTGCGCGTCGAATTGACGACGTAGACATCGGCCGAGCTCGCAGCACGACGATCCCAATGCAGCAGAGGTCGGCGCATCACGGCGAGCGCCGATCGAACAGCGAGCGAGGACTCAGCGGTATAGACCGCGCGTTGATAGAGCCACCTTGCTGGCGCATGGCAGTACACAACCTTGGCTCCGGAGACACGCACCCCATGCGCCCATCCCGAAGAACTACAGACGGTCACCTCAGCATCGACACGCATCGCCGAAAATGCTGGAGCCAGCAAAGGAAGGGCGACCCTGTGTCGGGAACGGAGCGGCGGAACCTGATTCAGCGCAGAACAGTGGATCTCCCGATCGGCGAAATCGGGATACGTGCCCGGCGGATCGAAAAGCGATGTGTAAATCGGGGCTTCGGGCAGCATCCTGCTCAATGACAGCACCACTCGTTCGGCTCCACCGCGTTGCGTGAGGTAGTCATGGACGATTGCTGTTTCCACACCTACCGCCCCTCGTCGGTCACAGCCGAAGGACACTGGGTCGGAACGACCTCAGAGGAGGAACGCACTTCGTTCGAATCCTCCAGCGCCTGCGAGTCAGTCCGCTTCACTGGGGCGCAGGGAGCCATGGGTCGTAGTCTCCCACAACGATGAACGCAGACAGTCGTAGCCAGAATCTGGTCGAACCGGTCGGCGAGCGATCCCGACTCATTCGATGCAACGCCATAGAAATCGGCCACTTGCATGATGTGTACGTCCTGCTCGAACCAGTGAGCCGCATCACATGCCTGCTTCGTGGTGAGCACGCCAGGGTCTGGTTGGAATGCGACGGTCGCCCACTCATCGAGGTTCTGCATTCCCTCCGGAGTGAATCGCTGCCATCAACCCGAGACCTGCTCGACACGCTTCGAGCACTTCGAGTCCTCGGGATGATTGAGGACGCTCGCTTCCACCCCGAATCACAGGTCCTGATTCAGCCGGAGCCGCTGAGCTCATCGCATCCACGGCCGCCGGTACCCGACCTCACCGGGAGACTGCAATGCGACGAGGAAACCTGTGTCCTGCGCATCGCGGACCTGACGATCGAACAGGATCGGGAACTCGACCTCATCGAGGCATTGACTCGGCTCGCTGCTGAGCTGGATGACTCGACGATCGACGCAGTGATTCAACTCTGCAGCAGTTTCCGGGTGACGCTGTCCCCCGACAAGAACTGACAGTCATTCCGACCGAGAATTCCGACCGAGAATTAGGGCTGGGGCGAGTTCTTCCGGGGAAGCTCGGGAGGATCCTGACGGTCACGGGGGTCGACCGGGAAAGTGGCCGACGGTCCGCCGCGCTGGGCCTGAGATCCGGGCTCACCGTCAGAAGAGCCGTGGTATCCAGCGTTGTAGTACCCGGAGCCGTAGTACCCGGAGCCGTAGTACCCGGAGCCGTAGTACCCGGAGCCGTAGTAGCCGGAGCCGTAGTACCCGGCCCCGTAGTAGCCGTAGTAGCCCTCCATATCGGCAGCGGAGCAACCATTGAAGACCGTGCCGATGACCGGAGCGCCGAAACGAGCGAGCAGACCCGAAACTCGCTCCGCCGCCACCGAGCGGGTCTGACCGGAGCGGATCACCAGAAGCGTCTGATCAGCAGATGCCAAGAGGTCAGTCGCATCGTTCGTCGTCAACATTGGCGGAGTATCGAGCAGCACGATGTCGAACTCATCACGCCACCGCTCGATGATGGCACCGAGTTCCTCGATGACGACTGCCGGACTCGCTGCTGAACGCGGCGCCGGGATGAACCAGAGGTTCTCGGCTCGGGTCATCTGGGGATTATCAGGATGTTCAAGATTCGGGATTGGCGCGAGGTATTTGCCGATGGAGGGCTTTCGGTAGTCGCAATCCACCACCAGCGTGCGGGCTCCGGCAGCAGCGAACACCGCGGCGACGTTGGACGTGGTGGTGGTCTTCCCCTCACCCGGGCTCGGAGAGGTCACGAGGATCACCGGTGTGCGCGAGACAAACGGCTCGCCGAGAGATTCGGCGGCGGCCTGCCGGGCCAACGACTCTGCCTCGATGGCGAAGAGAACTGAGGTGCGCACCGTGCGATAGAGCTCTGCGGAGCGGGAACGCGGTGCATCGACCGAGATGATCGAGAGCTCCTGGCGCTCGGCTCGACTGAATGCAGGCACCTCAACCAAGACCGGCAGACCCGTGACGGCTTCGAGATTGTCGCGCCGACGAATGCGGTCGTCCCAGACTTCGAGGACGAAGGCTGTCGCGAGTCCGAGGACGAGTCCGACCAGACCACCAATCAGGATTCGTGCGGCCCGGGAACTACCGGAGACCACAGTGAGGTCAGTCTCGGAGAACGTGAGTTTCGGAGCGGACGTGGTGCCAGCGATCGCACCTCGAGTGTTCATGTTGTAGTCGTAGCGAACACCGAAGGCGCGACCGTTGATCTGCACTGCGGTCGCTGGCTGGAACACCGTGAACGAGGAAGTCGGCTGAGCGGCGTTTGCGAGAGTCTGAAACTGCTCGTAGGTCACGCGGTACTGGTTGATGACAGAGTCGAGTTCGGCTTTGAGGAGGGCTGATTGAGCAGCGTTCCTGACGATCTGGTTCTCGAGATCAGTCCGTTGCGCAGTAAGAGCATCGATCTTCGCAGTTACGGCGTCCAGACTTTCCTTGCTCCGCCGGGCCGATTCGCTGTTCGAGGAATCCATGAGCACCTTGGCACTCGTGTCGGCGAGCTTGACCACGAACTCCGGTTCGGTCCCTATCGCTGTGACATCGATCGCCGAAACGTCTCCCTGCGCTTGGGCGGAGAGCAGTCCCCGCAGCGTTTCGACCGGCAGGCCCATGGCCGTCGCAATCTGCGCCTGCACCTCCGAGGATTGGAGCAGGAATGCAACCTGCGTGAGGTTCTCCCCTCCGGCATTAGACTCAACAATCGTGTTCGTGGCCTTGTAGAAGTTCGTCTTCGGTGCCGAACTCGTCGAGAGGAAGGTGGAGACCAGACCGCCCACCATCCCGATGACCAGACCAGCAGCTATCCAGCGCCACCGGCGTCGGATCACAGATGCATAGTTCCGCAACAGTGCGGATGACCCGAACACCTCGGGCGAATTTTGGGCGGAACTTCCCCTGGGAACGTCGGGGGATGATTCAGGAATGGTCACGCATGCTCCAACAAAGTGAACCGCTCGGTCGAGCAGTTGCTCTGAATATTCTATCTTGGGGGAACCGAGAGAAATGATCAGGCACGAGGAACCATCATGGCTCACAGAAGGCTTCTGGTCATCTCACCGAGTTTCCACGGGTACGGAAATGCTGCCGCGCACGGCTTCGGTGCTATCGGTCACAATATTGAGGTCTTCCACTACGACGAGTTCGCCACGATCCCGGCGAAGGTTCGAAACAAGGTGCAGTTCGAACTTGCAGATCGATTGCGCCCGTCCGTCGCCGGCCAAGCGATGGCGCGTTGGGCGACCGAGCGGGCGGCGCAGAAGGTCCGCTCGACCGATGCGACGCACGTGCTCGTGATCCGGGGAGACATCCTGCAGGAAGAGTTCTGGGATGCCCTCTCCCGACGATCACTCCCAACGGTTCTGTGGCTCTACGACGAACTCAGCCATATGCGATTCGAACGCGCCAATCTCCTCCGGGCCCGCGCAATCGTCTCGTACTCGCCCCCCGATGTGGAGTTGCTCTCCTCATGGGGGATGCCCGCCCACTTCGTCGCCGACGCGTTCGACTCGTTCACTCCCTTCGTGCCCGCCCCGAGCGATTCCATCGTGTTCGTCGGTGCCCGCTACCCGTCGAGAGAACGCGTACTGACCGAGCTCGTCGCAGCCGACGTCCCCGTCCACGCCTACGGGCGAGACTGGTCGCACCATCCGTTCGACCGGCTCCGCACATGGGATCTCTCGCGACCGGACGTGCCCTCGAGCCGCGACATCGACCGCCGTCGTGCCTACGCAGTCATGGGTGGAGCGCTCGCCGCACTGAACATTCACGAGGATCAGTCCGGATTCACGATGCGAACATTCGAGATCCCGGGTTCAGGAGGTCTCCAGTTCATCGATAGGACCGACATCGGTTCGATCTATGAACCCGACAGTGAGGTCCTGGTGTTCACCAGCACGGAGGAACTCGTCGAACTCTGCACTCGCGCCCGCGCTGACCGACCGTGGCGCAACCGGATCGCCGAAGCGGGACATCGCCGCACGCTCGCCGAGCACACGTTCGTGCACCGTGCCCGTCAGATCGATCCGCTATGGGATTGATCCATCCCGTTGATCTCGACGCTTGGCACGAATCCTTCACTGCTCACCACAGTGTGCTGCGTAGGGCCCGGAACCAATTCCGATCCTCGGCTCCCGAGCCTGCCGTTCTCATCATGCCCGACAGTCCGTCCGGCGACATCGCGGATCGCCGAGCGGACGCCGGGACCTCTGTTGATGTGCTCATCGTCCTGGACTCCGCCAGCCCGAGTCAACGCGCGGCGATCCTGGCTCCGGTTCGACATCTCAACCCATCCCGCGTGGCGATCCTCACAACGCCCGCTACCGCTTCTGCACTGACGCTGGGAACTGGTCGGATATCGGTGGCCGTCACCGAGAATTCGGAGCTCGATACCGCACTACCGGGATTGCGATGTGTGCTCGCCGTGGGCAACTACATGCATCTCGGGGCGCTCGCATACGCGAGTGCACAGCGGTTCGGGGCACCGTTCCTCGTTGTGCAGCACGGCATCGTGACCCCGTTTGCTCCCCCATTGCCCGCTGGAGCCGAACTGCTTGCATGGTCCGAGCAGGATGCCGAATTCTGGATCGGGGCGCGGACTGACGTCGGGTCGAAAGCGGTCGGCGGACAGCTGCTCCATGAGGCACACAGTGCGAACCGAGCACGACCTGCAGCCACGGATGTCGCCCCACCGAACATCACCTACCTGGGCCAATTGCATGGGCACGAACTTCCTCGTCGTTCAATGGCCCGCGCCGCACGGAGCTTCTGCGCTGCTACCGGTGCTGTGTACCGACCCCACCCATCCGAGACGGACATCGTGTCGCGCCTGCAACATCGGGCTTGGCAACGACGCGGCATTCGATTCGACATGTCCGGGAACCCGTTGCCGCAACTGAACACAACCGTTGTGAGTGTGTTCTCCACCGGCATCCTCGAAGCGGCCGCCGCCGGGATCCCCGCATGGGTGGATTTCCCTGACCCACCCCCGTGGCTCGTCGAGATCTGGCAGCGTTATGGGATGAAGCGATTTGGAACAGCGGTACCCACCGAAGCACCAGTCACGTCGCAGGAACCTGCACAGCTCATCGCTGAAATCATTGATCAACGAGCGGTCGGGAACCGATGAATCTCCTGTGTGTGATTCCCGTCCGGGGTGGTTCGAAGGGGGTGCCCGGCAAGAATCTGCGGGAGGTCGGGGGACGACCGCTGGTGACCTGGTCGATCAGGCATGCACTCGAATCAAGGACTCCGATGCGAGTGATCGTGTCGACAGACGACGCAGCGATCGCCGCCGTTGCCGCTGACGCCGGGGCCGAGGTTCCATTCATGCGGCCGGCCGAACTGGCGACCGATGAGGCCCCGACAGAACCCACCGTGATGCACGCGATCGAGTGGGTCCGTGACGAGGGCTGGGAACCCGATGCCGTCATCCTGCTGCAGGCGACTTCACCGGTCCGACTGCCGGACTCAATCGATCGAGCTATCGCGCAGTTCATCGCTGAGGACGCTGATTCCCTTGTGGGGGTGGTTCGCGCGAGCCCGTTCATCTGGCGGCAGGGCGATCCTCCGACCGCCCACTACCCGGTGCACGCCCGGCCTCGTCGGCAGGATATGGATCCCGCCCGACTCCCACTGCGGGAGACCGGCTCGCTCTATGTCACACGCACCGCGATCTACGACACGCTTGCCAACCGACTCGGCGGTCGGATCTCGCTGTTCGAGATGGACGATCCTGAGGGCCTCGATATCGACACGGAACTCGACATCACGATCGCCGACTCACTGCTGCGCACAAAGAACCATGGATGACATGGCGACGAGTGACCTCGCCGGCACTGCCGATCCGATCGCACTTTGGGTGGCGCCGGTCGGTGACTTCGGTGGAGTCGCCCGCCACATCCTTGATGCTGCAACTGCTGGCGTACCTGGGTGGCGCGTCATCGTGCTCGCACCGCCAGGGCCATTGATCGATGCCTGCAGACTCGCCGGAGTTCCCGCCATCGCCGCAGCCCTTGGACCAGAGCATGGACTCCGCCGTTCCGTACGCACACTCCGACGCACAGCGAACCGAATACGTCCCGCGCTCGTACACACCCATCTCGCCCACGCTGACATCACGGCCGCATTCGCATTCCCGGGCCGTCGCGGGCCGACACTCATCTCCACCGAACATGGGATTTCGGGAGACCCCGCGCTCTACCAGCGATCACGGATGCAGTCCGTGGTGATGGCCAAGGCACATAGCTTTCGCCTTCGGGCATTCGACGGAGTGATCGCTGTCTCGAACTCCACCCGGGAACAGATCCGTGAGTGCTGGAACCCACCCAATCGCTTGCCGATCGAGGTCATCGTGAACGGGGTGGATCGCGTGCCGGATGCTGGGAACGGTCGGAGCTCAGGACTTCGGATCGCAACGCTGTCCCGGCTCTCCCATGAGAAACGACTTGAGTTGACACTGCAGGCGTTCGTCGAGATTCACCGCTGCGAACCTGATGCCCGGCTCACCATCGCCGGAGATGGACCCGACCGCGCCTCGCTCATCCAGGCGTGTACTGATCTCGGGATCGCTGAGGCGGTAGCGTTTCCTGGGTTCGTGGACTCACACGAACTGCTCGAAAGAACTGATGTGATCGTGCAACTCTCAGCTTGGGAGAACTGCTCCTACACCCTGCTTGATGCCCTCGCGGCCGGCGTAGGCGTGGTGGCCACGCCGGTTGGAGGCAATCCCGAGGTCGTTGCCTCGACCGCCCTCGTGCCCGCCCAGAACCCACGCGTGATCGCCGCCGCAGTTATCGGCCAGGCACGGAACCCCGATTCGCGCCCGGGCCTACCGATCGGCTGGCCGTCGTGTGAAGAAATGACTGCGTTGGTTTCCGAGTTCTACGGTCGGGTCCGCTCATGAAGATCAAACAGCGGTTGCAGTTGGCGCGAGGTCTCCAGTCTTCGCGGTTCTGGCATTTCGCGACACCAGTTCTGTGGGCGACCGCAGTCCTCGTGGTCGGACTCAGCGCCGCATATGGGAGCGCGACCAATTCCACGACGGCTCTTGCGCTCACCGCCGGCGCAGCAGGTGGAGCGATCCTGTTCACGCTCTTCGCACTCAATGTGAACCTCCTCTACGGCGTTGCATTCGCCGCCCTACCAATGTCAGCACTCGCGCTGCCCGGCATTGGTCTGCCGATCAATGAGCTCCTGCTCGCGGTCGCACTCCTTGTCGCCCTCATCCGGAACAATCGCCAGAGGGAGCCGCTGCCGAACTTCCCCAAACTGATGGCGTTGATCCTTCTCGCTGCGATCGTGCTCGCCGCCGCGCTCAACCAGTCGTTCGATCTCCTCGCCATAAAGCGAATCGGCCATCTCGCCCTCTATTGCGGGCTGTACCTCGCCATCGGCGCCGGTCTTCTGCCTCGACGAGTCATGCAGAAGGGCATGCTCATCGGACTCAGCCTCGCAAGCGCCACCGGAATCATCTACCTCGTTGTCGGCATCTCGCCATTTGGATATCGCGGCCGACTCACCGGCCTGCTTTTCGGCGACCCCAACCCCGCCGCATTGGCGATTCTCGCTCTCGGGTTCCTCTCTATCGAGATCGTGCGAGCTGGTTGGCGCCGCAACTCTGCATTCGTACTTCTCGCCGTACCGATGCTGCTCACACAATCTCGCAGTGCGCTGGTGGCCGCCTCTCTGTGCTTCGTGTGGTGGTTCGTGGCTCGCCGGTTGCGTCCCTCCGCCGGAATCGCCGTGATCGGCGGTTCCGCCGCTTTGGTCTCCCTTGTCCCGACCACGGTGCAGGACATCGGAGTCTTCGGTTCCCGCTCGGGCAGCGACCTGCTCCGGGCCGCCATCCTGAGGGAATCGATCCAATCAGCGATACACGGGTTCTGGTTCGGGAACGGCCCGGGTACCGCCAAGGTCGAGGTCTACGGGACCTACAACTTCTATTTTCACAACAGTTACTTCGCGGTGATCGCCGAGGGCGGAATCGTCGCCGCCGTTGCTGTCGTCGGACTCATACTCTTCGAGTTCATCCGTTTGATCGCGCTTCCGGTTGTGTTGCGCAACACGTGGATCGAGATGTCGCTCATTGCGACGGCGACCGCGGCATTCCATCTGGGTGAGGTGCTGCTCAACCTTCCCGCTGCAGTCGCCATCGGATTCTGCATCGACTGGATCGCACGCCCCACAACCGGGCAATCGTTGGCCCAACCCACCCTTGGTCGGCGCCACGTTCCGCAGAGCACGCTCGTGCGATGAGGATCGACTTCCTCAGCAATCACGGCCTCATGGGTGGCGGGGAGGTCATGCTGTTCCAGCTCGCAGGTGTGGCTCGGGAACTCGGTCATACAAGCGTCGTGATCGCTCCCGAGGATTCGGAGGTTGCCGAGCGGGCCCGCTCGCTCGCTCTTCCTTTCGTCGGCGTCGAGGCCAGCGGACGGCGCCAATTGATGCGCCGGTATCACGCCTATTCCAGAGCATCGGATGCGGACGTGCTCTGGTGCAATGGCCCCGTGCCGTCCATGGCCACGATCGGCGTGCGGACTCCGCGGATCGTGCACCTGCACCAGCATCCGACCGGCTCCCAAGCCACCGTGCTGCGACTGGCCCGTCGCGGCGCAGCGGCCACGCTGGTCCCGTCCCACACGATGGCCGCGATGATCAAAGGCACGACCGCCTTCCCGAACTGGACCGATGCCCCACCTCCGGACTTCACCCGACGAATCCATGATTCGGCGACTGTACGCATCGGATTCATCGGCCGTATCTCCGCTGTGAAGGGGCTCGACGTGCTCGCCGCCTCGGTGGCTCTGCTGCCCTCGAATGTCAAGGCTCGATTGGTCGTAGCCGGCGATGATCGCTTCGTTCCTGCGGCGGAATCAGCACCCGTGCGCGCCGCGCTCGAGCGGATCTCCGACGTGACGGAACTGGTCGGATGGACTGATCGAGATGCATTCCACGCCGCCATCGATGTGCTGGTCGTACCCTCAAGTTGGGACGAACCATTCGGACTCGTGGCCGCTGAGGCTATGGCCCGAAGTACTCCGCTGCTGGTCACGAAGTCCGGGGCTCTGCCGGAGATCGTCGGTCCTGATCATCCATGGATTGTTCGTCGTTGCGATCCAGAGGCATTGGCAGCGGCAATCACGGAGATGATCGCCGATCCGGAACGGGTGCGCGAATCGGTGGTGAGTGCGGAGAATCGGTGGAACAACCACTTCTCACCCATGGCCGGCACCGAGCGACTTGCACAGTTTCTCTCCGCCTTCGGGAATCGAAGCCCTGAAGCAGGTTGAGAACATGTGCATGGGTGATCGTCCGTGCTCGCCCGACGAGAATGCAACGACAGACCGCCTATGATGATTTTATGGCGCTGTCCACAAGAGCTCGATGCCGATGAACGCTGTGAGCACTGCTCCTCCCGAAAATGATGAACCGATTCGAGCGACGGACGGGCTCCGAGTTCTTCTCGGCCCGAGTTCACCGAGTCGGCTGGGGATGATCCTCATGGGATCAATCTCAGTGTCGTTTCTGGAGGTCGTCGGCCTGCTCGCAATCGTTCCGTTGGTGCAGTTGCTCAGTTCCACCGACGACACCACGGGCCTGTTGGCCCGGATGGAGGAGTGGTTCGGGCACCCGAGCCGCTCCCGACTCGCACTGATCCTCTCCCTCTTCGTGATGGGATCCTTCATCGCGAAGGCGGTGTTCGTCGTGATCTTCCGGTGGTGGGCGAACGGCTACATCTTCGGACAAGAGGCTCGAACCACCACCGACCTGCTCGATCGGTACATGCGCGCCCCGTACTGGATCCATCTCGAGCGGAATTCAGCCGAATTTCTTCGAACGCTCATGGACTCCATCGCCCAGGCGTATTCGAGTTATGTCATGGGCACCGTGAATTTCCTGACCGAAGCTGTGGTGGCCACTGCGATCGTCGTCGTCCTGATCGTGATCCAACCGGTCGCCGCCATCGCTGCGGGGCTCTACTTCTTCATCGCCGGATTCATCTACGCCCGGCTCATCTCCAAACGCTCGACGGAAGCCGGGCGCGTGCTCAGTGAGCAGTCCATGCGCTCCTTAAAGACAGCCAACCAAGCCCTCGGCGGCGTCAAAGAGGTCAAGATACGCAATAGGCACGCCTACTTCGTCGACCAATATTCGGCAGCCCGGTACGAGATGGCCAAGGCGAAACGACTCGCTTCGTTCCTGACGGAGTTCCCGAAATATGTGCTCGAGGTGATCTTCATCACCGGGGTCGGGCTTCTTAGCCTTGTGGTTGTGAGCCGAAGCACCTCTCAGGATGTCCTTGGCCTTCTCGCCCTTTTCGTTGCTGCGGGATTCCGCCTTCTACCGTCTCTCATCAAGATGATGGCCTCGTTCTCGAGCATCCGTACCGGCCGGCGGGGCTTCGACCTCGTCGTCAGCGACCTTCTCGCATTCCCCGACACCCTGAGCGACTTCGACGTCGACTTCAATCCGGAACCGATGCCGATCGAGAAGGAACTCGTCGTCGACAAGGTTTCCTTCAGCTACGCCAGCAGCGAGATCCCAGTGCTCAATGAGGTGTCATTCACGCTGAATTGCGGTGAATCGCTTGGAGTCGTAGGTGCATCAGGCGCAGGCAAGAGCACTCTTGTCGACATCCTGCTCGGTCTGCATCTTCCCAGTTCTGGACGTCTCCTCGCCGACGGCAGCGACGTTGTGACCAACATGCCCGGCTGGCAGTCCGGAATCGGGCTCGTACCGCAGGACGTCTATCTCATCGACGACACGCTCTCTGCGAACATTGCGTTCGGCGTGGATGCCAGCGAGATTGATAACGAGTTGCTCCGTGAGGTCGTGATCCAATCGCAACTCTCACACTTCGTGGAAAGTCTGCCCTTGGGCATGGAGTCGATCGTGGGAGAACGGGGCGTCCGGATCTCGGGCGGACAGCGACAGCGGATAGGTATCGCCAGATCGCTCTACTCCCGGCCCAATCTTCTGATCCTTGATGAGGCCACGTCAGCGCTTGACAACGAAACCGAGCTTCGCATCTCAGAAACCATCGAGTCGCTCCACGGCACACTCACCATGATCGTGGTCGCGCACCGCCTCTCAACGATCCGCAAGTGTGATCGGATTCTCTTCCTCGAGAGCGGCACTGTGCGCGACATCGGGAGTTTCGACGAACTCGTCGAGCGCGATCCCGAATTCGCCAGCCTGGCCCGCCTTGCCCAGATCAATGCGCCGGAGCCTGAACCCCGGGAAACGATCGCACCACTCAGCTAGCGGCAGCCAGTAGTTCGTGGATGATGCCGACTCGGGGATTCCACGAGGGAATCCCCGAGTCGCGTCGAGGCAAGGGCGTGCTCTGTCAGCCAGTGAACGACGGGGCCTGGGCCACGATCGTGATCTCATTGGTCTCGATCACACCCGGCACCGGAGTTCCATTGATCAGGAGATACGTGTTGCACCGGATTGTCATCTCTGTCGCATCGGAAGCGGCTGCGAAGGTCTCGGTGAACTCAGCGATGCTCCCCGACGGCACTGACTGAGACGCCGGGGCGAACGAGACAGACAGCGGTTCGGGGCAATCCGAACTGAGCGAGACCGTGACGGAGACCGCCCGCACAGCGGCGTGCAACTTCGCGGTCACGGATTCCTCGGTGATGTCATGGTCGAGGCCCGAGATCGCGGCACAGATCGGATCGTGTCCCGGCGCGTCACCGAAGATCACGATCGCTTTCGAGGCTCCAGCTCGGAAGCCTGCAGAGTTGGTCGGGTCGGACAGCCGATCAAGAGCGAACAACTGAGCTTCAGGAGTGTCACACCCACCAGCGGCGCTCCATGCATCAATGGCCGCGCCAACCGCGGTTCTGTCGGCGGTGATGGCCGGCTGATTCTGGAACGTCAGGGTGCATGGACCCTCAGAGGTGAAGTCCTAGTATTGACCCACACCAAATCGAGCATCAGCCGACTGGGCCGTGATCTGCGAGACCATTGTCTCTGAACTGAGATGCACGGCATTGAGATACGAACTAGCGATCTATCAACCACTCTCTACGCTCTGGCGCCGCCGGTCGAAGCGACTGCTGCGATCAGCGCCGCAACCGCCACAATGCCCCAGAACGTCCTCGGTCGATTCTTCACCCGTCGAGTCATTTTCATTTCCCCTCACCGCGAACGCAGTCGTTCGGTCAGACGTTTCTATGGCAGCGCCCAGTTCCATCACATCGCCCCACGCGTGTATTCGTCTGGCCCACACGGGCGATTGCCGCAGCACCCTCCCACGGGTGATGACGGCACCACTGGCGTTCGCAAGACTCTGAACGTGCGCGATCGTCGCCACAGGAGGCGGAATCGAGGCCCACCAGTGACTGCGCAGCCACCAACCCCAGAGCCACCACAGTCACCGATGCACGCGTTCGCGCCCGCAGTCATCGTGCTTTTTGTCGTGCTCATTGTCGTCGCCGTTCTGGTGATCCGCCTTACTGGTTCGAGCGGAACCGCGAATGGAATCTCTGCGAACACCGCACCGACCAGCACCCTCACCATCGACACCAATCCGATGAGAGCGGCACAGCCACTGGCTGAGCCGGTCAGCCCGACAGGTGATGCCGCCTTCGATGCCGGCGTCACCGAAGTCGCTCGATTCGTCGAAGCGACCCGGGGCCACCCGTTCCGGGATCAGGTCCGGGTTGATCTCGTCGATGATTCGCTCTTCACCCTCCTGCTTCTCGCCGACTTCGAATCCGGCATCGGCGACATCCGAACAACAGAGGTCACCCTCAAAGCGCTCGGAATGCTTCCACCGGATGCCGATCTCGTGAGCGAGGTACAGCGATCCCTCAGCGCTGGAGTTATCGGCTTCTATGACCCGAGCTCCGCGCAGCTCGTCATACGTGGCACCGCATTGACGCCCTTCACCCGCACCACGCTCGCCCACGAATTGACCCATGCGCTCGACGACCAATGGTTCGACCTCAATCGAGCCGCTCTCAACACCGCTGGCTCCGAAGCGCAGTTCGGGTTCCAGGCTCTGGTCGAGGGAACCGCCACATGGGTGGAGCAACTGTGGACCGATTCACGAACCCCTGCCGAACGTGCGGCGGCAACCACAGAGGCCAGGGAGTTCTCTAGGAACATGGCTGCCGGGGGATTCTCGGTGAGCGTGGTGCAGATCATCGAGTCGCCGTACACACTCGGCTTTGCGTTCGTCGAGTCCATCACCTCGGTCGATGGTGCAATTGCGATCGACCGAGCGTTCGAATCGCCACCGATCAGTTCGGAACAGATACTGCATCCCGAGAAGTTCGCCGTGGGCGAACGACCGATCATCGTGCCCCGACCTCCCTCCGACGGTCCATCGATCATCGAGGAGACTCTCGGGGAACTGGATCTCACAGCAGTGCTCTCAACCTCGCTCGCGCCGGCTGTCGCCCGAGCCGCAGGAGAAGGCTGGGGCGGTGATCGATACGTGGTGTGGAGGAGCGCAAGCGGTGCTTCGTGCATTCGTCTCGATGTGATCGGCGATACCCCTGAGGATTCCCGGGAGATCGCCGATGGCCTGCGCAGTTGGTCCGCCGCTCAGCCCCTGAGCGCGCAACCGGGGACCAGCGTCGAGACGCTGACCCCCGGGTTCACCAGACTCACATCATGTCGATGACAGTTGGCACGCAGAACTGAGCGCAATCAATCTGCGGCGATCAGCCAACCGCATTGCGACAGGCTGAGAGTTCCTCATTGACGATGTCGCGCTGCGCCGTCATGGTCTGCTGCTGGGTGTTCATATGTTGGATCATCTCTGCCTCAGCGGCAGAGTTCGACGGCGTCCCCATATACGTGTCGAAATCGCTCCACAGGTTCTCGTGCTGGGCGATCAGGTCCTTCGCATCGGTGGCGGCCTTTGAGCACATATTGCGTGCTCCCGACGACGAGGTCGCATTGCCCTGCGACGTCGTCAACTGCTTCTGGAGATCGGCGACCTGGGCGCGAGCTTCGTTTCGCTGGCTGGCCACATCGTTCTTTGAAGGTTGCGCCACTGCGACTCCCACACCGAGACCGACGAGAAGTGCGATCACCGCGGCGAGACCGATCCACAACTCTGACCGGCTTCGCGGAGGAGGTGCGCTGTACTGCTGCGGGGAGTACTGCTGAGGGGCCTGCGGTGGTGGTGGGACAGCGCCGCTCGGCGGGTTCGGAGGCATATTGGACATGGGATCCACCCTTCATCGTTGGCGGTCATAGATGTCCATCGATGACCGGTGATTGCTCGGAGGGTATGGAGCGCACTGTCAACTGGGACCCAGATGTCGACGAATACATTTTCTGAGTGAGTCACCGAGCCAACTACGGTTGGACTCCTGATGAGAGCAGATCCGCTGGTGAGCGTGATCGTCCCCGTGTGGGGAAAAGTCGGAACGGTCGCCGCAACATTGCAGAGCGTTGCCGATCAGACCTATCCCCGGATCGAACTCATCATCATTGACGATGCATCCACCGACGGTTCGCTCGCCGTCATCGAAGAGTGGATGCGGACCACGACACAACCCTGCACTCTCATCCGCAATCATGCGAACCTCGGCCTGAACCGTTCACTCAACCGAGGCATGCAACGAGCAACAGGTGAGTTTGTTGTCTGCCTCGACGCCGATGACTCCCTACTGCCACATATGGTCGAGTCCCATGTGCGACTTCTGCTCGAATTAGATGATCTCGTCCTCGTCCATGGCGATGGGCGACGGTTGGATCCGAACGGTGTCATTCTCGTCGAGTCGATCATCATGGAACACCGGTCCACTCCCGCACCCACCGGGATGATCTTCACCCACCTCCTCATCGATCCCCGATTCATCCATTTCTCGACGGTCACGATGCGCCGGTCGGCAATGGACACTGTGGGCCCTTTCGACGAGGAACTGGCGTATCAGGACTTCGACATGTTGCTGCGACTCGCCCGAACCGGCCCCATTCGGAATTCAGGCTCGATCGATACCGAAGTCCTGGTTCTGCCGGACTCAATGATTCGAACAATGGGCGAAGCGTTGCCTCTCAGCATGCTCAGAGTCTTCGCAAAGTGGCGGAAAGATCCGGGTATTCCAGCCGCGCAACTTCGCACGAAGGCCGCAGCCTGCGTCCTGGAGGTAGCCGGCCGCCAGGACGCCATGACACTGCGATCCTCGATCCGTGCACTTCGCATCACCGCCTCGATCTACCCCGACCCCCGGATGTTGGTCGAAGCATGCGTACTCCTCGCCCGATCTGCCCTCGGTCGTGCGCTGCATGGAACGCCCAGTTCCGCACCCGTCTGACAGACTCGTCCGATCGACCGGGGGGACCGGCCGTCGATGATGGGAGACCGCAGTGGCGACACGAAAGCCGACAGTGCTGGTTGCAGGACTGGGCGATACCGGCGTACTCGTGGCCACGCGTCTTTCGCGCTCTTGCAACGTGATCGGAGTCTCCACCCGACCGGCGTTGATGAGCGGGCAGGAGTTGGGCACACGGCTCATCGATCTGCCCCGTTGGCAACGCACCTATCTGGTTCCCTTCAGTCGATTCCGCCGACTCGACGCCATCGACTTCGTGCACGGCCGCATCCTGCATACCGACCTCGAGCACGATGCCGTCGAGGTCCAGACCTCCTCGGGCGAACTCCGTACGATCAACTACGACGCGTTCGTCATCGCCACCGGAGTGAGCAACGGATTCTGGCGCCATGATCGGGTCGAGGACCTCACGACGATCAACGACGCACTTGCCGCGGTAAACCGGACGCTCGAATCCGCAGCAACGATCGCCGTCGTGGGCGGAGGGGCAACGGGCGTGAGCGTGGCCGACAACCTGGCCCGCCGGGGCGGCTCGAAGGTTCACCTCTTCATCAGCGGCGAGCAGCCGCTGCCCGACTTCCATCCCGATGTGCGCGGCTGGATCCAGCGCCGACTGGAGTCCGATGGCGTCACGGTGCATACCGGCCACAGGGCGTTCGTCCCCGAGGGTTCCGCGCTCAACACCCTCACCACCGATCCCGTCGAATGGTCGACCGGCCAGGAACCCTTCACCGCTGATGTCGTTCTCTGGGCGGTCGGTGCGGCGTTGCCCCATACCGGCTTCCTCCCGCCTGATGTCCTCGACGACGAAGGGTTCGTGAAGGTCGATTCGCATCTGCGTGTAACCGGCCGGTCGAAGGTGTTCGCCGTGGGTGATGTCGCCGCGAGCGATCCGTTGCGCAGCTCCGCCCGCAACTGGGGTTACCGGGTGATTGTTGCCAATGTCGGGGCGCTGCTCGCAGATCGCGAATCCAAGTTCCGCACCTTCAAACCAGCCCCCTATCGCTGGGGCTCACTGCTGGGGCTCCAGTCCGATGGCCTCACCGTCGTGCAACCGAACGGAAAGCGGGTTCGTATCCCCCGCCCGATCGCCCAGCGCCTGCTGCTCGGCACGTTCGTCCAACGAGTGCTCTACGGCGGACTGCGCCGGACACACGGCTAACCCGTGCCGGCGCCGCACATACCCGCCCCAAAGGGACAGGCCTCGGCAACTGGTCCTCGGGTACTGTGACCGCCATGTCGGAAACCCCTGCCCCCCTCAGACTGAGCCACGCCACCCTTGCGGTGCGCGATATCGACCGCATGGTCGCGTTCTACACCGACGTGCTCGGCTTCCACGTCACCAACCGCGGCGAGCCGATGCCGGGTGGCGGATCGATGGCGTTCATCTCCCAGGACCCCGATGAGCACCATCAGATCGTGATGGTCGAGATGGCTGAGCCAGCGCCGCAGGAATTCATGATGCTCGATCACCTCGCGTTCCGCACCGGAACACTCGATGATCTCCGCATCATCGGTGATCGTCTCGTCGCTGGTGGAGTCACCGATGTGACCCCCATCTCCCATGGCAATGCCTGGTCGCTGTATTTCACTGACCCGGAGGGCAACGGCCTCGAAGTTTTCATCGACTCGCCGTTCCACGTGGCCCAGCCCTATGCCGATGGGCTTGATCTTTCGACCAGCGATGATGAAATCGAATCCACCACTAGCGAGAAGCTCACCGGACTCCCGGAGTTCCAATCCTTCGCCGAGTGGCGAGTCGCTGCAGCAGCACGTTTCGGTTCCCCCGCTGTCTGATCAGCCAACCTCCCCCGACGAGGGCCACGTCGGTTGAGCACATGACACCCACGCCTCTGCGCAGCGGCTTCCGCCGCTTCTCTCGAAGATTCATCGCCCACCCGAGACTCGAGACCTACGAGGACCGGAGTACTCCCTGGTCGCCTCCACCCGGCGAGTTCGGCGAACTCCTCGCCGACCACGAGGGTCGACTCGTCTATAAGTGGGTGCATTACCTCCCGATCTACGACGAACTCTTCGCCCGATATCGCTCGGGAATGCCGGGATCCGAACCGAGCCGCCCTCTACGCATGCTCGAACTGGGCGTCTGGAACGGCGGATCGCTCGAATTGTGGCGCACGTACTTCGGACCCGAGGCCACAATCTTCGGCGTCGACATCGACCCTGCATGTGGGGCGCTCGATACACCGGAGAATCCGGTTCGCATCGGGTCTCAGGCCGATCCTGCGTTCCTGGCGGCTGTCGTTGCTGAAATGGGTGGCGTCGACATCGTGCTCGACGATGGAAGTCATATCGCCGAGCACCAACGCGCGAGTCTCGACGCATTGTTCCCGCTCCTGAGCGAGGGGGGCATCTACGTGATCGAGGACACCGTCACGTCATACTGGGCCAGCTACGGCGGTGGCTATCGACGACCAGGAACAATCATCGAGGTGGCGAAGGGGATGGTCGATGGTCTGTCGAAATGGGCGTATCGAGCGCCCGTCGGCCGCCGCGCCCGACTTGCCTCAGAAGAGATCGCCTCGATCACGTTCTACGACTCCATGATCGCGTTCAAGAAGCAGAAGCGGGTGCGGCCCACGACTCGCGCTGTCGGTCAGCCCACCCTGTCGGACTGACACGACCATCACGACCGGCAATTCGCACCAGCAGCGCAACCTTCATTCGTCAGTGTGAAGGAGTTTCGGGCACCTGGGCGACGCGGTAGCGAAGATCAACGAGATCCGGGTTCTCCTCGGTGAAGCGCTTGATCCACTCCTCGGTTTCAGTGCTGCGCTGCACCTGGAGGTTCCGTTGCTGGTCGACACCGACGGTGGAGCGTGTCTCGCCCGCCCAAGCGAGCATCTCATCGATGGCATGGTTCGGGTCGGCCTGCACCTGCTCGTAGGTCAACTCGAACGGGGTGATGCCCTGCTGCTCGAAGAAGTCGACCCATTGCTGATTCCGTTCGATGACCATCAGGAATCGCCGCCGGATTTCCTTCCCGTCGTACTTGACGACGGTGTCGGACCGCTGCGCGGAGGTCCACTGATTCGTCGCCCTGGCGCGGGTCCAGGAGATCGCCTGCTCGAGCTGATCTTCTCGCCACAGGAAGAGCCAGAGGTTCTCATCGGCAAGATCCAGAACAGATCCATTCCATCGATGGTTGAGGACCTCGAACTGATCCCATTGCAGATGGGCTGAGAACACGGAGTTGGGTGTGGCCTCGACCCGGGAGAGGCGATCGAGATATCTCTGCATCGCTCTCGGATTCACCGCGTCCAGATAGACCGCATACAGCTCACGATCACTCCTGATCCCCGATCGGTAGAGCGCGCAGGCCGGAATCGATCTCAGCTTCAGGGTCGGGATCAGGTGGCGAATGCCCCAGCTCAGGACAGTGCCCGGAAGTAGCCATTCCTCCGGGCGACCAAGCGATCCGGTTGACTCCATCATCGATGCCAACCATGTGGCACCACAACGTTGGGTGGTGGCGATCATGAGGGACTTCTTGGACTTTCCCGATTGCGGTCGCATACCCACCTGTTTGTTGCGTTCCGGAAAGAAGGATCATAGGCGGACCCGCTACCTCAAAGGAGGGGTTGGGCTGTAGGACGCGCCGGTTTGAGGGCCGATTGCCACCTCCTATGCCGAAGCGCCGAGCGAATCGAGCACATCCAGATGTGCTCGACACACGACAGACTGCGAATACATTTTTCGCAGTCTCTCCGACCCCTCACGAGCACGTTCAGCATCGAGTCGGCCGAGAGCTTCAAGAAGGCTCTTCGGCGACTCCGCATCGAACAATTCGCCTGCGCCTGTTTGCTCGACAAGATCCGAAGCGAGCGATCCGGACGACACAGCCACGGGAAGCCGATGCGAAGCGGCGTCCATCACGGTTCCCGAGGAGAGCCGATACTCCGAAACAAAGGACAGCACCGGGCCATAGGGCAGGTCAAAGTGTCAACCAACCATGCAGCAGACCCTCGCCCGGTAGATGGTGGCGGGGGAAGCCAGGGTCTTTCGGTTTCTCGACACACGAACCCGAGCACCTGCGGTCACTTCGGTAGGCTCTCCCGGTGACTTTATTGCGCACTACCCCTTCTCTCGCCGCAGCGACCATATTGGCCCTAGCGATCCTCGGGGGGTGTTCATCGACATCCGGGAGCAACGCAAGTAGCCAACGTGGCGACATCCAAGCCGAGGCACTGGCGCAATGTCTCTCTGGACAGGCGATTGCGGCCGGCTCGACACTCAACATCTCGACCACTGTCGCTCCGATCACCTCAATCGTTGCCAATATCGCCGGCGATATTGGCAACGATTGAGGTGATCGGAGCGA
>Ga0114962_10000418_pt1 | contig 37867 bp, 37 predicted proteins | sample C_130820_MF_Meta_FD_87017 | JGI IMG/M metagenome (GOLD analysis project Ga0114962, IMG submission 87017) | Freshwater microbial communities from Lake Croche, Canada to study carbon cycling - C_130820_MF_MetaG | ecosystem: Environmental > Aquatic > Freshwater > Lake | place: Lake Croche, Canada...
CCATGAGAATCCTGTGGCTTCTGCAGGAGGGGAGGGGTTGGAGTTCTGGGGAGGGACCTTTGTCGCCGCGCCTAACGGCCAGATCATCGCCGAGGCTCCAGCTGATAAGGAGATGGTTCTTGTCGTCGATCTCGACCGCCAGTTTATGGATACTCAGCGGACGCATTGGCCTTTCTTGCGCGACCGTCGGATCGATGCCTATGAGGGGATCGAAAAGCGCTTTATCGATTGATTCTATTGAAGAAAGAAGCCGCCAATACCAATCCGCTGCCTGATGAGGTACGGGATTACCGGTTGCTGATGGAGCGGTGGCTTACGCTCGTTAAGCACATTCCCTCACTCGATCTCTCGGTTTATGGAGAGGCAGAGGGCTATCCCCTGATCGTTGTCCGGTCGGAATGTCATGATCCGAAGATGCCCTCTATCTATCTGTCTGCCGGCATTCATGGGGATGAACCAGCCGCGGTGGAGGGATTGATCCGATGGGCAGAGACCTCTCTCGGGAAACTTGCATCTTGGAACTGGATGATCTTTCCGTGTCTCAACCCATGGGGATTGGAACGAAATATCCGTTTTGACGCCCTTGGCCGGGATCTCAACCGATTCTATGATTCTAAGAAAGTTCCTCAGATTGTGGCCCAGCTTGCCTTAATGAAGGCGAGACGATTTGATTTCGCAGTTACATTACACGAGGATTACGATGCCCGAGGGTTTTATCTTTATGAGGTGGCTGCTAGGCGTCCCCATTGGGGCGAATTACTTTGCGCCGAACTCATCTCCGTTATGGACGCTGATCCCCGTCGTAAGATTGACGGTAACTCCGCCCGGAATGGACTGATCAGGCGCAAAATCAAACCAGATATGATGAAGGGGCATCCCGAGGCTTTTCTCCTGCATTTTCACCATGCTGCGAGGACCTTCACCATAGAGACGCCTTCTGAGGAATCGTTGAACAATCGAGTCCGACTTCAGGAACGCTTTCTTGCTGCAATGGTCAAAAAAATTGAAACTGGGGATGGTTTCCTAAAAAAAACACAGGTATCGTAATTTTTTTAATGAAGCGCACGAATTTTTCCCTGCTTTTCCTTCTGGTTGTGGCCTCGGTGGCGATGACCTTGAGGGCCGACGTCATCACCCTTAAGGATGGAAGGGAAATCAAGGGAGAGATCCTGAACGAGACTCCCGATTCCGTTCTGATCGAGTATTACGTCACCCCGACAATAAAAGATCAGAAGCTCTATTCCCGGGACGAGATTGCGCATTTGGTCGCGATTACCGCAGATGAAAAGGCCTTTCTGGCGATCGGGAATCTGACGACACCCGACAACGTCCTGGACACATCGTTCTATGACCAGCTCATAGATAAAAAGATTCCTGAATTCTTGGGACGCTACCGCTATTCAAAGCATCTGACGGAGCTTCGTGAGCACCTCCAATCCCTTGACGCGGAACGCTCCCGTGTCCGCCTCGGAGACCGCAGGATCAACGGGGTCTGGATCACCGCTGCTCAGATCACAGCAGATCCTTATCAATCAGGAGCGAAGATCAAGTTCATCGGGATGAAGGAATTGGCCGCGACAAACGATTGTTTGTCTTCGCTCCAATCCTATGAGCTGCTCGAAAAGGAATTCCCAGGGGCGGAGGTCATGCCTGATGCCATTGCGCTGGCCCAGACTCAGATCGATCAACTTCAGGATAAACTCTCCCTTGCCAAGACCAATTTCGAAATCATTGATAAGCGTCGGCAGGGCGCCCTTCTCGTTGCCCCTGCTGATCAGGCGAGAGAGATTAAGGACGCTTTGCAGAACGAGAAGCTTGTGGCCACCAATGCCATGGCGACTGCAACTGCCGACGGTTCCAAGTTCTTCCCGATCTTCCAGAACAGTAAGGAGTCCATGGACGCTCTCCAGACACTCATCACGGCCGAAAAAACTCGACTCACAGCCCTCCAGAAGATCCCGATGACGGAGGGTATTGCCACCTCAAGTCAATGCGCCAAACTTGTCTCCGAGGGAAAGCTCAAGGAGGCGCAGGATCTGTTGGCCCAATCTCAGATCCTGTGGCCTGCCAACATTCAGAATACCCGGCTGAAGCTCCGTTTAGATGATCTTGCCAAATCCCAGGCTGCTTCGACGGCTGAGGCTGCAGTCGCATCCCAAACAGCAGTTACGGCTCCCAAAAAAGTGACGCCATCATCGACACCCACCGTCCCTGTTAAGCCATGACCGATACAGCCCGCTCCTCATCCCTCGATCGCAAGACTAGTGAGACTGAAATCATACTCCGTATCTCACTCGACGGCGAAGGGCGATCCTTGATCCGCACCGGTATTCCATTCTTCGACCACATGCTGACCCTGTTTTCCCGACATGGCCTCATTGATCTGGATGTAGAGGCGAAGGGGGACATTGAAGTCGACTATCACCACACCGTGGAGGACGTGGGACTGGCGCTCGGAGCCGCCTTCGCGAAGGCCCTCGGTGACAAGTCAGGGATCCGTCGTTATGGCAGTGCTTATGTGCCAATGGATGAGGCTCTGGCCCGAGTTGTGGTGGATTGCAGCGGCCGACCTTACCTCGCCTATGAGGTTCCGCGCGGCGTCGAGGCGATTGGACTCTTTCCCTTCCAGCTCGTCGAGGAGTTCCTGCGTGCATTCAGCGTACAGGCTGGTCTGACGCTCCATGTCTCCATTCTGGCTGGACGTGATGCCCATCACATGGCGGAGGCGATCTTCAAGGCGCTGGGACGCGCCCTAGATGTCGCTGTCTCCCGTGATGATCGGGTCAAGGGGATCCCCAGCACCAAGGGCGTGCTGTGAGCCAGTCGCCGCTTCTCGGTCTTGTTGACTACGGCAGCGGTAATCTCCGGAGCGTTCAGCGCGCTATCGAGCACGCCGGTGGGGAATGCATTCATATATTGGAAGAAGCCGACACGGCCGGATGTGCCGCCTTGGTGGTTCCAGGTGTAGGCTCTTTCGGGGATTGTGCACGCCAGCTTCGTGAAACGGGGCTCTGGGAAGTGATCAAGTCTTGGATTAGTGCCGACAAGCCCTACCTCGGCATCTGCCTAGGCTATCAGCTTCTCTTCGACTCGAGCGAGGAATCGCCGGGGGTGGAGGGCCTCGGCGCTCTTCGTGGAAAGGTTGTCCATTTTTCCAAGTCCTCGGGACTCAAGATTCCCCATATGGGATGGAATCAACTCCACATCCACAAACCCTCGGATCGCCTGATGACGGCGCTGGGTGAGAATCCTGATTTCTACTTCGTCCATTCTTACTACCCGGTTCCCGAGGATAATGAGGTTATCACTTCCACCTGTACCTATGGTGTGGAATTCGCTGCCAGTGTCACCAAGGGCAACATTAGCGCTGTTCAATTTCATCCTGAGAAGAGTCAGGAGCTTGGATTGTCTATGCTCAGGAATTTCATTTACTCCCTCTAGGATACCTCTTCACTTTTCCACCTTTTACCTTTCACTCCCCATCTCACCAAATGCTCCTTTATCCCGCCATTGATCTCATGGACGGTCAAGTTGTCCGTCTGGAACGCGGCCTTGCCGAAAAAAAAACTGTCTACAGTAATGACCCCGTTGCCATTGCCCTGAAGTGGCAGTCCGCTGGGGCCGATTGGATTCACTTGGTGGATCTCGATGCCGCTTTTGAGGGCAAGAGCCGAAATCTGAATGTCATCCGTGCGATTGCCCAAGCTGTCTCTATACCTTGTGAACTCGGCGGAGGGATGCGTGATGCCGGATCAATCGAGGCGGGTCTGGAGACTGGTGTCCGCAGGATCATCGTCGGTACTAAGGCTGCCGATCCTGGCTTTCTGGCAGAAGCTTCGGGTGCCTTCGGTGCTTCCCGTCTGGCGGTAGGCATCGATGCTAAGGAGGGTAAGGTCGCCGTGAAAGGATGGGTAGAGACCATGGAGATGACCGCACTTGATCTAGCCCGTGAGGCTGTGAATGTCGGGATCCGAACGATCATTTATACCGACATCGCAACAGACGGAATGCTTCAGGGACCGAATCTTGCAGCAATGCGCGAGATGGCGCTCGCTGTTGACTGCGACCTGATCGCGAGTGGAGGGGTGTCGGGTCCGGAAGATCTCCGTCAACTCGCCGCCATTTCCGGGATCCATGGGGCAATCATTGGTCGTGCACTCTACGAGGGACGGATGCCTGAGGATCTACGAAGTATCCTTAAGTGATTGAGAAGTAGCTCAGGAGACTGCAGTCTATAGCTCAAACTATAGTCCGTATTTAATGAGTGCTGCTTAAGCGGTCTGATCGACAAATCGGTCTTAGTCCTGCTTGAACTTGGAATGTCCCTCTTTCTTGATCGACCCTATGGCCGATAGAATAGTTTTTGCCTGGTCGTATTTTCCAGCCTTTACGGCCTCATCGATCTGATTGAAGGCGGCGGAGAGTTTTTCAATCTGAGCCCTGTAGTCGGCCAGGAACTTCTCCCGATCTGCTTGTGAAATCGTGGCTGTTTTGAGGGGACTTAATCCCTCGGAGTCATAAGCAGCCTTTATGAGGGTCTCTATCAGCGTGACAGTTGACTGCTGCTTCGCGGGATCGGCAATCTGTACGGAGAGCTGTTTCATGCTCCGAGCCATGATCTGCATCTGCTTCTCGAGCGGTGTATCCTCGTCGGCACGGAGTGAGAACACCCAGGTCATGAAGGAAAGGGGAAGGAAAAGGTTGCGGATTTTCATAAAATGATTATGTGCTGAGGAGTAAAACGATTCGGAATAAATTAGACCGCCACGATATTCACCAGGCGTCCTGGGACGACGATCACTTTCTTCACTTCCTTGCCTTCCAGGATCTCTGCGAGCGCTAGATCCGCAAATACAGCCTTTTCAACGCTCTCCTTATCGGCTCCGGTTGGTAATATCAGATGGCTGCGGACCTTGCCATTGATCTGGACCGCATAGGTGATCTCGTCAACGACGAGATATTCTTCATTCCATGCGGGCCATGTCGACTGAGAGGCGAGACCTCCGAATCCTGAAAACTTTGCTGAGAGGCGAGACCAGAGCTCCTCAACCAAGTGAGGGGCGAAGGGACTCAGCAATGGCAGGAAGAGACGGAGAGCTTCCAGGGGGCGTGGCTTCGTATTCGTGAACTCGTTCGTGAAGATCATCATCTGGGAGATCGCCGTGTTAAAACTGAGCGACTCGATGTCCTGAGTAACCTTCTTGATCGTCGCATGCAGGACGCGTCGTTGGATTGAGCTGAACTCCTGTTCCGCGAGATCATCGGAGAGAACCCAATTCCCCTCCTGATCCTCCGTCATCGCCATGCGCCAGACGCGGGCAAGGAATCGGTAGACCCCCTCGACACCGGTCATGCTCCAGGGCTTCCCATGCTCCAAGGGGCCCATGAACATCTCGTAGAGTCGGAGCGAGTCGGCTCCGTATTCGGTAACGACCGAATCGGGGTTGACGACATTACCACGGCTCTTCGACATCTTCTGGCCGTCATCTCCCAGGATCATCCCTTGGTTGACTAGGCGTTGGAACGGCTCCGGGGTGGTGAGTTGTCCGAGATCGAAGAGAACCTTGTGCCAGAAACGAGCATAGAGGAGGTGCAGCACCGCATGCTCTGTACCACCCACATAGAGATCGACTCCACCGGGAGCGCCTGTACCACCCATCCAGTATTGCTCGGCTGCTTTGCTGATAAAACGCTCCGAGTTCTTCGGATCGCAGAAGCGTAGGTAGTACCAGCAGGAGCCGGCCCATTGGGGCATCGTGTTAAGTTCCCGGCTAGCGGTCTCGGAATATCGGACCCAATCCACGGCCTTTGAGAGTGGGGGCTCGGCGGTTCCAGTTGGTTTGAAATCTTCCATAACAGGGGGTTCCAAGGGAAGTTCACTGGCGTCGAGTGGACGATGGATACCATTCTCCCAGACGATTGGGAAGGGCTCGCCCCAGTAACGCTGACGGGAAAAGAGCCAGTCGCGAAGCTTGTAGGTTATAGTGCCCTTGCCGGAGCCTTGCTCCTCAAGCCAGGTGATCATCATTTGTTTGGCTTCCGGCGTACGCAGTCCGTCGATCTGCCCTGAATTCACAACTGTACCGTGACCACTAAAACAGACTTTTTTTTCACCTAAGCCGCCATCGGCAGCTTCATCGGGACGGACTACCACCCGGATAGGAAGGTTGAAGGTGACTGCGAACTCATGGTCGCGCTCGTCATGGGCAGGGACTGCCATGATGGCACCCGTCCCGTATCCGGTAAGGACATAGTCGGCAATCCAGACGGGGATCTTCTCGTTGTTGACTGGATTGATGGCAGAGATGCCGAGAGGCACTCCCGTTTTCTCCTTCGCCAAGTCGGTCCGCTCCAGATCGCTTTTGGCGGAGCAGGCTTTCTTGTAGTCGGTGACAGCTTCGGCATGGGAGGAGGCTGTGATCGATTCGACAAGTGGGTGTTCTGGAGCCAATACCAGATAGGTGGCACCGAAGAGGGTGTCGGGCCGAGTGGTGAAGACTGTGACAGTCTTCTCCAAAGCCCCAACACCTTCAAAACCCTCCAGTCTGAAGTGTACTTCGGCCCCTTCACTACGACCGATCCAGTTGCGCTGAAGCAGCTTGATCGACTCCGGCCAGTCAAGACCGTCAAGATCCGCGATCAGACGTTCCGTGTAGGCCGTGATCCGAAGCATCCATTGGCGCATCGGACGACGCTCGACCGGGAACCCGCCGACCTCGCTCTTGCCATCCACGACCTCCTCGTTGGCCAGCACAGTTCCGAGTTCGGGGCACCAGTTCACCGGTTTGTCAGAAACAAAAGCTAGTCGTACACTGTCAGGATCTTCACCCGTGTAGGTGGAGATGGCTTCCGCGCGGTTCGTGGTGGGGTTCACCCAGGCATTGTAGAGCTGGAGGAAAATCCACTGGGTCCATCGGAAGTACTCCGGATCTGTCGTGCTGATCTCGCGCGACCAGTCATAGCTGAAGCCGAGCGACTGGAGTTGGCTGCGGAAGTTGTCGATATTCCGCTGGGTTGTTATCCGGGGATGTTGTCCCGTCTTGATAGCATATTGCTCAGCTGGCAGACCAAAAGCATCCCATCCCATCGGATGCAACACGTTATCACCCTTCAGTCGGTGGTAGCGGGCGAGAATATCGGTCGCTGTGTAACCCTCGACATGGCCGACATGGAGACCATCCCCGCTGGGGTAGGGAAACATATCGAGCACGTAGTACTTCTTGGCATCAGCGCGGAAACTCGGATCTCCCGGATTTGCAGCACAGAAGGCTCTGGATTCCAGCCAATGCCTCTGCCAACGGGCTTCGAATTCGGGAAAAGGATAGTTCTTGCGGGTAACGGACATCTGGTTCGAAGTAGGAAATGTTTATGGAATCCGAAAACATCCCTTCCGCCAAGCTGAGTCAGCACGAAAAAACAGAGATTCTTCTGGCCACCCGAAACAAGCATAAGACTCAGGAGATCCAGACCATGCTCGGGGAGAGGGTCATCGTGACCGATGTGACCCTGCACGCACATCTGCCGGAGATCGAGGAGACTGGCATCACCTTCGAGGAGAACTCCAAGCTGAAAGCCGAGGGGATCTCCCGTCATGTGAAAGGGATTGTGCTCGCTGATGACTCGGGTCTGGAAGTTGATGCGCTAGGGAAGGAGCCCGGCATCTACTCTGCTCGCTATGCGGGGCCTGAATGCACCGACGAGGCGAATACGGCTCTGGTCTTGAAGAAGATGAAGGGCTTCCCCGATGAGGTCCGTACGGCTCGCTTTCGCTGCGTTCTTGCCGTTGCTGAAAATGGCATTACTCTGGCCGTATTCGATGGCACCGTGGAGGGGATTCTGGCCCACGAAGTGAGGGGGGAGGGGGGATTCGGTTACGATCCCATCTTCATGCCTCTAATTAATGGAGTGTGTGAGCAGACCTTCGGGGAACTCTCCTCCGAGATCAAACATAGCATGAGCCATCGCAGCAGAGCACTTGCACAGTTCAGGGTGTGGTGGGCTTCTAGGTGAGAGTGAGTCAACTGATCTATGGAAACTCCTGACACTTATTCTAAAGTCCTGAGACTGATTGTGCATATCGCCGATGGGATCGGCGTGGCCGTGCTTGTGGCTGGCCTGATTTTAGCCGCCTTCCTTGCCTTGCGTATATTGTGCAGAACGGGCGATGGAGCCAAGGCCTACTCCGTTCTCCGGCGTACGCTCGGTGGCGGTATCCTCGCTGGCCTGGAGGTCTTGGTGGCTGGTGATCTGATCAGGACCGTGGCGGTTGATCCGACCATGAATAATGTGATCATTCTCGGGGTGATAGTCCTTATTCGGACCTTCCTCTCATTCTCGCTGGAGATTGAGATCGAGGGAACTCTCCCATGGCGTCGTGCTCTCATGCAGTCGGGCGTCTCCGTGATCGCCGATGCCGTCAAGAAGTCTGGAGCGTAGTAGGTAGAAGTTCTCTCATAGATACCTTCCAAAAAACCAATGCGCCGGTTGATCGACTTTTGGGCTTTTGGTTCAGTTCTTGTCGTTTTTGGTGGCGCTCTTATCGCCCTCCTGAGGGGGCTATATCGGGGGCGTCGTTCCTTTCTCAGCAAGAAGGCAGCATTGCTCGCAGAGCTCCACAATCAGTTGAAAAAGAATCCCGCGGTGGTACGAGCCGTGGCTTTTCTTAAAGAATCCGATTTCGATAAGAAATTCGAACACCTGTTTGCAACCGAATCTGCATCACTCACCGAAGCCGAGGCTGTTATCAAAGAGGACCTCGATGCGCTCTTCCAGTTGCTGAACAGCATTGTCCATGCTGTTACGATCACCAAGATATTGACTAGGGAAGAGACGGAGATCTTCAGCGGGTATTTCCGTTTGCTTCAGCGCCACCCAATCCTGAGTCAGTACTTCTATAACTCCGGCTTTCTAGACCTCTGGGACTTCGCTCAGTCCTGGATGGAAAAGCTGAGTGGGAATGAGATCGAGATCTAGAAACTAAAGATCGTCGTCGGAGTCGTTACTAACCCCCTTCTTCACGCCGCGCAGTTTCGCTTCAATGAATGGGTCGATTGCTCCATCCATGACTTCCTGTACGTTGCCTGTCTGAACGCCTGTGCGGTGGTCCTTAACCATCTGATAAGGTTGAAAAACATAGGAGCGGATCTGGCTTCCCCAAGCGATCTCACCCTTCTCGCTGTACTGGCGGTCGATTTCTGAGCGCTTCCTGTCGGCTTCAAGTTGGTAGATCTTGGCCTTGAGCAACTGAAGAGCCTGTTCACTGTTTTTTCCCTGACTCCGCTGTGCCTGACAGGCAACGACAATTCCCGTAGGGATGTGGCGAAGGCGGACGGCGGTTTCCACCTTATTGACGTTCTGGCCGCCTTTGCCGCCAGAGCGGAAGGTGGAGCGTTCGATATCGGCGGGGTTGATCTCGATAGGCGCATCCTTGATCTCCGGCGTCACATCGATACTGGCGAAGGATGTGTGGCGGCGCTTTGCGGAGTCAAAAGGGGAAATGCGAACAAGTCGGTGGACGCCTCGTTCGGCTTGGAGATAGCCGTAGGCAAAATCACCTGTCACTTCGAGGGTCACTGACTTGATACCCGCTTCATCACCCTCCTGGATGTCGACAACACTAGCAGTGAAGTCACTACGCTCGATCCAGCGCTTGTACATGCGCATGAGCATGTCAGCCCAGTCGCATGATTCGGTGCCACCCGCCCCCGAGTTGATGGTAAGGTAGGCATTACTTTTGTCGAACTCTCCGGAGAGGAGTTGCTGGAGTTCGAACTTTTCAATCTCGCCGGTCAGTGCCAGGAATTCCTTGAAGACTTCGCCCGCGGCCTGAGCCTTCGCGGTGGGATCGGGATCCTCCATGGCCATTTCCTTGAGGATCTCAAGATCGCCGACACGCAGTTCCAACTGTCCTAGCGGGCCGAGTTTCGCCTTGATGGACGAGACCTTTTCCATGTCCTTCTGGGCCGACTCGCGGTTATCCCAGAATCCCGGTTCTGTCATGCGGCCTTCGATGGCCGCGAGTTCGGCGGCTAATGAGGGAGCGTCAAAGAAACCTCCTGAGCGAGCCGAGACGGTCGGCAAGCCCGGAGGCATCCAGAGTGGTAAGGTCGATTTGTTGTTCTGAAGACATGAGAGTTAAAAGGAGAATGATAATATGGAACTCAGGAAATCAGGAACAGAATCTTGAAATGGGATACTGAAAATCCCGAGGAATATGTTTTTTTTACGATAAGATGGACAAGTCTCACTGATCTGGAAAATACGACCGTTTTTCCTGAGCTTGCTTGCCTGGCCGTTGCTTTGCATCCGTTACGGCTGAGTTCCATATTAAAACTCCTGCTGGAGGAGTCTTTGTTACCTGAAGCAATCAGGAGCGCGGTTTGGCGCTGCTCAGGCGGAAAATCGTCTCGCCATCCTTCATGAGATCAAGGCGATCGCGCGCAATCATCTCAAGATACTCTTTGTCGGTCTGGAGCAAATGAACCACCTGCTCATGCTCAGCGGTTGAGTTCTTTAGCTCTTCGAGGCGTGCAGTCTGGCTAGCGAGATCATGCTTCATTGAGGAGAGTCGGGTCCACTCTGGGTAGAAGGTGAATCCCGCAGTCAAGAGTGCGGAGCCAAAAATCAGCACCCAGACGATACGCATTGCTGTCGGAAGGAATTCCGATTGCGAACGACGGCGCGAATTTGAGATGACGTGACTGCCTTGCATCAAGGATTTACTAGCACCTTAGCTTGCCGCCGTAAACAGCATCTTCACCGAGTTGCTCTTCGATGCGGAGGAGTTGGTTGTACTTGGCGACGCGGTCAGTGCGGCAGAGGGAGCCGGTCTTGATCTGGCCGGCATTGGTGGCCACAGCGATGTCAGAGATCGTAGTGTCCTCGGTCTCGCCTGAGCGGTGGCTGATGACGACGGTGTAGCGGTTTTCCTTGGCAAGCTCGATGGCATCGAAGGTCTCGGTTAGGGAGCCGATCTGGTTCACCTTCACAAGAATGGAGTTGGCCACTCCCTTGTCGATTCCCTTGCGAAGGAACTCAACATTTGTAACGAAGAGATCGTCGCCTACGAGTTGGATCTTTTCACCAAGAGCCTCGGTAAGGAGCTTCCAGGTGGCCCAGTCGTTTTCGGCGCATCCATCCTCGATCGAGATGATTGGGTACTTGCTGCAGAGCTTCTTGTAGTAGGCAACGAGTTCGGCACCGGAGCGTCGGCTCCCGTCGGATTTCTTAAAGACATACTGCTTCTTAGCGGCGTCGTAGAATTCGCTGGAGGCGACATCGAGACCAATCGCGATCTGCGTTCCGAGCTTGTATCCAGCCTTCTCAACCGCGAGGGAGATGGAGTCGAGGGCATCCTCGGCCCCCTTGAGCTTGGGGGCGAAGCCACCCTCATCCCCGATGGCGGTGGAGAGACCGCGGTCCTTCAGCACACCCTTGAGGGCGTGGAAGACTTCGGTTCCGGCACGGAGCGCCTCGGAGAAGGTGGGAAGCCCCTTGGGGATGATCATGAACTCCTGGAAATCGATCGGCGCGTCGGAATGGGCGCCGCCGTTGAGAATGTTCATCATGGGGACAGGCAGTACCTTAGCGTTCGGACCGCCGAGGTATTTATAGAGAGGGAGTCCGAGTTGGGCTGCAGCAGCACGAGCGACGGCCATGGAGACGCCGAGGATGGCGTTGGCGCCCAGCTTTTTCTTGGTCGGGGTACCATCCAACTCCCTCATCACGTTGTCGATGGTGATCTGGTCGAGGGCATTGTATCCTACGAGCTCTGGAGCGATGTGATTGATGACATTACCGACGGCCTTGCTCACACCCTTACCGAGGTAGCGGCCCTTCACATTATCACGGAGTTCTACGGCCTCATGCTCTCCTGTGGAGGCTCCGCTAGGAACAGCAGCGCGTCCTACGGCTCCCCCGGCCAGATGGACATCGGCTTCGAGTGTGGGGTTGCCGCGGGAATCAAGGATCTCACGGGCATGGATCGCTGTGATGGTCGTGTCGTTCATGAATTTGGAAGTTAGGAGTTGGTAGATGGAAGTTTAAAACGATTCAAGACAGCGTTGCGCCCGAAGCTCTAGGAGGTGGTTCCCTCCGTGGATCCGAGGGCGGCCAGGTCAGAAAAGGGTTCGATCGAGACGATCTTCATCGAGCGAATGCCTTTGTCGGCTGGAAGATCGATGACCTCACCGATCTTTTTTCCGAGCAAGGCTTTGCCGATGACGGCCTGATAAGAGACCCAGCCTTTATCAGGAACCCCGTCCCATGCTCCCAGTATGCTGTAGGTTTCAGGGGAACCGCCTTCCGATGGCTCCACGGTCACTACGGAACCGATGGAAACGGCGGAGGTGTCGACATTTTCGAAGTTCGTGCCGCGGGAGTTATTGAGCATGAGTTCCAGCTCTCCCTTCTGACGGTTAAGAACGGCCTGCTGCTCCTTAGCAGACTTGAACTCGAAGTTCTCACGCAGATCCCCGTAAGAACGGGCTGTTGCGATGTCGCGGATGTTCTGTGGAATAAGCACCTTCTCAATGTGCTCAAGCTCCTCCTTGCGACGCTGAAGGCTGGCCCAGGAGACGACGAGACTTTCGGCGCGCTCGGTGGGTGCTTCCTGATCTCCAGTGACCAGAGATTCAAGTTCGGGGTGGATCTTAAGGATGCGGGCCAGCAAGGAACGCCTGTTCAAATCCGCGAAGACTGGGCTGAGCATGATCTTGCGAATAGCTTGACGGGCTGAGTCGCGCTCGGCCTTACCAAGGAGGTCGGCTACCAGATCACGATCCTCGAAGAGGAACTCCTCAAGGCGCTTGCTCTTGATGTCTGCGTGGAGATCAGACTCCATAGCCGCGAGAATAGCGGCGAAAAGCTCCTCGTCGATGAGTTCGGGGAGGGTCTTGGAACGATCCTTGCAGAGCCAGAGGACATAGTCGGAACTGGCGGAACGCTCGCGGATCAAGCGACGGGTATGTTCTGCAAATGCCTCACGCTTTCCTTGTGCCACAAAGAGCTTGAAGATCTCACCACTTAGGCGGGGTTCGGAAGTGCGGGTGAGACGGAGTACCTTCTCCTCCCAATTCTCAGGGAAGGCTTTAGGGAAAGCCTCGAGGACTCGCCCATACTTGGCGGCTGGAATTTCTGCGAAGATTTCAGTCAGCTTGGCTGGGGAATCGGCCAGGAGTGATGCGATGCTGGCCGCCTCGGGTCCCGGCTTTAGGGATTCGTGCTTGGCGCAAATTTCGTCACGGATGATCAGAAGCTCGATAGCCTTGGCGACGTGAATCCTGCCGCTGCGCTTGGCTGCCTCTTCGACCTCGGTGGCGAGAGAACTGAGTTCCTCCACTTCCTTGGCGAAGTCGTTGAGTGATTTAAGTGCTGAGTCGAGAGCCGCGACCTGCTCCTTTGGGTGGCGTGCCGTGCGGAACTCGCCGATCAGGCGTTCGTGGGGATTCTGGGAGGTCTCCTGAAGGACAATAGGCTCTCCTTTCTTTGTCGGAATTAGGAAGTGACCGTCGGATTTGAGTTTCTTCTTGGCGGCATCAAACCACTTCTTGAAGCCTGTTGCATCGAAGACGGAGGGAACCATCGTTGCCGCGATCTCATCAGCTGTGGCCTGGCCACCGTGATCTGCAAGAATCGAACGGATGAGCCCTACCGGGTCAGAAGCAGCCTGATCCCGGACTGCTGCGGCATTGGTCGCCGCACGTGCGAGAATGTGTTCCGAAGGGATGTGGGTGAGGGTCTCTGCAGCATACTGGAGTTGCATCGGGTGTCCCTTCTTAGTACCGAAATCAATCGTGATCTGGCCCGTGATCAACTCCCAGCCAGCGATCTTACCAAATCCCCAGCTGCGGTGAGTGCAGAAGGCCCCGGGAGAGAGTTTAGAGAGGGCTTCGGCGGCGGCGGCGGTGACTTTACCGGCGTCGATGTAGGGAGTTAGGTCTTCGATCATGAGTGCGCGGAGTCTAGAGAGACCCGTGCTTTTAATAAAGGAGATTCAAGTGAAAAGACTTATTACGAATCGTTTTGCAGACTCCCTGCCAGATGAGCACAGAGCGTTTCGCGGTCCACGATATGCGTGAGTTGGCCTGATTTTGAAAGCACGCCGAATCCTTCGCCGTAGGAGGGACCATTCACTACACACGAATCTGTCTCGCACTGCTGCATTTGGTTTAGCCCGGCAGCTAGAGCGAATTCCCTTTTACCTGCGGCTTCAAATTTCCACCCGGTGATCTTGGCCGAGGGGAACCAGCCTCGCATGAGGGGGAGGAGTTTAGGGGTCGGCTCCAAGGTGAGTGTAAGAGAGCCATTGGAGGTAGGGATTTTTCCCTTTCCCGCAGAGGGAAGGAAAAAGTCACTCACAGCAGCCGTGTGGAAGACCCCAGCGATTGGGAGCTGATCGGCAGAAAGATTCTCCAAAGCGACTTTCAGATCTGCAGTGCTACTAAAAGGAATGACCTGGTCACAGTGTTTTAGCAGCTCGGAGGATTCGGCCGTCGAACCGACCCCTCGCAATGCGATCACTGAGTGACCGGATTCAATCAGCTGGAGTGCCAGCATAGTGCCTAGATCTCCGGTCGAGCGATTGCTAATAAGACGCATGGCATCGAGAGGCTCTTGTGTCGGACCAATGGTGACAAGGAGAGTGGGATTCGGCGTTTTCATTACTCTGATTCGGACATGATGGGATGATTCATGTATTGTTCTGATTCCTGAAGAGCGCTTCTCATGGCATCATAACCGAAGTGCCCCTGATCGACCTGCCGGTATCTGGCTCCTCCCCACGAGTCACAAAGGCTTCTAAGGGAGGATGGAGAAGAAAGTCGGTCATATTTCCCTCCAATGATCGTGATGCGATCCGGGGGGGTGAGGGGAGTAAGTCGTGCCGGTGAGCTCAGATGAGCATGTCGGTCGATGGCTTCCGGATGGATGTCGTTTCGCTTCAGGCAACCGGCCATCACGCGGCTGGCTGGGCTCCCGAAGGTGGCATAATTCACGTCAGCCAAGGGCTGAATTAGAACACTGAAATCGGTTTTCTCAAGCGATAAGGCTAGCGAAGCAACCCAAGCTCCGTAACTAGTAGCGAGCAGGGCGATCCTTCTCGATCCCCGCTCACGTGCCCAGGCCATCAGTTGACGTAGCTCAATAACCGATTGTCGCAGGGTTTCCGCGTTTCTGATAAGGTCGGAAGTGATCGTCAGGGCGCCATTGGCATATCCCCTCGGTCTCCTGCTGTAATGGTAGGGCAAATGAGGAAACAGGACATTCCAACCCTGTTTGTTGAAGCGGGATGCGATCCTCCGGTAGCCGTAATCATTGGCCGACATGAGCGCATGCATAAGGATGATCGTGGGTGCTCCATGCGGTGCCTTTGGGTTGGCCGTTTCAAAGAGATGGGCACAGGCAGTATTATTCTCAGGATGTTCTCCTAGTTTTGGCGTCTTCCATGAGAGTCGATGGCCATCCCTTCTCCAGTTAGGTGGGTTTAATGTCCGGTTCTCATCTGGCGTTGAATAATAACTCCGGTAATCGTGTTCTCGGCATTCCAGCAGATATTCCTCCAACTGTTCGCGGGTGACTGTATGGTGGCGAAGACGCCATTGTACAGTGTTCATCATGACGCACATGATGGCATCCATACCTGCATGCGCGGTGCGTTTTATCAGGGATCTCATGGATGGATTCCTTTTCTAGCCTGTGGGGTCTGAGGAAGATCCTCTTCGGAGAGGTTGAAGCGGACTATGGCCTCCTCCTTAAGCGAAATGAAAGCCTTCGAGAGATCGGCCGCAAAGCGCTCCCTGACTCCCGGTTGCCGGGCTTCCTCTTTTGGCGGTTCAATCACATCGCCAATGATCAGATAAATGGTTGTTCGACGGAGCCAGTTGTCCGGTTTGTAAAGGCGGTCACTCCCAATTAGGGCGCAGGGAACAACGGGTGATCCCGAGTGAATGCTGAGCATGGCGAGACCCGGTTTCATGGAGGCCCCGTTCAAGATTGACCACTTACCTGCCCTTATGCCCCCTTCTGGAAAGATCCCGATCACCCGCTCGTCAGCAAGTCGATGGAAGGCCTGCCTAAGCGCTGTGCGGTCGGCTCCGCTCCGGTCGACGGGAATGCAATTTAACCAAGTGAAGAACCTCTCCGACCAGCCGGCTCCGAAGAGCTCCCTCATAGCGAGCCAGTCGAGACGACGTGGAAAAAAACCACTCAGGATGGCGGGATCAAAGTGGCTGATGTGATTGCAGGCCATGATAAGGGAGCCTCGGCGGGGAACTGGAGCCAGTTCGACGACCTTTACCTTGCAAGTTAACGAGTAGAGGATCCTGCACCCAGTGATGACGATCCAATGAAAGGCCGTCCGAAGGGTTCTCTCCGGCAAGGGACCGCACGAGTGGAGATGTGCTGGAGATGCCTTCACCGAGGAAATGAGCCTAAGTAAACTAGGCTTTTTCCAGAAAGTAGCCCTGCTGCTTCGTACTGACAGTGCGACCAAGCTTTTCAAGAACAAGCAACATATCCTCCCAGACTTTCCTCTTCTCAGCGAGCGTCTGATTTCTCAAGAGATAGGCGGGGTGGTAGGTTGGCATGAGCGGCACTCCGTGATAGTGGAGCCATTTGCCGCGAACATCACGCATCGTGCAGGGCTCTCCTAGTAAGCCCTCCACTGCGGTCAGGCCTAGGGCGACGATGACCTTGGGTTTGATGAGTTCGATCTGTTGTGTCAGCCACGGAAGGCATGTGGCCATCTCTGCGGGTTTTGGCTTACGGTTGCCGGACTCCCCATCCGGCATATCAGGTCGGCATTTCAGGATATTGGCGATGAAGATATCATCGCGGGTATACTCCATGGCCCCAATGATCTTGGTGAGCAATTGACCGGCTTTGCCAATAAAGGGTTCGCCCCGGAGATCCTCCTCTTCACCCGGTGCCTCCCCCACGAAAAGGAGCTCTGCGAAGGGATTGCCAACACCATAGACTACCTGCGTGCGGCTGGTCACGAGGTGGGGACAGCGCGTGCAGGTTAGGATGCTTTTCTTCAGAATCTGCAGCTTCGCAAGGCGTCCATCGTCATTAACCGAAGCGATGGGGGTGATAGGGGTGACGGGTTGTGATGGCTTGATCGTTGCCCCAGCGGTTTCCGAGGGTTTCTCGAAAGAGGGGGGGAGCGAGATTCTCAGATTTTCAAGGCTTGTCCGAGTAGCCTTGGGTTTAATGCGCAGATTTTTGGTCATGGAATGGAGAATGGGGAGGGTGGCGTCCAGGGCTTCCTGAAAACCATCTGATGTCGCACTCATACTCAAGATGATGTCTTTGAAGCCGGTAGGGGAACGAGATCAAAATCAGAGGGAAGTGGAGCTTCACAGCACAGGGGCTCACCGGTCCGTGGATGCTGGAACTCTAGTTTCCATGCATGGAGTAGGTGACGCTCGAAGCGGTCTCTTTTTCCGTAGAGGGGATCTCCTGCGATCGGGTGTCCTAGGCTCTGAAGATGGACGCGGATTTGGTGGGTTCGCCCTGTGTGAGGCATGCAAGCAATGAGCGTCCAGCCGTCACGGGTGGAGAGGAGTTCGTAGTCGGTCACAGCGTCCCGACCCGAGGGAGCTCGGCGGGGCGTCATCTTCTGCCGTTGTACCGGATGACGTCCTATCGCCAGATCAATGGTCCCCTTCGCATGGCGCGGCCTTCCCCGGACGATGGCGAGATAGGTTTTCTTCACCTGACGGTCGGCGAACGCCTGAGAGAGCGCCGCGTGGATCTGATCGTTCTTGGCCACGACAATGCAACCGCTGGTTTCCTTATCTAGGCGATGGACAATACCTGGACGATGCTCCTCGGAACCAGCCGAGAGAGAGGCTCCGTGATACAGAAGGGCGTTGACGAGAGTGCCATCCTCATGGCCAGCGCCTATATGCACGACCATGCCGGCCGGTTTGTTGACCACGAGGAGATCCTCATCCTCGTGCAGGATTTCCAAGGGGATATCCTCGGCTCTGGCTCCTGTTGGTGGCTTTGTCGGCTCCTCCTCGACTCGAAAGAGATCGCCCGGCTTCACCTCTTCATTGTTTTTGACCGATTCTCCACGCAGGGTAACTCTTCCCGATTTCACAAGAGACTGGACCTTGGAGCGGGAAAATTGAGGAAGATGGCGGACTAAGACCATGTCGACTCTCTGGTGGCTATCCTCGTCGGATGCAGTGATTTCGTGGACAATAGGTTCGATCATGGGTGTTGCTGCTGGGTCACGGCTTGGTCACGGTTGAGTTTCCTGATCCGAGTCGCTTGAAGGATGAGGGTTTCCACCATTAGGGTCAATGGATGTCGTCGGCCACCCCAGAGCATTCCGAGGAACCATGTCCCTCCTGCGGCGTGATACTTGATACCGCAGGGGAACCCAGTTTCTCCATGGTTCGCTGTCCCCGATGCCGCTCCGAAGTCAGGGTCAGGAGAAGGATCGGCCCGTATGAGCTTCAGGAAATCGCGGGTCAGGGTGGAAGCAGTCGCGTTTTCCGGGCGCGTCACGTAACGGAGAATGAAGAGGTTGGGGACGTGGCACTCAAAGTACTCGAAAGATCGGCTCCCGATTACGAGGAATATCTGGTGATGCTTCGTAATGAAGCAGTTTGCGCTCGATTAGTGGATCACCCCGGGGTTGTGAAAGTTCTTAACTTTGAGGAAGACGAGTATGGGGCGCGTCTGGTGATGGAGTTCATGAGTGGAGGCTCTCTCCATGAACGAATTGGGCTATCGGACTCAGGCATAAGTCGGATCGACGAGGGAAGTGTTCTGAGGCTCGGGATGGAGATTCTCGGTGCTCTTGCAGCGGCTGAAGCCCGTGGCATCGTGCACTGTGATCTCAAGCCCGCCAACATCCTCTTTACCGATGACGGAAGCGCCAAGTTGGGGGATTTCGGTCTTGCATATAGCAATGCTGCAAAGCCTGTTGCCCAGGCCCACCTTCTCGCCACTCCTGATTATGTGGCTCCCGAGATACTGAAGGGTCAACTCAGTGATTTTCGCTCCGATCTCTATGGGCTTGGATGTAGTCTCTACCACGCCTTGACTTCTGCTCCCCCTTATCAAACGGAAGGGCTCTCAATACCGGAGTTACTGGATCTTAAGTCAAAACCAGTTTCACTTTCCGATATGGATGTCTCCCCGGCTACAAAAGAGCTCTTGGCCAGAATGACCGATCCCAACCCCCGAAAACGCTACGCCTCTCATGCCCAGGCGCGGAAGGAAATGCTCGCCGCCCTTGGTTCGCGAGAACGCAAAGTGGGGGGTCTCGGAGAGTTGATGAGAAATCTTCTTACGGGTAAGATTCGTCAACGCTGAAGCGTTTCCCTTGATTCCCCCTGTTCTTACTGAAAATGTACCTACCCGTGCGCAATCAACCGTCTTCATCACAACAACAAGGCTGACACGATTGATATGAGAGCGCTGAAGTCATTCCTGATTCTCCTGTCGATCACGGCAACGGTCGTTGTTCTGCTTCATTTTGTTGGCTTATTTGTGGGTGCCGGGATCGTCTGGCAAAACCTGATTCATGCCGCCGCTCTGCATCCTTGTCCGTCAATGATTCCGCTGACATTGGCTTTATTCCTTATTCCGGTCTCTCTCTGGATTGGCCTCGGATCCAGCCTGCGAGAAATGCTCTTATTGGCGATTGCCGCCTTTTTGCTCCTACTTGGAGGTTCGTTGGTAGCCTCCCTTTACAATTCCTATCTGAATCCTGTGCCGGGTAGCGCAGCCCTCTTTCTTTCGGTGATCGCGATCACTCTCTTCCGTAAAACCGAGGCCGGCTCAAGAGAGCCGGTTCTAAGGCGTCTTTTCGGTCAACGACTAAGACCCGAGATATTCAGGCAACTTGTCGATGGGAAATTGTCCGTCGATTTTCCCGGCGAGATGCATGAGGCGACAGTGATGGTCTGCTCGGTACATAACCATGTCGAACTCATGGAGGTGCTGAAGCCGGCGGATTATGTCGCGTTGATGAATCTCTACTTGCGTACGGCCTCCGACTTCCTGGTCGATGTCGGCGGTTACCTTGACGAATGCTCAGGTGAGAGTATTCGGGTCGTCTTCGGAGTCCCACTGCCACCTTCGGGAGTTCTCAACCATGCTGCGAAGGCTTCGCGTGCCGCGATTGATCTGGTATCGCGGCTCGAAGAACTCAACCGTGAATGCGACAACCGCTGGCAGCAGCGCTTGGATTTTCGTGTGGGGGTGAACTCGGGTCCCATGATCGCGGCCGCCTACGGTGGTGCCAGGTTGGGACGGTACAGCGTTTCGGGTCCCGTGGTGGATTTTACACGTCATCTCTCCGCGGCCTGTGCTCAGTATGGATGCCGGATCCTGAGCGGCCCGTTATCCTATGAAATGGCTTCTGAAAACGTGGAGGGTCGCCCCATTGATCTTCTCCAGCGTGCCGGCAGTCGTCGCCGCGTAGAACTCTATGAGTTCCTTGCCCCGAAGAACTCTCTCTCGCCGGAGCGCGAGCGCAGTCGCGACGAGTTCTGGAAGGGAGTTATTTTTTTCCGTGAGCGCAAGTGGGAAGAGGCAATCAAGGCCTTCGCCTCCGCGCGAATTCCAGGCATTCCGGACAGGGTGCTGGATTATTATCTGGAGCGCGTCGAGAGGGCACGCCGCGGTGGCGACGAACTGACGCCCGAGCAGGCCTTACTGACGGAAGCGGTCTGATTTTCGCTCACTCGTCATCGGGATCGACAGTGCCGATGGCCCTCAATCCTTTTTTGGAAACTTCAAAGAGTTCTTTGGAGACGGGTTGCGGCGAGATCAGGTAGTCGTCGCGAATCGCCTGGCTCATCTCTGGAAGACGGTTTGCCAGCTTGGGAAAAACGTAGATTTTAGTACGGGATGGGATAGCCACGATTAATTCCGGTCCGAAGATTGCGCTGAATCGGCGGAGAAATCCGGGATTTAGGATGCAAGATGCAAGCCTTGGATCGTCCGAACTCATCACCGCTGCCTGGATCACCTGATGGTTATCGCGCACCATTAATGGGTTCAGGGTAGCCATCAGAAGGGAAGTCTCCTCCCGGGATTCCTTCAGGAAGCGATCCCAAGCTTTCGGTGACATCCCGGCATCCGAACCCAGGGGGATCACTTCGCTGTGTCTGCTGACGCGGGCGGGAAAGAGCAGGGTTCTTTTCGACTTTGGAAGGAAACGATGAATCGGCGGACGTTCAAAGTAACCTCCCAAGAGCAGGGCTGGAGCCTCCTTTTCCTCGCTTCCATGAAGCTGGTGAGATGCTCCCAGGAACAAGATTGCACATACCATCAAGACTGGAATCCCCCGTAGGAACGACAAGCTCTGGTCTTTAACGGCTAAGATGAGTAGAAAAATGGGTATCATGATCACTTTTGTCGAAGGGATACTGGAAGATGTGCTTCCGAACCAAATCGTCGTCAATGCTGGTGGAATCGGCTACCAGATTCTCATACCCTTATCGAGTTACAGCAAACTCTCCTCCACGGGAGCCAGAGTTCGGGTGTTGACCCATCATCATGTGCGCGAGGATGCACAGATCCTGTACGGCTTTTCCTCTGTCGAAGAGCGCGACCTCTTCCGTCTTCTTATGGCTCATGTCTCAGGCATCGGCCCGAAGCTAGCTTTAGCCATCCTGAGTGGGATGGAAGTTGGGCATTTCAAATCGGCCGTGGTTACTTCCGATATTGCAGCGATTTCGAAGATCTCCGGAGTCGGCAAGAAAACCGCCGAGCGCGTAGTCCTGGAACTCAAGGACAAGCTCGGCGTGGCTGCGGAATGGGAGGCTGCAAGCAGTGGGAATGCACCATCGGGTATTGAGCGTCATCTCCACGATGCCGTGCTGGCCCTGATATCGCTTGGGTACAAACAGGTGGATGCCCACAAGGCTGTGAAAGCCGTGATGCCGAAACTATCGCCCGATTCTTCCGCGGAGGATGTGGTGCGCGAAGCACTCAGGAATCTGCTCTCGTGATCGCAAGCGACTCCGTCATACCGGCTCCCGTGCCGCTCGAAGAATTGCGTCGACGAATCCCTGAGGGGGAACTCTTCGCCGGCAAGGAATGGCTCTGGGCTCCTTCGCCCTACACGCTGGATGGCAAACTTGCCCGAGAGCTTGAATCCATGGGCCACCGGTTACTTCAGTTCGCAGAGGCCTGCGATCTGCTGTACAGGCAGAGCGTCGACGGGCGTCAACCCTACTGGATCGCGGAGCTTCTCGATCGGGGAAAACCTCCGGAGGTTGTTGCGCTTGGGAGGAATTCCGCCTTCCGTGGCCAAATTGCGCGGGTGATCAGACCCGATCTCATCCTCACGGAGGAAGGGTTCTCTATCTGCGAACTCGATCAGATACCTGGAGGTATCGGCCTCACCGGATGGTTGAATGAAACCTACGCATCCTTCGGCTTCGACGTACTCGGGGGCCCTGAAGGGATGCTCGAAGGATTTTCCTCGTTGCTACCTGGCGGAGAGATCGTTGTTTCCGAGGAGGCTGACACTTACCGACCCGAGATGGAATGGCTGGCTGGGCGTCTCACCAGATGGAGCCTGGAACGGGGAGGGAATCTCCTTTGGAAAGTTGCTGATACCTCTTCACGCGATGAATGGAGTGGGAATATTTATCGCTTCTTCGAGATGTTCGACCTTCCCAATGTGTCTTGCACTGAGAGACTGTTCCGCGATGCTTGTGAGGGACGTGTCTCTGTTACCCCTCCGCCCAAGGCGCAGCTTGAGGAGAAACTCTGGATGGCCCTCTTCTGGATGGCTCCGCTCCGTGAGTTCTGGATGCGTCAGCTTGGTGAGCGCGGGATGCAATCCTTACAAAAGTGGATCCCCTATACCTGGGTGCTGGATCCATGCACTCTTCCCCCGAACGCTGTCTACCCACGGCTTGAGATCCAGAATTGGGAGGAATTAGGAGCCTTTAGCCAGAAATCCCGTGATCTCATTATCAAGATCAGCGGGTTCGACTGCCATGCCTGGGGTGCGAGGGGAGTCTCGCTAGGATCCGATCTTCCGCGCGACGAGTGGGAAGCGGTGATCAAGCGCGCGTTACAGGAGTTCCCGGAGCATCCCTACATCCTTCAGGAATTCCGTCATTCTATGCTTACGGAGCAAGCTCTCTACGATGCCAAAGGGAACGTCACCACGATGAAGGGGCGCGCACGCCTGAGTCCCTATTTCTTTGTGAACGAAGGAAAGGCCACGCTCGGGGGTATGCTGGCCACGGTCTGTCCAGCGGATAAAAAAATCCTACATGGCATGAGCGATGCCGTCATGGTTCCTGTCGTCGCGGGATAAGTGAGGGAAAGTCGCCCGGCTAGATCTTAGATCTCAGAGCATAATCTAAGCGTTCTGATTATGGACGCTATCAGTAAGAAGGTGGCATCGTTTCTGCATGCACACGCTCGCAAAAAGGAAGGGGCGGTTAACGCAGAAGCCTATTGGAAACCGAAATTCCCCGCATCAGAATGGGAATGAAATTCGAGGCAAGGGGCTACTTAATCCTGTTCTCCGGGGATTGATACGGCACGGTTCTCTGCGACTCATTGACTGGAGAGGATCTTCTGACACCTATGGGGATGGTCAGGAAGAGGAGATTGTCATCCGGATTCATGATCAGAAAACCGGATGGAGGCTACTTCTTGATCCGCAACTTGAGGCCGGCGAGGCCTACATGGAGGGGCGACTGACAATAGAGCAGGGGACGCTCCATGACTTCCTTGATCTGCTCTTCCGTTCGATCGGGCTGAAAGCATTGCACTACCCGATGAGTGGGATCACGGAAAGACTGCGCGATCTGATGCGTGGTTTTCACCAGTTCAATCCGGTCGCACGCTCGCTAAGGAATGTGGCTCACCACTACGATCTTTCGGACAATCTCTACGCTCTCTTCTTGGATGCCGACAGGCAGTATTCCTGCGGCTATTTCGCGACCGGTGAGGAGACATTAGAGGAGTGCCAAGAGCTCAAGAAGCTTCATATCTGCGCGAAGCTGGTGCTTCGCCCCGGTGACAGGGTGCTTGATATCGGATCGGGATGGGGAGGACTGGGACTCATGCTTGCCGGAAAGTTCGGTGCCGATGTGACGGGATTGACGCTTTCGACTGAGCAGCATGCTCATGCCAATCTCCGCGCCTTCCACGCAGGGTTGGCAGATCGTTTGCGATTCGAGATGCGGGACTACCGTCATGAGGCGTGTAGCTATGACAGGATCGTCTCTGTCGGAATGTTCGAGCACGTGGGGGTGAACCATTACGGGGAGTTTTTTAGCAAGATCTCGGAGTTGCTGAGAGAGGATGGTGTCGCACTGATTCACTCCATTGGCAGGCCGGAGGGACCAGGACATACGAATCCCTGGATCGCTAAACACATTTTTCCCGGAGGTTATTCCCCGGCACTTTCCGAAGTCCTTCCTGCGATCGAGAAAGCAGGGTTGTTTGTAACAGACATCGAGATCCTGAGGATGCACTACGCCGACACCCTGCGACTCTGGCGCGAACGCTTCGAGGCGCGAAGGGAAGAGATCCGAGGCCTTTATGACGAACGGTTCTGCAGGATGTGGGAATTCTACCTGGTTACCAGCGAGCTCAGTTTCCGGCATCAGGGACAAATGGTCTTCCAGATCCAGTTGGCCAAGCGTCCGGATGTTGTCCCCATCACGCGAGACTACATTCACAGCTTTGAGGCCGAAAATAGCGTTCAGGAAGCCGCGCTCACCAGGCCTTCGGCCGCCTGACGGAGTTCCTCTCCGTTTGTTTCGGAATCCTCGATGATCGGATGAGGCGGGTGAAGGAGTTGGTTGAGCATCCGATCCCAATGCTCCTGACCTTTGATGATTTCAATCTCGATTCTCAGGTAATGGATCGGAATTTCCTGATTTAGCAGGTGGGGCATCCGCACGGCATCCTTCTCCGTGGTGATGATGCAGGAGATACCGCGTCGCGTGCAGCGTTTGATGAAGCGGTCGAGTTCTCGTTTCGAATAGCGATGATGGTCAGCAAAGCTCTGGGTCAGTTCCAGAGAGACGCCGAGCCGGCGAAGTCCCTGCTCGAAGCTTTCCGGTGATGCAATGGCGGAGAGAGCGGCGGCCTTGAGACCCTGGAGAGAGGAGACGGGGATTTTCTTGCCGGTCGAGAAATCCTGAAGTTCTACCGGACGATGCCGGCATTCTATGATGGCGGCCGTTCTGTTATGGAGCCTTATGCGGCGGTAGATTTCCGAGAGATCACTTCCGTCGCATTTGGTGATCAGGATATGGGTGGCCCGTCTCAGGTGAGAAGGTGGTTCCCGCAGTGTGCCTCGGGGGAGAAGATACTCATTGCCGAAGGGGGCCTCCCGGTCGATCAGGACAAGATCGAAGCGGCGTTGCAGGCGAAGGTACTGGAGTCCGTCATCGAGGATCAGCAGGTCGCTTCCGAATTCCGAGATGGCATGGCGTCCGCATTCGACACGGTCTTTATCAACAACCAGTGCGACACCGCGAAGGTTCTTTGCCAGCATGAATGGCTCGTCACCTGCATTCTTGGAATCCAGTAGGAGAGCCCCGCCTTCGGAGACGACACGCACGAGAGAGGGGTCGTTCCCAGGAATCCGTCGGCGCGTGCTTTTGTATCCTCTGCTGAGAATGGCAACCTTCCTTCCACGCAAGGAGAGCTCTTGGGCGAGTTTTTCAACAACCGGGGTCTTTCCAGTACCACCGACCGTAAGATTGCCAATGCTTACCACGGGGCATCCGAGCTGGTGCGGTCTCAGTATGTTGGAGGTGTAGAGTCGGATTCTGACGGAGACAATGGCGAGATAGAGGAAGGAAAGCCCTCGAAGCACGATTCGGAGTAGGCCTGCTCTTTTACCGGCCCTCCTCTCCAAGATGACATCGACAGCAAACTGCTCGAGTCTGTCGAGTAGCTGCCTCATCAGGATTTGACGATCCTGGCCCCTTTGTTGTCGGCGGCGAGTATGGCTATCTTAGCACCCTTCGGGGCAGCAGTGCGCATCGACGCAGCGATTTTTTTGGCAGAAACGGCATCAGGGGCAAGGCAGCAGATGGTCGAACCTGATCCGCTAAGCCATCCTCCAATGGCCCCTGCCAACTCACCCGCTGTAACGACCTCTCCAAGGAAGGGTACGAGCTTGGCGCGATAGGGTTGGTGAAGACGGTCGCCGAAGGCCCCACGTAGCAGTTCGTATTTTCCGGTAGCGAAGGCCGTCGCGATCACGGCTGCATCCGCCGCATTGGCTGCCGCATCGCCGATGCTAATCGACTTGGGCATGACTTTGCGCGCATCGGGAGTGGCTACCTCAAAGTCCGGGATGAGGAGAACAAAGCGGAGTCTTGGCGAGACCGGCAGACGAATGGGATCAAGATGGGAGCGGGCAATCGTGAATCCTCCGAACATCGCTGGAGCCGCATTGTCGGGGTGGCCTTCCAGTTCCGCACAGAGGCGATAGATGCCGAGTCGTGAGAGTGGATTACCGCAGAGGGCATTGAGCCCCATGAGGGTTCCGAGACGAACGGTGACGCTACTTCCCAGACCTCGTGCCTGAGGAACTGTTCCTTTGATTTTCCAGGAAAATGGAAAGGGTGTGAGTCCGCTACCCAGGAAATAGCTTTTTCCCGTGGCCGCTACCATCGCAGGTAGGATAATCGGCTTTTGCTCAGCAGTGATCGTGACGAGATTTGCTACATCTAGAGCCAATCCAAACGAATCAAATCCAGGCCCCAGATTCGCCGTGGTGCCGGGGATGGAGACCGTGACGGAGTTAGTGAATTGCGTTTTTTTGGTCACCTTGCTCATGAATTTGAAAAGTATCACTTCTTCCGCACTGACAATCAATATCTCGATGGGAGGGATTATCCCGTGCCTTGCACGGGCTTTAGAATATGGCTTCCTCCTTTTCGATTTGCCGCTGATCGCGGCACGCCAACATGTAACCATGGGCATGGCTCAGATAAATTATTCATAAACAGCCCCTTTGGGGCGGTACGAAACGGAGCGAGTGAGTCAATCGAACCTGTATTCGCCTCCCTTCGGATCATTCCATTCAACGTTGTTGAATGGCGGTGAGGGAGGGATTCGAACCCTCGGTACCCTTTTGGAGTACGGCGCTTTAGCAAAGCGCTGCTTTCGACCACTCAGCCACCTCACCTTGGTCTTCATTAGATTGATGAAGCTCTTCCTGATGGTCAACCGGAAAGCTCCTGAAGATTTCGATAGCAAAGCCGATTTTGTTTACTAAAATATGCACAAATCCATCTCTGGTCTGCCCTCACAGCACCGTTGCCTCAACCGTTCCATGCTGTGAATTCACCTTCATCTCACCAGTCTCAAGATCATCCGCTTACAAAGCAAAAACTACCATGGAGCTCCTGGATCGCCTCACGGAAGCGTCAGTTAGGTTTCTGGATACTGATTGTTGCCGTATGCATATTTGTGACCCATCTGATCGACGGGCATCTGGCACAGGAGGCTGAAGGTACTGATGGGATCATTCACTCCGGAGCATGGGGAGATCTTCAGGAATGGGACATTCGTGTCGAGCAACCGCAGGAATATGCTGGCTTCGAGAAGACCACCGCGGATGGTCCGTTCTGGAGCTTTGGTGCCACGACTCCCCAAGCTGTCCATGACATTCTGACAGCTAGCGGTTGCACCGAAGAACAATCAGCCGGGCTGCTCGCCAAACGGATGGAGGGTATGGGAGCAATCTTCATCTTGAAGCCTGATATTGAAACCGTTCTCAATCTTTCCCCAGAAGTCCGCTCTAAGCTCTATCTGCAGCTCGCCCGTAATTCGGTAAACCGCTTTCAGGGAACACCCTATTTTATTCCCAACGGTGATGTCGCCAAATTCTTTGACAACAGTCATTTCTCGAATGAAAAAGCGAAGGGACTTATGAAGCGCCTGCTTTATCAAAGGAACGGATTCAGCTACTTCAGTGATCCGGAGTCAGTTCTCAAGGGGCTCGATTCCGATCAGGAGCGAGATGATTTTCTCAGGAGTCTGACGAGTCAGAACGCCACTCTCGCTCGACTTCTCATCCGACCCAAGTCCGATATCGACAAGTCCCTAAACTACTGGGCCCTCTCAATGCCAGGAGTGCTGTCGAAGGATCTGAAGCCGCTGTTTGAGTCACAGAAACGGCTTCCCCATGGCGGATCCCTCAGCCTGCTCTACGCACTACCACCGATGGCCCGTGACAGACTGTACACCTCTCCGTTGCCCCCGGCGGATGGGGATCCCAAGATGCCTGACTGTCATTGGACGGCACTTAATTTTTTCAGCCTTACACCGGATCCCCGCATGAATGATAACGACTTTGCGGGTCGCTTCATCACGGATCACTATTATCAGATTGCCAAGCCGGGCATTGCCGGAGATCTGGTTCTTCTACTGAATTCATCCGGCGGGATCATCCATTCGGCTGTCTATCTTGCCGATGACGTGGTCTTTACCAAGAACGGTATCAACTATGCCCAACCTTGGATCCTCATGCATGAGAAGGATCTCGTGGGTACATTTTCCGCGATCAGTCCGGTGAAAGTCACCTACTTTCGCCGAAGGGGCATGTAGCGCCTTCTCTGTATTTGAGAAGGATTGGTAGTTGGGTTGAAGAACCCGGGTCAGAGAAGGTGATTTATGAAGACAATTACGGCAACGGTAACCGAGATCAGTGCGACGATCAGGACTCCGCCCGCAGCCACATCCTTGGCCTTTCCGATCCGATCTCTTTTTTCTAGGGAGACCTCGTCCGCCAGGAACTCGATTGCCGTGTTCAGGGCCTCCGCCATCCAGACCATTCCCATGCAGAGCAATATTGACACCCACTCCCAACGACGAAGGTGAAGTATTTTTCCGAGAGCGAGGACCGTAATGGTTGCCAAGGCGTGAAGCTTGGCGTGGGGCTGTGTCAGCAAGAGAACCTTCAGACCATTGAACGCATAGCCGAAGCTCCGGATACGTGCTTGGAGGTATCGAGTTACCATGGCTTAGAGATTAGAGTTTAGAAATTGGAGATTAGACTAGGGATTCGGCCGCTTCCTCCTGCCCCTCTTCCAAAGGAGGAAGTGATGCCGAGAGCGTTTCCCACTCCTCCATTACCGAGCTGAGACGTTCCTGAAGTCCAGCCAGTTCGCGGTTGAGCTCAAAGGCTTTTCCTCCCGAATTTTCAAGCTCCATGATCAGTTCGCGCTGGCGAGTCTCTAGTCTGGTGATGTTCTCTTCGGCGACTTTGAGGCGTGCCTGTTTCTCCCGGATGATTTTATTGGCCGCTTTTCTAGCCTCGGCTTCGGCACGACGTTGTTCCTTGATCTCCTTGAGTCCCATCTTGATACGTGGTGCCGCATCCTGAGTTCCGGAAGTCTCAGGACGGTAATTCCCGGGAGCGACAAGCGCAGCTCTTTCGGAGAGAGCCCCTGATTTTTCAAGGTAGTACTGATAATCACCGGAATAGGAGGTGAGCTTCCCTGCGCTTATATGCAGGACTGTGGTTGCTAGGGCCCTGATGAAGTGCACGTCATGGCTGACAAAGAGAAGCGTCCCCTCGTACTGGCTCAACGCTCCGATCAGGGCATCGATACTCGGCATGTCGAGATGGGTAGTCGGCTCGTCCAGAAGCAGAAGGTTGGGCGGATTGAGCAGCAGCTTCACCAGAGCGAGGCGGCTCTTTTCTCCTCCGCTGAGCACACCCACCGGCTTGAAGACATCGTCCCCACGGAAGAGGAAGGATCCCAAGATAGTACGGACAGTCTGCTCAGGAACAGGAGTCTGAGTCTCCATAGCTTCGGCAAGAACGGTTCTCTTCACATCCAGCATCTCGGTACGGTGCTGGGCGAAGTAGCCGATCGAGAGATTATGGCCGGGAGTGACTGTGCCGGCTTCCAGTGGGAGCAATCCCGCCAAGATCTTGAGCATGGTGGATTTGCCGGCGCCGTTCGGTCCCACAAGAACGGTCCGCTGACCCTTCTCGACTTCCAGGTCGAGGTGGGAATAGACGACATGAGAGCCGTAGGCCTGTTTTACACCTTCCAGTGTGATCACCCGCTGGCCACTCCGTTTGGGCTGAGGGAAAGAGAAGGAGACCGTCGCCTCGTCGCGTTCGGGAGCCTCGATTTTTTCCATGCGCGCTAGCTGCTTGATTCGGTCCTGCGCCTGGGAAGCCTTGCTCGCCTTCGCCCGGAAGCGGTCGATGAAGCGCTGGAGTTCTGCTATCTCGCGCTGCTGGTTCTTGTAGGCGGCCAACTGCTGCTCTTCACGAGCGGCCTTCTGGGCCAGATAGTCGTCGTAGTTCCCTCGGTAGCGGTTGAGCTTGCGATTTCGGATTTCGAGGATGCCAACGCAGATCTCATTCAGGAACTCACGGTCGTGAGAGATAGCCAGGATGGCGCCGGAATATTTCGAGAGATAGCCCTGGAACCACCCGAGTGATTCAAGATCGAGGTGGTTTGTTGGCTCATCAAGCATCAGGATATCGGGCTCCATCACCAGAAGACGGGCCAGATGGGCGCGCATAATCCAGCCTCCACTGAGTGTACGTGCCGGCTTATTGACATCCCCTTCGCGGAAGGCGAGACCGCTCAGAATCCGCTTTGCTTTCACCTGAAGTGAGTGGCCGTCGAGTTCTACAAAACGTCCTGCTCCCTCATGGTGAAGGGGATCATCATCGCTATGCTCCCGCATCTGTCGCTGAGCCTCCTCCATGTCGGCAGAAATATTGGTGGCAAGTTCTAGAACGGTCTCATCTCCCGATGGAGCACTCTCCTGCGGCAGGAATCCGATCGTGACGCTCCTCTCTAAAGCCACGGTTCCGGAGTCCGGGGCGGCCTCTTTGAGAATCAGTGAGAAAAGCGTGGACTTGCCCGCTCCATTGGCCCCGATAAGTCCAACACGGTCTCCGCGGTTAATCTGCAGGGAGGCCTCCTCAAAGAGGGCTCGTCCACCATAGGATTTGGAAAGATCGGAAGCTGTGAGCATGATGGAATAAAATAGAGGGCGAAAACGATGGCCTCTAAGGCTATCCACTTCGATGACCTCCAGCAAAAGAAGATTTCTGAACTCATTGCTGGCTCGGATATCGGATCGCAATCTCTCCGGGTTTTCTGCCATTATTCCCTGATGCCTTGGATCGAACTGATTTCCCTGCTGGCTGCTGCCTGCGTTGCGGGAGTGATCAACGCTATTGCCGGAGGAGGCACCCTCATTACTTTCCCGGTTCTGATCCTCTTCGGCATGAATCCCGTAGAAGCAAACGCCACGAGCACCCTCTCGCTTGTAATCGGCACTTCAGGGAGTATCTACGGCTTCAGACAGCATCTCTCTGAGATCAGGCCCTGGCTTGCCTCCTTTATCCCGGTAAGTATTGTCGGCGGCTTACTCGGCAGTTTCCTGCTGACTCATGGAAGCGAAAGCTCTTTTGCCCGGTTGGTTCCCTATCTGGTGCTCTTCGCGACAGTGCTCTTTATGATCCAAGGAGTTGTGAGGAGACGGGTTGCCCATCAACTCGTGATGGAGGCGACACAATCCCAGCCTCTTCCATCAGGAATAAGACATCTAATTATTGCCATGACCTTCCAGCTTCTGGTCTCGGTCTATGGAGGATACTTCGGGGCAGGGATCGGAATTCTGATGTTGGCAACACTTGGCTTCCTCGGTTTTTCCAACATTCATCAGATGAACACGCTGAAGAATGTCCTCGGTTCCCTGATCAATCTGGTCGCTGCAATCTGGTTTACGGCGAATGGATTGATCGACTGGCCTCGCATGGCCGTGATGACTGTGGGTGCTATCGCTGGATATTATCTCGGAGCCACCTATTCCCAGCGCCTTTCGCAAGAGAAGGTACGATATCTCATCACGGCAATCGGCTTGATAATCACTATCGCGATGTTCTGGAAGCTGCGTTAGGAAACCACAGGGGCTACGTCTCTTGCGAGCAGTCTGGCGATAAGAATGTTAACAGTCTTGATCAGGTAGAAGACAACGAGAAGCACTAAAAAAAATAATAGGGTCATCTCTTGCGGTTTAGGATCAAGGGCGTCACGGAGAGCCTGAATCATGAGGTGCTCGGGATTGGTGACCACATCCCAGCTATTGAGTCTGTCGATGCGCCCCAGGTAGATTCCGAAAGCACTGAGAGATATCATCAGGATTTCAAGCGGGAAGATAAGCCATCCCCAGTGATGCCTCCGAAGCGTCCTGCCCCAGAGCATCATCGAAATCACAAAGCACTCCATTCCGATCAAAAAATAGAAAAAATACTCCAGAAGAAGGAGACTCATTGCCCAGATCGGTAGCGGTGGAGTGACACGGACCTTGGCGACGAAGTGAATGATATCCGTGAGGACATAAGGAGCGTTCGGCAGGAACAAGACCATGATGGCAAGTAGTGGCCACCAGAGGATTGCCGGAACACTGCTTTTTTTTCGGAAGATAAGCAGTGCGATCACAAAGGGAGTGAACGCCAGGAAGAGATCAAGACCCATGTGGAATTGGGGTCGGATGATGGCAATGGCCTGTTCGAATGACTGCTGAATAAGTGCATGTACCTCGTGGAGTGGTAGGGGGAGTGGTAGGTTTACTGGTGGCATGGTTGAAAAATAACAGGGGTGATGTTCAGAGATTCAGCGACCCCACAAACGCCTTGGGTCTAGGCTCGTAGAATGTCGAGGCGGCGGTGAGTGTGGCTCTCCGGAGTTTCGGAAGTTCCTCTTTTAGCATCGCAATCAAATGGTGAGCAGCCTTGTTTGCCGGGCCTTGGCGGAGGGTCATTGAGAGTAGTGTGAAATCCCTTTCCTTGCCAGCGAGTTCCCCGATGAGACCGAGTTCATGGATAAGATCGGCTCCTAGCTCGGGCCAGAACTGGGAGGTGATCCGTATTGAGTACCAGAGCTGTTTCACTGATTTACGGAAGGAATGGAAAGTTTCTGGATCGTCATTGACCTGGCAGAGATCGAGCAGGGATCGTCCCCTTCGGTAGCTGCGGCGGATACGACGACGCACGTCTTTTCCCTGCAGCGGGTCGAGAAGCCATTTGTTCACGGATCGGAGGGCTTCCCCAAGGGATTCGCGCACTCTTGGGATCTGACGGATATCGTTTACGCGGCGCTGTTTGGCGATATCGGCAAGCCCCGCTCTGACTGAGGAGAAATCTTCAGGCATCAGACCTTCCGTTTCCATCAGGAGATCCAGAGCTTGAACCTGTACCTCTGCATCCCTGAGTGGCCCCAGCCTCATCATGGCATCATGAAGTAATTCGGAGACCAGTTTTCGGCGGACGCTTCCCAGAGCCGGAGAGGCGAGTTGAATGACAGCGCGGACTTTTTTGATGGCTGTCCGCGCCTCATGTACCGGCTCGGGGGAGACATTGTTTCCGGCAAGTTGAACGAGTGCCGCATCAAGATGGAGACGAGCGATTATTTGGAGTTCCTCTCCGATGGGTTTGTTGCGCCTGAGAAAAAGGCGTGGTTTTTTCCGCGTGCTCATCGTTTATCAGACATCACGGGATAAGGTTTTCTCTTCCTGCCATACTCCAAGGGGATGAACGGCTAGACTTGAGTTATAATAGCGGCGATCACCGGTCACTTCCTTGCCCACCCATTCGGGCATCGGAACATCCTGAGTCTCTTCATTAAGTTCAATTTCCGCAACGATCAGGCCCTCGTTCTCACCGTGGAAAACATCAACCTCCCAGACATGACCCTCGTGCGGAATCAGATGACGTGTTTTCTCGATCAGCGGACCGTCGCAGAGGAGTAGCATCGCGTGTGCATCCTCAAGCGGAATCGCATATTCAAATTCTGGACGGGAAATCCCCTGAACCTCTCCCTTGATGGTTATGTAGGCTTTCGGACCTGCAATCCGAACGCGCACGGTGCGTTCCTTTTCCCTGCTTAGGTATCCCTGAACGTAGGGTACGCCCGTTACATTGCCCTTCCACTGACTCTCGAAACCCTCACGAATAAGAAACTTGCGCTCGATTTCAATACCCATGGGGTTAGCGTTGCCCTGTTCGTCTTCAAAAGGCAAGTGGTAGAGCTAACTTGCTGAGTTCCCGATTGAGAAAACGGATAATCGGTGCCATCGTTTTCATTCTTTCTTTCTCACCTATTCTCACAATGTGGATCATCTATGCCGTTGCCGCATCCGTCTGCTGGGGCATGAGTTATGCCGCCAGTTCAGAAATCCTGAAAAAAGGCTTTAGTCCACTGATCTTTTTTTTCGGTTACTCGCTCTCCTGTACGCTTGTGGCCTTGATCTCTCTGCTTACCTCCGGTGCTCTTCCCAATATCTGGAAGTTTGCAAACCTAGAGCGCTCTGACGTGGGATGGTTTTCCTTCTCTATCGCCATCGGGGCGCTCGGTGCGTATCTCACCTACGCCGCGATGTCGGCAAAGAATCCAACACTAGCTTCACTGATCGAGATCTCATACCCGTTCTTCGTGGTGCTCTTCACCTGGGTTTTCTTCCGGCAGTGCCAGTTAAACCTCTCCACGATGATCGGCGGACTGCTTCTCTTGGCCGGTGTTTTTATCATCATTCTTGGGGAACACTGACGCTTGAGTTACAAAACCGTAACCCGCTTTCTCCTAGCTTGTTCTGGATTTCGGTGTCGGTTTGAGTGCAGTATCAGTTTTCATGCCTGAAGAATCGATTGTCCATGTCAGTGATCTCCGCAAGAGTTTCGGCGATGTCCAGATCCTGAAGGGGGTTGGCTTCGACATGGAAGAGGGGGATCTCGTATCCATCATCGGTCCCAGCGGATGTGGCAAATCGACGCTGCTCCGCTGTCTCAATGCCCTTGAGACGATGGACTCCGGAACGATTTCCATGGCAGGGGTGACCTTGCGCCGTTCGGAGGGGGAGAAACGGGTCGATCCGAGATTTCACGATTTGGCCCATGAGCTCCGGCAACGTGTGGGGATGGTCTTCCAGCAGTTCAATCTTTTTCCCAATAAGACCATTCTGGAAAACGTGATGCTTGCCCCTTTGGTAGTGAAGGAGGAACCTCGTGAATTAGCCGAGGAAAATGCCCTCCGCCAGCTTGACAAGGTTGGTTTAGCAGGCTTTGCGAAGCGCTTTCCGGCGCAACTTTCCGGCGGCCAGCAGCAGCGTGCTGCCATCGCGCGTGCCCTGGCGATGAATCCCAAGGTGATGCTCTATGATGAGCCGACATCAGCTCTTGATCCGATGCTTGTCGATGAGGTGCTTGCCGTCATGAAGACTCTCGATGCCGAGGGGATGACCCAGATCGTGGTGACCCACGAGATCCGCTATGCGCGGGATGCCTCCGACTACATCATCTACATGGAAGCCGGTGAGATCGTGGAGATCTCCGATGAGGACGAGATCTTCACCAACCCCAAGGACGAGCGTACCCGCCGGTTCCTCCACCGATTTTTATGATAAAGGGACTTCGCTTTTTAGCACTTTTGATTCTGGCCGTTGGCCGGCTCCATGCGACGGATCCTGCTCCTAAAGCCGCTAAGAGCGATCATGAGGAACTGCGTTGGGCAGCCGCCGTCGACAGTAATGCTCCGTTTGCCTTTTACGATAAGAACAACCGCCTGACCGGATTCGAGTACGAGATTATCGAGGGAATCGCCCGTCACATGGCGAGAGAGCCGAAATTCATCCAGAACAGTTGGGACGGCCTGATTCCAGGTCTGGGACGCGGACTTTATGACTGCGTTATCTGCGGCATCGAGATCACTGCAGAGAAAGGGCAGGAGGTCCTCTTCAGCAATCCCTACTACATCACCTTTGAGCAACTGGTGGTTGCGAAAGGGACACCCGCCGTCACCTCGCTGACAGAGCTCTCCGGACGCAAGGTCGGCACCCTGGAGCAGACCGCTGCTCTCCGCATGCTCCAAGAGACCCCTAATGTGGTGGTGAAGAGCTATGCTGAGGAGGTCAATGCCTATCACGATGTCGCCAACGGGCGCCTCTACGCAGTGCTTCTCGACTTTCCGATCGCCAAATACTATGCCGCTCCGGACCCCGCGCTCGAATTCACGGGCCCTCCGATCGGTAAGATCACTTATGGAATCGCTGTCTCGCGTAGCCGTCCCGAGTTGGTTCAACAGATCAATGCGGCACTCGGGGAGATGGTGTCCAGTGGTGAACTCCGCGATATTCTCTCCCGCTGGGGACTCTGGACCCCAACCATGGCAACAGCCCTGAATCAGTCCGCAGAGCCCTCCCTTCCTGACACAGAGTTCAAGGCCTTCGCCTCTCAGTTTGATCAGGAGGGTGGCATTGTTGCCCGTCTCAAGCGCTACTTCGTCTACTGGCCGGTCATCCTTCAGGGGTGCATTCTGACGCTTGAGATTTCCTTGCTGAGTATGGTTATCGCTATCGCTATCGGATTTCTGCTGGCACTGATCCGCGTGTATGGCCCTTTCCCGATGCGGCAACTTTCCATTTTATATATCGAGATTGTCCGAGGGACCCCCTTGCTCGTCCAGCTCCTGATCCTTTTTTACGGACTTCCCTATATCGGGATAAAGCTGGAGCCCTTCATTGCTGGCATGTTGGGACTTGGATTGAACTATGCAGCGTACGAGGCGGAGAATTACCGCGCTGGACTTCTGGCTATACCCCAAGGGCAGATGGAGGCCGCCCGGGCACTAGGAATGACCCATCAGCAGGGGCTTCGTCATGTGGTCATCCCGCAGGCATTCCGGCTTGTGCTGCCGCCGGTCACCAACGATTTCATCTCCCTGCTCAAGGATTCCTCCTTGGTTTCCGCAGTGACCCTGATTGATCTCACCGGGGCTTACACTAGGATTGCCACCCAGACCTTCGACTACTTCGGCACAGGTCTGCTGATCGCTGCAATTTATCTCTTGATCGGCCTCCCGTTTGTGCGATTGGCAGGTTGGCTTGAAAAACGACTTTCCACCGAACACCGTACCCCAGAGCAGAAACCTTCCTTCTGGCTTGGACTCGGTGCCTGAAATGCCCTGCGAGAGTCAGCGCCTATCCTGGAGTCGCCGTGACTTTGTCAGTGGACTTGGAGCCTTTTTTGCATCCCAGCTTTTGCTTCCGAGCGTTCTGGGTGGAGTCGTGCTTCCGGCGGACTTAAAGCCGATTCGCCTCGGATTTCTGACCGACTGCCATGCCATGGATGAGCATGACGCCCCAGCTTGGCTCAACTACACGGCTGAACTGATGAACTCCCTTAAGCCCGATCTCATTATCGGGGGAGGGGATTTTGTCCATGGGGGATTCCACTCAACGGGAAAGGTCATGGAGCATCGCTGGGGGGTGGCGGACACGTTCCTACGAAAACTTAAGACCAGGCTGGAGCCGCTCATCGGCAACCATGACTTCTACGAACCGCTCCAGGCTGATGGCACACCTTCTCAGAGAGATCCTCGATGGCGGTGGCGCAAATATTTCGGCTTGGAGCATACCTACCGCTCATTTCGCTGGCACAGATACCGATTTCTCATGCTCGACTCCGTCAAGGTGGTGGGTGGTCAGGATCCCTACCGGGGATGGATTGATGCGGCGCAGTTAGCCTGGCTGGACCGTGAACTCGCTACTATTCCCTCCAATGAGCCCATCATCCTTTGCACGCATATTCCCTTCCATACCATGGTTGCCGGGTCCTTCGGAACGCTGTTAGGTCCCTCACCGGGACGAGTCCGTGTCCTGAATGCAAACCTCGTGATGGAAAAACTTCAGAACCGTCCCGTTGTGGCAATTCTCCAAGGTCATGTTCACCTCAACGAGCGCCTTGAGTTGAATGCTATCCCATGCATCACAGGAGGAGCGGTTTGCGGAAAGTGGTGGCAGGGTCCGAATATGGGGACTTATCCCGGCGTCGGTATGATTGAGATCCTACCGAAGGAACTTCAAAAAG
>Ga0114962_10000420_pt1 | contig 37779 bp, 26 predicted proteins | sample C_130820_MF_Meta_FD_87017 | JGI IMG/M metagenome (GOLD analysis project Ga0114962, IMG submission 87017) | Freshwater microbial communities from Lake Croche, Canada to study carbon cycling - C_130820_MF_MetaG | ecosystem: Environmental > Aquatic > Freshwater > Lake | place: Lake Croche, Canada...
AAGCACTACTTTCACCTGTTGAATTGACAGCATAAATTCTAACATTATAACCAGTTCCGTTGGTTAATCCAGTAATAACAATGGGTGTTGATGTTTGACTAGCAAGTATTTGTGATCCTCCATTCAAAGTATAGTAGTAACTAGTTATGGGAATGAGACTTCCAGAATTATTAATTGGTGTAAAGTTAACAGTTAGTTGTAAATTTCCTGGAACAAGAGTATTAATTATAGGTGGACCGGGAACAGTAGCCACGGGAGTCCCAGATACAGCAATGGAAGCAACACTTATACCATTTACATTGTTCGCATACATGGTAATACTATAAGTAGTTCCATTTGTTAATCCAGTAATAGTAAAAGGGGTTACAGTTGGACCAACGCTTACTTTTGTAGATCCTCCATCTATAGAGTATAAATAATTTGTTATAGGACTTCCTCCAGTCGTACTGGGTTTGATAAAGGTAACAGTAAGTTGTGAACTTGCAGGAACAACAGTACTAATTGTAGGACGATTTGGGACAGTTGAAGGAGTCCCAGATACAGAATTGGAAGCAACACTTTGACCATTTGCATTGTTTGCATACATGGTAATATTATAAGTAGTTCCATTAATTAAACCGGTAACAGTAAAGGGGGATACAGATGAACCAATAGATACTTTTGTAGATCCTCCATTTCTAGAGTAAAAATAATTGGTTATAGGACTTCCTCCATTGTTGAAGGGAGTAGAAAAGGTAACAGTCAGTTGTGAATTTCCTGGAACAATAGTAATAATGGTAGGTGGATCGGGAACAGTAGACATAATATATATATATATATATATATATATATCACAATATTTTATTCTTAAATATTTAGGAAGATTCGGTCAAAATGCGCGGGACAACATTCATAGTACCTAATTCCTGAAACAGTAATTTACACGCATAGGGAATTTCTACGTATGAAAAGTCTGTTCTATTATCACATGTACGGCATTGATGAATATGCAACACATCATTGTAAGAAGCAATCAATCCACATTTTTTGCAAACATGGACGCTATATTTATCTGATGCATCATACATTCTACCTCGCGTGAATCTAGCGGCTCCATGCGATACCATACAATCACGTTCCATTTCACCAAATCGTAGACCACCATCCCGTGATCTACCTTCCGCAGGTTGTCTTGTTAAATTCACCATAGGTCCAATAGAGCGACTGTGTGTCTTGTCATTCACCATGTGTTTGAGTCTCTGGTAAAAGACCGGTCCAATAAAGACAGATGATTCAAATTGTTCCCCCGTTAATCCATTATACATGATTTCATTACCGTTTGACTCAAACCCTACTTTTTGCAATTCTTGGCAAATATCTTTTACTTCAAAATCACCAAACGATGTACCATCACCAAAGAGTCCGAGCGAGATCAATGTTTTTCCTAACACTGTTTCTTTCAGTTGTCCAATGGTCATGCGCGATGGGATCGCATGTGGATTGATAATAATATCAGGTTTCACTCCCGATGCAGTGAAGGGCATGTCTTCCTCAGGGATGATATTACCTATGGTGCCTTTTTGTCCATGTTTTGATGAATTTCCTATGACGATAGATGGTGCGAAAATATTTTCGCGTGAATAATACGTATGAGAACTCGGCATTTCAACACAATAGATCTTTCCTGAATAGGCGATGAGTTTTTCCTCATTGGCATCGTTTACTTTTTTGTTGATCCATGGTTGGTTTTGTTTGGTAATAATAGAAACTTTGTAGTAAGTATGTCGTTGGGTAATTTCAACTGTATCACCAGCTCTGGAACCCAAGTTTCTTTTTCCAACACGCGCCACTCCGGTAGGTTCTTCTGAAATTTTCACAATACCCGAGTAGCCACAATGCGTCGCCAAGCGTGTCACGTCATTTGCCAATTGCAATGAAATGGTTCCATACCGATTGAAAGTTTCTCCCTTGTATTCCATAGAAGAACCATCGCCTTGCAAAAGAGCTTCCAATAAAATGCGCGATTGACGTTGAGATAAATTCCATACATAATTGGGTAAGCGCTTGTTCAAAGCACCTACACTCAGAACTCTAAAATGCTCATATATATTTTGATTTTTTGATTTTGAAATGCAGTAATTACCACCTTTATGATAACTAAAATTTAAATGTAATCTTGTAAATGTTTCTTCATTATACAGTCTTTTTCTCTCTTTTATAGCAGAAATGACAACACCTTTATTAACTTCAGTTGACCCATCCGCAATAAACATTCCCAAGAGTCGCAACCAATCGTCCATGGGATATTTTTCATCCTCCGTGAATTCCATAAAAGCAACATCGGGATACGCATTTGTCATACTTTTTTGAAATCGCACCATTTTTCCCATAACATCTTTGGCTTCTATCAATTCGTACCCTTTGTTACCGAAACGTTTCTTGACATAAAGGCGGTGATTCAATGTACAAACCACTTGCACTTGATTGTTTTTCAACGAATACATTTCACCTTCATGATCATACTCATACTTGGCGGTCGGGTATTCATAACAAAGATTGCCATTTGTATCCAAGGTTGCCAATTTGTGTTGGCGAATATCCACGTCTTGTATTTCCATCCATCCTTGGTCCGTTAATACTTGTTGAGTTGGGAGAGCACAAAACTTATCACCAATCACCGGTTTTCTCACGGTTCTCAAGCGGACCTTGGCAAAATTGTATCCATCGCCATTGCGGTCAATGTAGTTTTTATCTACATAGGTCTCCTCTGTATTGCGATAGATGCGACTCTGGTCTTCGTATTTGATCAGCTTGGTATGGTCATTGCGGTTTTCCTTGATGGGAGTCACTTTTGCAATAATAATATCGCGGTTCTCTACTAGCGTGTTTTCTGGAATGACACCCTTGTTGTTTACCTTGTTGTAATTACCAAATTTCATCCCCTTGGTTTTTGTCGGGTCGGGTTTGCAACGAATTTCTTCGTCTCCATTTATTTTCTGTTTGTCTTCGTCTTTTTCCGTATGATAAATGGTGGCGATAAAGAGTCCGCGATCCAAAGAAGCTTTGTTAAACAAAAGCGAATCCTCTTGGTTGTATCCAGTATGTGTCATGATCGCGACAATTACATTGGTTCCAGAAGGGATTTGGTTTAACTGAATCAAATTCATAATACGTGTGTCAACAAGCGGACGCGTAGGATAATTTAGAACATATGCGGTTTTATCCATACGGTTTTCATAATTGCTTACATAAACACCCATTGCTTGTTTGCCCTGTGCACATTGATAACAATTTCTTGGCGATTGATTGTGTTCTGGGAAAGGAATACAAGAGGCCATGATACCGAAAATCGTACTGGGATGGATTTCACAATGAGTATATTTATAAATATCGCTTGTACTTTCCTTTGCTAATTTCAAATCTTTAGGAGTCATGGCAATCAAAGAAAAGCTCTGCTCTTCTGCGTCAATGTATTCTAAAACGGATGATTTAATTTGACAGTCGGTAAATAAGCTATCCCATGTCAAATTCCCTGTTTTTAATCCGTCCAATATATCATAGTCTAAAAAGAGGGAATTTTCTTTTGATACGCGCAAGAGAGGACGCATCAAACGCCCAGCATCATTGCAGACACGAATCTCTTTCATTTTGTAATCAAAAACGATGGATGTGTATATATTAATAATACCCTTGTACTTTTTCTCCTTCAACATACAATACAATTCATATGGCTCTTCTGCAATGCCTACCCATGCGCCGTTGATAAAAACCTTGACTTTGTTATACATATCTACCGCCTGAAGTTCTTGAATATTTTTGACACTTGGCATGACATATTCGTAAAGTGGCAACGAATTGGAATGAATCGTAATATGGGCCATATAACTCAGGTTTTTGACAATACCGACAGATTGGCCCTCTGGCGTCTCCGCTGGACACGTAAAACCCCATGATGTATTGTGCAGTTTGCGCGGAGGAATCAGTTTGCCACTTTTATCCGTCGGTGTGGAAATACGTCGTGCATGACTCAAACTACTGACATAGGTCAAACGATTCAATACTTGAGCGACACCGACTTTATTGCTGTTGGTGTGTTTGATACCAAAGTCGCCAGTTGCCAATGCGCGTTTGATTCCATTTTCAATTGTAGTAGATTTGATAATTTTATAAATATTCGTCATATTAACAATGTTTTCGTAATCATCCGTGGATTTCCATGACCCGCCATTGATCTCGCGAATAATTTGTTTCTCCATGTCTTTCACGAGTTTGTTGAAGTAATTGCGAAACAAATTGTTGAGCAAAATGCCTGTCGTATCCACGCGTTTGTTGACATAGGAATCACGATCATCGCCTTTGATTACCTCAAAATGTGCCTGTATCAAACGATGTGTCATGTAGCCCAAGTAATAGACCTTTTGGTCATTGTTGTGACAATGAGGAAACAAGTCATTGTTCAAAATGTCCAATGTGAATTCATATTTCTTTTTCGCTCCTGTTTCCTTGTCCATATTGATAGGCGTGTACATGGCGTAGGACATAATATGACGAATCGCGTCTTGTTGTGTCAAATATTTATTGGCATCAATGATGGAGGCTTTCAAGAAATCCAACATTTCTTTGTAGCATTCCTGGTTGATATCAAGCAATATTTTTTCGCAAATTTCCTTGTCGGTTACGATACCCATCGCACGAAAAACCACAAACAAAGCAATCGGTTGTTTGATACGCGGGATTTGAATACAAATAGGATAACCGAATCCATTGTTTTTGGAACTGACCATCATATTGATTTGTTTTGGTGAAATGCACTTGAAATCAGGAACAGATTTGATTTCCGCCATCCATGTATATTTCGTATTGTTTTTGGAAATATTGAAGCAATATACGCGATTCTCTGCCGCACGTTCTTGCCCTAACACAGTCTTTTCTGAACCATTGATGATGAAATAGCCACCTGCGTCAAATTTGCATTCACCTGTATGAACATGCTCTACATGTTTGTATTGGTTCAAAACGCAAATATTGGATTTCAACATGATGGGTAATTTTCCAATATGGATTTTTGGTAGTACTTTATAAAAGGTTTGCATGTTTTCCAGGTTTTCACCCGTTCTCACGACATATTTGATATTGATATCAATCGTCATAGAAGAGGCATAAGTGAAATTGCGAAGACGCGCTTCCTGAGGGAACATGAGTTTGATCGCACCATTGTTTTCATGAATTTGTGGGCGGTAAATATGAAAATTTTCAAAGGTGACGAAAAGTTCAAGGGCGTGTTTGCCTGATTTCACGTCAAAATCTTGGTCTGATGCAATATGTACAGGATTGAACATTTCAATTGTTTTTATAATTTGATAACTCACGAAATTATTATAAGACTCCAGTTGATGGCGAACCAATCTTTCCAAGTGCTGTGATTTAAAGTAAGAACCGATGATATTCCACGGCGTTTCAATGTACGGATCATTGGAAATATCAAATCTCTTTCCTTCTTCTAAACGAACATCGTCGTATTCGGTATTAAGAATATCTTTTTCAACATCTTTGATAGAATCAACCACTTTACTCTTTTTTGTCGCTCTTGGTTTAGTAGTAATTTCTTTGGCAGTTTTCATTTTGTCTTTTGTATCTGTTTTTGATTCTATCATGGAGTTATTTTTACTTTCAATTTTATTTTTAAATGGTTATTTCAAAAAATAATATATATTTTGTATAGAATAAAACCCATGAAAATAATAATATATGCGATAAACACATAAAAATAAAAATAAAAGGAATAAATAACAAAAAATGTCAAAAATAAACCAATATAATTTATTTTTAAAAAATCTAGATAAAAGGAGCCACAAACAAAAAGAGAAACAAAAAGAGAAAGAGAAAGAGAAAGAAGATCTTATTGCAAATAATGTGGTAGATTCTTCTTCTTCGTTTCTACCGAAAGAAGAGTCCCCTTTAACAGCAGAAGAAAAAATAAAAGTAGAAAAAGAAATAGAATTCATAAAAAATTTCATCAAACAAATAGAAGATAATTTTTCAATATTTCAGCATGATTCTGGAATGTTTACAGGGAAAATAAATTTTGACGATAATTGTTGTGATGTTGAAAAAAAGAAAAAGGTGATTAGCAAAAAAGAGCCGCACGAAGAAAAAGCGAAAAGTACTACACCAAAAATAAAAAAAACGATTGATGTGGAAGTAAATCATATTGAGGATTTGATACGTCTTGTAGAGGAAAATCCATTGGATGAAACGGTAGAATACAATATAAATATGTCATTGCTTCATCAAATCAAGGATCCGTTGGTAGATTTGAACAATATGATTGGTATGCATGATTTAAAATCCAATGTGATTCATCAAATTCTTTATTTTATGCAGAATCTTCATAAAAATAGTAAAAATACAGAGATGGGGGATTTTATGCATACGGTGATTTATGGACCTCCTGGTACAGGAAAAACAGAAGTAGCAAAAATCATTGGAAAAATATATAGTAAAATGGGGATATTGAAGCGCGGGGTTTTTAAAAAAGTGACACGCGCAGACTTGGTGGCTGGTTATTTAGGACAAACTGCTACAAAAACGCGAGATGTTGTAAATGAATGCTTAGGAGGTGTTCTTTTTATTGACGAGGCATATGCTTTAGGAAACAATGAGAAAAAGGATAGTTTTTCCAAAGAATGTATTGATACATTGTGTGAAGCTTTAAGTGACCATAAAGACAATTTGATGGTTATAATAGCAGGGTATGAAAAAGAATTAAAGGAATGTTTTTTTAATTACAATCAAGGTTTGGAGTCGCGTTTTCAATGGAGATTCCATACGGATAAATATAGTGCCAAGGAAATGTTTGAAATATTCAAAAAGAAGGTGGAGAGAATAGAATGGCGATTACAATCGTATGATTATGACAAAGAGAAAGAGAAAGAAAAGATTGAAATGATTGGTGAGGAATGGTTTGAAAAGAAAAAGGAATTTTTTGTTTATTATGGAAGAGACATAGAAACATTTTTGTCCAAAATAAAGATAAGTCATGGGAAAAGGGTTTTTTGCAAGCCCAATGATGAGAAAAAAATCATTACATCAAAGGATTTAGAAAAAGGATTTGAAATGTTTATGAATAATGAAGATGTGAAAAAGCGAAAAGAGGCTTTGGCATTGAAGGAAATGATTTCTAGTATTTATGTTTGAGTTTTTGCGGGTATAAGAATTTGCGGGTATAAAATATATATTTTTTTTGAAAAATATATATAATACTTTATTTATGTCAGGTGAAAAAAAAATAATCAAAATCAATCCTGCTTTGTTTACTATTGGAAAAAGTGGAGGTGGGAAAAACAAAACGGAGAAAAAACGTCCTATCATAACACCTTTGATTCAACCCAATTCGTTAAAAAATGAGTTATTACGACGTATTAAAAAACATAAAAACAAAGAAATAGAAAAAATCCAAGAGCAAGACAAAAAAAATAGAAAGGGTCTTGAAAATGTAAATATAGGAAAATATACAGATGAGTTTAATGAATCTATGGATTATTTAAATATTCTTTCTTCAGAGAAGAAACTTTCCACACCGACCCAGACCTTTCAAAAAAGTAGAGACCCATATATTCCCGTACAATTGGATTTACCAGAGGATCTAAAAGAACGCGCCATTTCTCCCGCGCGTTTTATAGCAAACAACGAACCAAAATGGAGAGAAACACCTTCTATGGAATTAAAATACAAAGTAGATAATGATGTACCTTATGGTTGTTTAAAAAATGGTTACAAACCTACTTTCAAAACATTACGAAATCATTCACCTATACAAAACACGGTACGGATTTCAAATCCACCTGTACAAACACCTATACAAACACCAACCATTCGTAATGATGTTTCGGAGAGAGAAAAACGCATGAAGGTTTTAAAAGATACCATACAAAAAAAAAAGAGTGAAATGCCAAGGCCAAGTCCAAGTCCGTCTCTAACATCTATATTATTCTCTCCTCAACCATCAGTAATACAAGAACCAAGAATACAACCATCAGTAATACAAGAACCACTAAAAGAATCAAAACCCGAGATGGATGAACAAGAAACACACAATTTAATTAAAAAAACAATACGGCGAAAATATATTGTAGGAAAATCAAAAAAAAACAATACAGTAGGAATTTTAATCAAAGACCGAAATACAAGAAAAAACATCCTGAATGCACAGAAAGAATTGAGAAAGAAAAACATCAATGATGTCAAGACCTATTTGAGAAAACACGGGCTTCTTAAAGTAGGTAGTACAGCACCCAATGACGTGGTTAGAAAAATGTACGAAGCGACAATGATGACAGGAGATGTTCATAATAACAACAAGGATGTATTGTTACATAATTTTATGAAAGAGGGTGAAGATGTATAAAGAAAAAATGAATACATATTTTCACCAAAGTAATTTATCCGCCAACCATCCACGACTCCATTTCACATGTCTGTCTTTTTCGTGGCGTATTCTATACAATCGCCTTCTTGTTTTTGCGTATTTCATTCCATATTTGGAAATATACGTAGGAAAATCATTCATTCCGTTTGCACCAACACTGGCTATTTTTTTATCATTTTTATAAACATCAATCTTTTTGGTTTTGTTGGTAGATGGTTTTACACGCACTCCCAATTTTTTCGCCTTTTTATACGTATAATTTGTAATATTGTACATACACTATTTGTTTATTTTTTTTTCGTGTTTTTTATTTTTTTTTAAAGAATATGATATATAATTCCTAAAAATCATTATTCTAAATAAGTTTAAAAATAAAAGGATATCAAAGGATAGATAGATGAGTTTGATAAAAGAATATTTTGAATTGACAAACAAATACCAGAGAGAATATGGCCCGAATACCATTCTTCTTATGCAAGTCGGCAGTTTTTTAGAATGTTATGGTTATCGTGACAATGAAACCATGTTTCTTTCAGGAAGTAAAATAGAAGACTTATCACGCATTTGCGAACTCAATATAGCCAACAAGCATGTTTGTGTAGGAGAGAAAAACGTTGTCATGGCCGGATTTATTGTTCCCATTCTAGAAAAGTATTTAAAAAAATTGCAGGATGCCGGTTTCACAGTGGTAGTATACACGCAAGACCAACAATGTAAAAACACGACGCGTTCTCTCGCGGGTATTTATTCACCTGGCACTTATTTCACGGAGGATTCAGCTGTTTTAACAAACCATATTGCTTGTATCTGGGTACATTATCAAGAAAACAAAATAACGTCACCAAAGGGAAAATACGTATATGTGGGAATCGCTGATGTGGATATTTTAACAGGGAAAACAACTGTGTTTCAATTTGAAGAAATGTACATGAATAGCCCTACCACATATGATGAATTGGAACGTTTTCTCTCTATCTACCATCCTAGCGAGGCAATTTTTCTCTCCAATTTGTCTTCCAAAGAAACAGAAGAAATCATTCAATATTCCAATCTACAATGTTCTTTGATCCATAGAATCAACCTTTGTGAATCGGAACCAAGAGAGAAAGATAACCCGCAGATAGTAAAAGCAAAAAATTGCGAGAAGCAAGTATACCAAAGGGAGATTTTGCAGAGGTTTTATGAGGGGGATCCACTAACGGATTTTACAGATTATTATTACATGGAAAATGTGTTTGCGTGTCAGTCCTTTTGTTTTTTGCTTGATTTTATTTACCAACATAATCCTTATTTGGTGAGAAAATTGTCATCACCAACGATAGAAAACAAGGCGAATCGGATGATATTGGCGAATCATTCTCTCCAGCAATTGAATATGATAGGTGAAAACAGGGGAAAATACTCTTCGGTAGAGAGAATGTTGAATCATTGTTTGACGCCGATGGGTCGTAGACAATTTACGTATAGTTTGTTGAATCCTATTACCAATCCAGATGATTTAAACCGAGAATATGAGATCACTGATTTTTTGCTTTCTTCCAATACCGTATTATCCCTACGTAATGATCTAACAGATTTAAAAGATTTATCAAAATGGAACCGCCAAATGTTTATCAAGAAAATTGCCCCACGTTGTTTTTTCTCTCTTTATCACAATCTAGAAACGATAAAAAGGATGTTTGTAGAAACAATCAAAACGAAAACTCCCGTTATGGAGTATCTAATTGAAAAGAACCCTGATTTCTCTCAAATAGAAGAATTTTGTACGACGTGGCAAAAAATCATAGAAAAACACATTGATTTGGAGATGGCAAAAGAGATAGACCAAACCACCGCGTTTGAAACCAATTTTATTAGATCTGGTATAGACGAGGAACTAGACAAGAAAACAAATTTACACAATGAATCCAAACAGCGTTTGGAAGCTATCAAGAACTATTTCAATGAACTCTTGGCAAAATATGAAAACAAGAGCAAGTCAAAACAAGGAAATGATTCAGTCAAATTCTACGAAACAGAAAAAAACACTCTACGTTTAGTTGCTACCCATCGCCGATGTTCCATTTTAAAGACTCTTTTACCAAAAGAAGGAAAAACCAATTTCCAGGGGGTTGAATTGGATTGTGATCAAAAAAACATGGTCTTTGAATTGCAGGGAGGAAGTAACCAAAGCATACAGACGCCTCAAATAGTAGAACTTTGTAAAACGATGTATTTGATAAAAACAGAGATGCGTGAAATAGTGGACCGTGTTTATAAGAAATTTATAGAGGGTTTGGAGGGATATCAAAACGAACTGATGACAGTGATTGATTTTGTGACGCGGATAGACATGATATATACGAAAGCGCATATTGCTGCGACGTATCATTATTGTCGTCCTCAAATAAGTAATTCTACTGAAAAGGGATCTTATTTAAAAGCGACAGGTTTGCGTCATTGTTTGATAGAACAAATTCAACAAAATGAATTGTATGTGGCGAACGATGTTGATTTGGCGGATTCCAATGGAATTCTTTTATACGGGACAAATGCAGTGGGGAAAACGAGTTATATAAAATCTATAGGTGTGGCGATTATTATGGCCCAAGCGGGGTTGTATGTACCGGCGACGACATTTACTTTTTGGCCGTATACGAGTTTGTTTACGCGTATTCTAGGGAACGATAATTTGTTCAAGGGGTTGTCTACCTTTGCGGTAGAGATGAGTGAATTGCGGACGATATTGAAAAATGCGGACAATAAAAGCCTTGTACTAGGCGACGAAGTTTGCTCGGGTACAGAGAGTGTGTCCGCGATTAGTATTTTTGTGGCGGCGATACAGAAGCTGCACCAGGCCAAGGCACATTTTTTATTTGCAACGCATATGCATGAGATTGTAAGATATGATGAAATTGCTTCGTTGGAAAATGTGAAAATCAAACACATGTCAGTGATGTACGACAGAGAGAAAGACATGTTGGTTTATAATAGAAAGGTGGAAGAGGGTCCTGGAGATAGTATGTATGGTTTGGAAGTATGTAAATCTCTGCATTTGCCGTATGACTTTTTGGAAGAAGCCAACAATATAAGAATGAAATATTTTCCAGAGGCGCAGAATATTCTTTCTTTAGCGAGATCGCATTTCAATAGTAAAAAGATAATGGGAATGTGTGAAGGTTGTGGAAATATTTTGGCAAAAGAAGTGCATCATTTGCAACATCAAAAAGATGCGTCCACGGGTGGCTTTATAGAAAGAGACCGGGGAACATTTCATAAAAACCATGTGGCAAATTTGATTTCTTTGTGCGAAAAATGTCATGATGCGTTTCACAAAGAGAAAACGCAACATAAAAAAGTGAAAACAAGCCAAGGATATATTTTGGAAACAATTTAGATTAGATTTACATAAAAAAAGAAAAAATATGTTTGTATAGTATAAATGATGAGTTGCCAAGACGAACAAAGAGCGCTTGATAATTGTGATCAAAAATACGGTACAGGATCATCAGAATGTGATGAATTATGGATGGAATTACAAGAATGCAGAAGAAAACAAAAAGAACAAAAAGCAGGCAGAAGAAGATCAAGAAAAGGAGGAATGAAATCTAGAAAATCTAGAAAAGGAGGAAGAAAATCAAGGAAATCTAGAAAATCTAGAAAAGGAGGAAGAAAATCTAGAAAATCTAGAAAGTAAAACGTAGTCTCAAGTTAAATTGTGTAGGCAAAGCCGAAACAATTTAGTAGCGTTTGTTTTTCTTTCTTTCTCTTGGATGTATATAAACAAAATCAATGAAAAAAAATAAAACTAATAGTAATATTATTTTGTTTTTTTTATTCATTATATTAATAATTGCATCTGTTTTTTTAAGGAAAAAAACCATCAGGGAAACAGAAGGTTTTTTAGCTCCAGGAACACAAGAAGGAGGCGCGGAGTGGGATGGAAAAGCGTGGAATTTTATAAATAAAAATCATTCTACTGTTCCATGGATTGAATTTAAGCGGAATAATGGAAAATGGTGGAATTTTACAACTATCGTTCATTCTGGCCCTCCTCCCATTGATTTGAATACAGAAGGTGCTATTTTAGGTGAAATGAACAATCTACAATTGTTACCCTCTGAGATAAAAAACAATTTGCATGGTGATTCGTACAAGGCAGGTTTATTACAAGTACAGAGAGTGACTAGACCACCACCACCACCCCCACCCCCACCTCCACACCCACCCATTCCATTTCACTGGAACAATTCTTTTAAAAATTTTTTTCAAAATCAAGCCCCAACACAACCACCGAATCCATTTATGAATCTATTCCAACGAACAAATCCATTCCAACAACAACAACAACAACAAGTAAATACATGGAATTCCATATTTCGTAGATAAAATAAAAAATTGATATTTTTTAAAACAATATAAAAATATATCAATATTATAATAAACCCTAGACAATCAAAAATGATTATCCCAGTGAAATGTTTTACGTGTGGTATGGTATTGGCGGACAAATATAGATTTTATATGGAAGAAGTGCGTAAGAAGAAACGTGCCAAGGGGATGGATGTAGAGAAGGTGGTTTATTTAACCAAAGAGTTTCATGAAAAGACGCCAGAGGGAGAGGTGATGGATGAGTTAGGATTGACAAAAATGTGTTGTAGGCGACATATGTTGACACATGTAGATATAGAATAATTCAACCTTTTAGAAAAAGGTTGATCCAAAATGCTGCCTGCGGCAGCATGCTGATTAGCTTTGAATAAGAGAAACAATGATTTGTTTTACTTAAATATAATCTTAACATACGTTTTAGAAAATTATATTTATATAATATATATTAAAGATGGTAAAAACAGCGCGTTATAGAAAAAATACATCTAAAAAGCAAAAAATGTATAAAATGAAAGGCTGCAGTCATTTAGCCAGAAAATCAGCAAAATGTCCTCTTTGTGGGAAGAAAGGAGGTTCTCCCGATGCACCTTTAGCTTATACGGGACAGGCAGTTCCTTCTGTAGCAAATCCTTATTTAGCTTATACAGGGCAAATAGGAGACGTTAGACAAATGGGAGGCGTAAGACATAGACAAATGGGAGACGTTAGACAAATGGGAGACGTTAGACAAATGGGAGACGTTAGACAAATGGGAGGCGTAAGACATAGACAAATGGGAGGCGTAAGACAAATGGGAGGCGTTAGACATAGACATATGGGAGGCTTTAGACATAGACAAAGCGCTGGTAATAAATTTCCTTACAACAATACCCATGGTATTTTAGCAGTTAACAAATTGCCAGTGGGTGCAAATTTAAACGCTAGTTTCCAAAGAGGAGGAGGTGTTGTAGGAGGCCCTGGTGGTATTAGTGGATACAGTCCTGCTGCGTTTTACCCTGATGGTACAGTAGGAAATAGTTGGGCACCTAATGTAGGAGGTTTGCCAGGTGTAGATGGTATAAGTTCTAATCGTAATTTTTTGTCTCTCAATGCCTATCCAAATGATCCACAAACACAAAATATAATCCAAGAGAGAACCGTTTCCAATTATGGTTTAAAAGGTGGTAGAAGTAGACGACGACGTGGAGGAAACAAATCAAGAAAAAACAAGAGAGGTGGTACTTTGCTTGGACTCAATCAAATGCTCCCTTCCGATATTTTAAATCCTTTGCGTTCAACGAGTTATAATCTTCAAGGTTCGGTCGCCGCTTTACAAGGACGTACCCAACCCCCAAGTCCCCTTCCTGAAAACAGTCAATTATTGGGGACACCTAGTTACAATTCTTTGTCCATGTTCCGTTAATAAGTTATAAAATAAGTTGTAAAATATATTTCAAAATAGAAAAATATTTTATGATGATTTAATTATATTCATACAGGTTTAAGTAATTGTCTATGTATATATCGTCTAAATGCATATTGTTTAATCATATCTTTTACAGGATGAAAAAGATTTGTACTATTTAAATCATGTTTTCTCCATCTGTGATTATAATGAATATTTGAAAATTCTGGTGGATTTCTAATTTTAAGTCTTGCTTTCACTGCCAATGTAGGAAAAAGCGCTTCATCTAAAAACAACGTTTTGTATTTTTTAACATAAAAGTTGATAACATTCAACATTTTCTTGGAAACCCGAATAGCGCAAACCAAACTTGAAGAATAGGGTGGAGCCATATTTTTAATTTTTTTATTCACAATTGGCCAATGCCAATCAGTTCTCCTTTCATAAACAATTCCATTGCTTTTACATAATAAATCTGCAAATGGATATTTTTTGTTTATGTTTTCAATAGTATGAATGGTAGGTATAAAAACATCTTCTTCAATAAACCACAAATGTTTAAAAGGAATATTGTTTCTGCAAAAATAATAAAGTGCTTTATCTCTAGAACATGCTCTTCCTTGACACCATAAAACAGTATCTTTGAATCCTGCTGCTTTGCATATATTTTCATTCATTTTAATAATTTTTATTTTGTTATCATCAATGGGAATATTGTAATCATTTTTATCTATGCAAATATAAACATCTGTGTTTTCATTTTTCAGTTTTTTCGCAAAGTTATAGAATAAAACAGAAGGTGATACAGTTAAAAAACAAATGATATTTTTTTCCATATTATATTAAATAATTATTTTTTTTTTTCAAAAATAAAAACGTGACATTTCTTATTTCTTATTTTTTATTATCATGATAGTATAATAATAAAAACATACGAATAAATGGAAACACAAAACAAAGAAACGATACAAAATGGAACTTCCTATGAATTAAACGGTTGGAAATATGTATCTATTTATGGAGAACCTAAAGAACGAGGATTTGCACTAGGTTATTTTTCCGCAAAAGCATTTAGAGATGTTCAAAAAATGTTGGAATTTGTCGTTTACCAAGATACCGGTAGAAAATGGGAGTATTTTATAGAAGCCTCTAACCGTTATCTAAAGCCCACGATTCAAAATGAATTCGCCGAGTTTTATGAAGAAATGGAAGGGATAGCCGACGGCTGCAATGCAGCGGGAACAAAAACCACCGTGGATGAAATCATAGCTTGGAATAATTTTTTGACTTTACTTGATTCTTGGTACCCGAACCAAGGTTTAGACACAAACCTAACATCTACAAACCGAACATCTAGAGAAGGAGGTGCTAAAGACCGATGCAGCGCGTTTATTGCCAATGGTGATTACACCAAAGACGGTAAAATCGTGATGGTACACAATTCGTTTGCGAATTTTGTGGATGGTCAATATTATAATTTTATCCTGGATATACAACCCACAAAAGGGCATCGTATTTTGATGCAGAGTTTTCCCTGTGGTATATGGAGTGGTACTGATTTTTTTGTAACAAGCAAAGGAATCATGGGATCGGAAACAACCATTGGCGGTTTTTTCCCTTATGAAAACAAGTATACGATTGCTTGTCGTATTCGCCAGGCCATGCAATATGGCGACACATTAGATGATTATGTCAGCATATTACTAAAAGAAAATTCAGGTGATTATGCGAATAGTTGGCTGTTTGGCGATATTGCAACAAACGAAATTATGGTTTTGGAACTCGGATTAAAATACCATGAAGTCAAACGTACCAACAATGGCTACTTCTATGGATGCAACGTGGCTTTTAACCCTGAAATTCGCAATCTAGAATGTGTTAATAGTGGTTTTAGTGATATACGGCGCCATCAAGGCGCCAGACAAGTACGCATTCCTGAGTGGATAGAGAAAAACAAAGGAACCATTGACGTAGAATCCGCCAAAGTCTTTATTTCGGATCATTATGACGTTTATTTGAAAAAAGAGAATCCTTGTTCAAGAACGGTTTGTTCTCATTATGAATTAGATGCACGTGAATACATGAGCGACAGTACGCGCCCCAAACCATTTCAACCACGTGGTGCTTTAGATGGAGCTGTCATAGATAGCAACCTTGCCAAAAATATGTCCTTTGTTATGCGTTTTGGTAATTCCTGTGGAACCCCCTTTGTTGCGAAAACTTTTTGTCAAGAGCATCCGCAATGGGGATATTTTGAGCCTTATTTGAAAGATAGACCGACACAACCATGGACACTTTTTACCACAGATAAAAGACAAGGTTCCCCCAACCCTAATCCCAATCCCAATCCCAATCCTATTACTATGTCAACATCATCCTCCTCTCAAGAATCATCGTCATCCTTCAAAGAACACGAAACAAAAAAAGGAGGGAAAAGAAAAACAAAGCGAAATAAATCCAAAAATCAAAAAAGAGATAAAGTTAGTAAAAGAAATAAAACTATAAACAAACTAAGCAAACTAAGCAAATAATTTCTTTGCGTTTTTCAATAAATTGACCTTTTTTTCCACTTTTTCCACATCAATGTCTTTGTAATAAACTTCAGGGTTTTTCAATATATCCACAATCATATTCATATCTTTTGCCAAATTTCCTGTCAAGAGAATCACATTTTCTTCCAATTTATCTAAAAAATCACAACCAAAATAAAGGGGTACACTTTGGGAAAGCATAGAGGTAACAAGCCTATCTGAATAAAAGGAATTGGATTTGTTTTCCTCTATGACAATACTAAACGCATACTTTTCAAATGGGTCCGTCGGTGAATATTCTTCTTTCAAAGAAAATAAATTGAGAGATCCTGGTTTACTCCTTTTCCCCCTGTAATCCTTTTCCGTTTTTCCAAAAATATCAATGGGAATATTGTTTTCTACAATCAATTCCACAATTTTATTGCAATAATGATTTCCTAATGAAAAACGTTTGTCAAAAACAGTGATGGACATGATTTTACTTTTTTCTTCTATAGAACGAAGAGGCAAATGATACGGCACATAACTACAATGTTTTACAAAAGGTTCACCGAAAAAATCAACGTCCGCATCATCACCGACATAATATTTATATATATTTTCTTTGGCATATTTTATAAAGTCCTTGTTCCATGACGGTTTTGGTTTTAAGGACATCCCTACTACTTTATCATATGGTATCAATAAAATTGGTGTGGCTTGATCTAAAACAATAGCGTGTGTGTACGTTTCATCACTTACAAATTCAATCTGTTTTTCTTTTTTATAATGGTCAACAATTCCAGTTAAACACAAAGATTCGTATTTTTGTTTCCATTGTAAACTATTCAATGTGTCTGAAAAAATTCTAATGCGCATTTATTTTGTTTATTATTCATTAATACATGCCATTTGTTTATATACCTTTTTTATACCTTTTTATACCTTTTTATATACCTTTAAAAAAGGTATAGCCAAATGGCAGCCGCCGCCTTTGGCGACTTTCGCAATGCGTTCCCAAGATATGCACCCCTTCAAGATGTGCCTTTATATTGCATTTTATAATATATAAAAAACAATATAAAGAAATAGAAAAACCCATTTCTTTAAGTTCCTTTTTAATATATATTATCGCGGGGTTTCTCTCTTGGATCGTTTTTCAAAAGTGAAAAAAAGAGTTCCTAAGACAAACTACAAATCAATCTATCAAGTTTTTGTTTTTGGTTTCTTGAAAAACGATCCAAGAGAGAAAATCCCACGAATATTTTTTACGTTCCTCTTATTCAAAATCCATTTTCTCTCTTGATAACGTATTGCAAAAGTCGCCAAAGGCGGCGGCTGCCATTTGGCTATACCTTTTTTTAAAGGTATATAAAAAGGTATAAAAATAAAAATACATTATAAGTATAAATATAAGTATAAGTATTTGAATATGGAAAATATAGCATGGAAATTAATACATTCTTACTTTGAAGATAACCCGAATAATTTAGTCGCACATCATTTAGAATCTTACAATGAATTTTTTAACAATGGAATATTCAATATTTTTCGTGAAAACAACCCGATACGATTTGTGGAAGGTGCTAGAGAAGAGGAAGAAGAAAGTAGTTCTGGTTCACATGAATGTTTCTTGTATTTAGGTGGAAAAAACGGCGATAAAATTTATTTCGGTAAACCCATTATATACGACGAAGATCGTACTCATTACATGTATCCAAATGATGCTCGTCTTCGCAACATGACATATGGTATGACGATTCATTATGATGTAGAGGTAGAATTTGTATCCACAGAAGAAAGCAAAGAGAGAAAAGGTGAATTCATAGAGAAAAAAGAAACGGTGATTTTAGAAAAAATTTATTTGGGGCGTTTTCCTATTATGTTACAATCCAATCTTTGTATTTTAAAGGGACTGAATCGTGAGGTTCGTTATAATATGGGTGAATGTCGTAACGATTATGGAGGTTATTTTATTATTGATGGGAAAGAACGTGTTGTCATGAGCCAAGAAAAATTCGCAGACAATATGCTTTATGTAAGAAAAAACAAAAAAGATGATTTATATAGTTTTTCCTCTGAAATACGTTCTGTATCGGAAGATGCGTCCAAGCCTATTCGTACAACCGCAGTGAAAATGGTGGCACCCTCTCTACAATATTCCAACAACCAAATTGTAGTGGACGTTCCCAATGTCAAAAAACCTGTTCCTCTTTTTATTTTGATGCGTGCGTTGGGTGTCATTTCTGACAAAGATATCATTGCTACTTGTCTATTAGATATGAAAAAATATAGCTCTTATATTGATCTCTTTATTCCGTCTATTCATGATGCAAGCACTATTTTCAATCAAAAAACCGCATTGGAATTTATTGCCAGTTTCACGAAAAATGAAACAGTAGATGGTGTGCTTGATATTCTCATGAATTTTTTCCTGCCGCATGTTGGTGAAAAAAATTTCTTGGACAAGGCCTATTTCATTGGGTACATGGTGAACAAACTCCTAAAGGTTTTAACACAAGAAGAAAAACCGACTGACCGTGACAGTTTTCTTTTCAAACGCGTTGAATTAACGGGGTCACTTTTGTATGACCTTTTTCGCGAATATTATTTGATTCAAAAGAGAGAAATCACACGAAAAATAGACGAGACAATGTATTTTCATCGCGGTGAATACAAAAACAATTTACCGAAATTAATAGACGACAATTACAATGAATTTTTTAAAACACGAACTGTGGAAGCCGGATTTAAAAAGGCATTCAAGGGGTCATGGGGAGCCGCGGAAAATACCAAACGCCTCGGTGTTGTTCAGGTGCTTGACCGTTTAAGCTGGTTCACTTTTATTTCTCATTTGAGAAAAATAATATTGCCATTGGATGCTAGTGCCAAAGTAGTAGGCCCACGCCATTTGAATAGTTCGCAATGGGGATTTATTGACCCTGTAGATACACCAGACGGAGGACATATTGGCTTACACAAACATTTATCCATTACAACAGTTGTTACAAGTGGAACATCCGCTTTTCCTATGATCCAATGGTTACGTCGTAACTTTCCTATTTTGTTGTTGCAAGAATGCGGTCATCATTATCTAGGTAACAATACAAAAGTCTTTGTCAACGGAAATTGGATTGGTGTATTGGAAGATCCTCTGCCCACTATAAATACGATACGACTTTATAAAAGAAATGGTTTGCTTCCCGTTTTCAATAGTGTTCGTTTTGATTACAAACGCAATGAAATCCAGATTTTCACAGATGCAGGAAGATTGATGCGGCCAATTTATTATGTGGACAAAAACCAAAAACCCAGTTTCTCCAGAGAGAAAGTCATGGAAAGGATAAAAAATGGAAAGATTACCTGGCAAGAAATAGCCTCTGGTTTGGGAGAGAAAAATGCGCCTTCCTATTCTTACAAAAAAAACAAAATATACGATTTTGCGGATTTATACACAGGAGAAACAAGAACGGTAGAAAACAAGATGGCGTTTTTGGAGGAAAACGAATCCATTGTGGATTATATTGATACTAGCGAAGAAGAAAGTGCGCTGATTGCATTTCAATTGGAAGATTTGAAAAAGAATGACTTGTATACGCATTTGGAAATTGATCCGTCGCTTTTATTGGGCGTCATGGGAAACAGTATTATTTTTCCCGAACACAATCAATTCCCGCGCGATGTTTTTTCCTGCGGTCAAAGTCGTCAAGCCGTCTCCGTATATCATTCCAATTATCTTATGCGTATTGACAAAATGGGCGTTGTCCTCAATTATGGTCAAATCCCTCTTGTGAAATCGCGTTACCTTGAATACATCAACAAAGAAGAACAACCTTACGGTGTCAATGCAATTGTGGCGATCATGTCTTATACAGGATACAATGTAGAAGACGCTATTTTAATCAATGCGGGAGCGGTAGACCGAGGTATTTTTCGTACTACTTATTTTACATCTTACGAATCGCGTGAAGAAAGCTCCAAAATTTCCGGTATGGATGTGAATTCTGTTTTCGCTGACGTGGCACACTCTAATAAAAAAGTTGTGGGTATAAAACCAGGATACGATTATAGCCATTTGGACAAATTCGGTATGATTCAAGAAAACACCCAACTAAATGATGCGACAGTAGTGATTGGTAAATTGACATCTAGTAATAACCAACCGGACATTGCAACGGATGCATCTGTTTTCCCCAAAAAAGGACAACTAGGGTTTGTGGATAAGTCGTTCATTACTGAGGGTGAAGAAGGGACCAAGTTAGCAAAAGTGCGTGTGAGAGAAGAACGTATACCGGCGATTGGGGACAAAATGGCGAGTCGCAGTGGTCAAAAAGGAACTATTGGTTTAATCATTCCCGAGGAAGATATGCCTTTTACCGCGGATGGCGTACGTCCTGATTTGATAATCAATCCACATGCGATTCCATCACGTATGACCATTGGTCAGCTTGTAGAAAGCATACTAGGAAAACTGTGTGGATTTTATGGAGGGTTTGGCGATTGTACGGCATTTGCCAACAAAGGGTCTAATTTGAAAACATATGGTGAGATTTTGGTAAAAGCCGGGTTTCACTCTTCTGGGAATCAAATGCTTCATAGTGGTATGACGGGAGAACAATTACAAGCAGATATATATATGGGACCGACTTATTATATGCGTTTAAAACATATGGTCAAAGACAAAATCAATTACCGTGCACGTGGTCCAAGAACCGTTTTAACACGTCAAACAGTACAAGGTCGCGCCAACGATGGAGGTTTACGTATTGGTGAAATGGAACGCGATGGAATTTTAGCACATGGTGCCTCGCATTTTCTCAACGAGTCGTATTTGACGCGCGGCGATGAATATTATATGGCGGTTTGTAACAAAACGGGGGCTGTTGCGATTTATAACAAACCTGCGAATTTATTCATGAGTCCGTTTGTGGATGGTCCGGTTCAGTTTGTCAAGACAAACGACGGTAAAATGAATTTAGAAAAAGTGACACGTTTGGGGCGCTCCTTTAGTTTGTTGCGAATCCCTTATTCCTTGAAATTATTGATACAGGAACTGCAAACAATGAATGTTCAAATGCGTATGATAACGGAAGACAATGTGGATCAATTGCTTTCCATGTCTTATTCCAACAGTATTATAAAGATGGCGCACAATGATAATGAATTTAAAAAGACAGAAATCAAAACTATCAACGAAACAAATAACATTGAATTTAAATATTTTATTAAAAATTACAATCGTTATTTGAGCGTATTGAAAGCAAATTACATGGAACAAAATAAGAAGGAAACACAGGATATACCTGGTTTGGAGTTGCCGGTTTCCCCTGATATTCCATATGCACCACAATACAGTCCTGTTTATGAATATGCTCCTTCTAATGCGAATCCCAACGAAGAACAAAATATTGAAAGCCCTGTTTATAATCCCAATACGCCACCTGGTCTTCAGGACGAATGGACGGTAGGTGAACCTATTCAAACAAAACAACAGACAATAGATTTTGGAGAGAAAGAATTGAATGAATTTTACGAAGGATTGACGGAAGCCAACAAAGCTCAAATCCTTGCTTTACGTAATCCTCGTGACCAAAAAATGATTTTGAGAAAAGTAAAGGAGAGATACGATGTCAAGAGAGAAAAGATGGAGGAAATGCAAAAACCCCAAGGTTTACCTACCACCGAAATTTTGGAAATAGAAGAACCGAAAACAGAAAAAGGAGAGAATGAGGATGAGACAGAGAATGATGATGAAAATAATGACAAAAAAAACGAAGATGAAAACAATAATACAGAGGAAAAAAACGGTGATACAACAAAAAAAATAGTATCTTTTCGTTTATAAAAAAATTGATTTATTGTAAAAACAATATAGTATTAACAATATATATTAATAAACGAAATAATGGCAACCCACAATACAACAAGTAGTTTGATTTCATCTATTTACAATTCGCGAAAAACTGTTTTAAAACACATGAAACAATTAGATTATGACATCAAAGATTATGATAATTTCAGCGTGAATGAAGTGAATACTATGTTTCAAACAAAACAATTGGATATGCTTTTAGAAAAAAGAGACAAAAATACAAAAACGAATCGCCATAACAAAATATACATACGTTACTATTTAGCAAAAACAATTCGTCCACAAAATATCCAAGAAATGTTGGATGATTTGTTTCAAATGGAGGAAATTTTGACAAAGGACGATACGTTGTATATTATCATCAAAGACGATATGAATGAGACACTGAAAGAATTATTGAAACATATTTGGGAACAAGACGGTATATTTATTGTGATGCAAAGTATCAAACGTTTACAATTCAATATTTTGGAACATGCGTTGGTTCCTCCCCATAGAATTATAACAGACGAAGAAGAAGTCATTAAAATAAAGGATCGTTTTAACATTACAAGCGATTTTCAATTCCCAGATATTTCGCGGTTTGATCCGGTTGCTCAGGTGATTTGTATACGTCCGGGTCAAATATGCGAAATAATAAGACCAAGTAAAACAGCGGTAAAAGCTATGTATTATAGAATTTGTTTGTAGCCTTTTATTCTAGGATTAAAGCTTGAAAAGTGTAGTAGGCGTCATTATAAGTAACAAAGAAACGATTATTTTCTTTCTTTATTGTAACAACAAAACAATCCTCTATGTCTAATATTATTTTAAACGAAGGAGAAATAAAAATAATGCAGGAAGTAAAGGCGAATGAAAAAACGGTAGATAAAAGTGGTGTGGAGAAAACAATTAAAAAATTAATTCAAACACCCAATTATTTTGATTCATTTTCCCAGACATTAAACAATGTATTACAAAGTTATCCAGAGATATTGAATGAATTTACCAACAAGTACATTGCTTATAAAAAGTATCCTGATAATAAGAATAGTAAAAACGATTTTTTTTATGTTTTGCAAAAAATGAAGGGAATGGATACTTTAGTGAGTCAAACAACGACAAATATTCAAGAAGAAACCGATAAATTAAATACCTTGGTAGATGCAATCAACCAAATTTTAAACTTGGAAAAAAGAAACAATCAATTATTGAAAAAAGAAGTAGATATAGTAGGACAAGAGATATATGGTTCTCATGAAATGATTGGTGATTTTGTGGATGATTACAAGCGAACACGCTTGGAAAATGTATTGTTATTGGTGGGTACTATTTATCTTTTTTTTTATGTTGTTTATCAGTTGTACAAACGATGGAAACCATAGATAGAAACCATGGATAGATAACACAATGTAAACTGTGTTTAAAAAAACAAAAAAAAATACAATTGTATAATATATTTTTAGAAAATGTATTACTATGCGAAAACCAAATGGCAAGATTTTTTTGTGACCCCATCTATCTTTTATTATACGCCATATTTATTCAACCCAAACCCAAACCCCATGATAAAACCGACACTTCAAATAAAATATGAGAAAGATGATATTTCAAGGTATGAAAAATGGGAAAACAATATTATTGATTCTACAATGAAAAGTTTAGAAAATAAAAAGAAACAAGAAGTAGCCTATTGGAATGATTTAGTATCAAACAAAGAGGAAACCAACAGAAATGTTTATAGTCTTTTTATAGGAATAGGAATAGGTTTTGGAATTGGTTTTGGAATTAAATTTTATTATTAATATTATATATATATTATTATGGGACAAAAACAAACTAGTACTTATGGTTCAATATTCAATCATCCAAGCACTACAGATCAAGAAAACGCTCTAGCAAATCTTCAAAGAGAGGAAAAATTAATTTATGATATGAATGCTTCAAATACGTCAAACCAAGCGGCGTTAAGTATTCAATCCAATGTAAATAATTTGTTGACAAACAATAATTATACCCCTGATGCAACTTCTAAAATGATTGATCTAGAGGCAGATTTAATACAAGAAAAACTAGACTTGGGATATTACGAAACAACAAAAAATTTGTTTGATTCGCTTATTAATAGTATCCCCCAATATATAATAGAAGGTGTCAATACAGATGGAAGTATTTCAGTAACAGGTGGTTTAACAGGGAATTGGTTGAAAATTGGAAATATAATTCCCTCTATTGGAAAACCCATTCTTTCTGTTTATAGTTCTACTCCTCTTGTTCAACACATTTGTACTACTGATTTTAATTATTATGAACTGGAGATACAATTATCAAATATACCCAAAATAACCAATTTGACACCTGGTGGGAAAGGTCTTCATTTCTTGAAAGTAGGAATGGCACCAGATAATTCCTTGATTGGTTTGGGTACAAACAACAAATTATATTTTAATACTTCTGCGTCTCAAAAAAGCGCATGGCAAGGTCCATTACAAACCAATATTAAAATCATAGATTTTGCTGTATGTCCTGACGATACTGTGTATCTAGTAGGTTCCGACAACCAAATGTATACATTGCCGAACTACAAATCATTGAATGGACCTGCTACTGCTCTTTCTCCTCCTGTACCAAACATAACGTCTATTAGTATTGCACCTGATGGAAAATTATTTGCTGTAATGAGTGGCGGTTCTACGGGAGCTGGTACTATTTCTTATTTAGAAAGTTGGGACAACCCGAGTGGACAGTGGCTTGCTTTGGGAACAAGTTGTTGTTTCAAATCCATTACAACGATAAGCACATTGCCTGAGATTATGTATATGAAATATTTATTTGATTCCAAAGGCGATGATGGAATGTTACAAAATGTGACAAACATAAAAAATTTCATTACAAACAATGTGTCTTATTTTAATACAATGGGAGGACAAATTGGAAATGCAGTAAATTCAAATGATCAATTGGATCAAACCTACAATTCTTTAAAGGGAACACAAAAGCAAATTAGTAAAACCTTGGCAGAATACCAACAAGTAGATCATGATGAGGAAGAGAATACAAAATACCTACATTCCAAAAACATGTTGTTTAGAATAATGTTTGTGATTATTCTCATTTTACTTATTTTTACAGTGAAAGAAATGTCGGGTGCCCAGAATTTATTCAATGATCCGCTTTCTTATTTCTTTTTCGCATGTGTTCTTTTAGCTTCCATTGGTTTATTTAAAGGAACCTTGGGATTCTTTTTGTTTGGGTTATTATGTCTAGGTTTGGTGTTGGTTCTTACAAACATGAATAGATAAATACCAAAACATAATCAAAACAAATTTTAAAAAGGTAAAAACAAATTCAAAACCTATAAATTAATAATTTTTTATTATTATAAAATATTATTTTTTAGTATATAATTATATTAATGACCAGCATCAATCAATTATTAATTGACAGAGATAGTCAAAATTTTTTAATAAATTATAATAAGAATGGGAAAGAAAGTATCTTCCAAAAACAGGGTAACAAATACAATAAGTTGCAGAAAAACAATGCCAAACATGTAAAAAACAATATATTAAGGGAAGGTTATGAAAGTTTATACGATCCAAGTAGTTTGGAAAACATTACAAAAACGGCAAAACAATCTCAAACTGTTCTTAGCACACAAGGTTTAAGTACTACAGATCAGGATACTTTGAAAAGTTTACAAGATCAATATAAGCAAATTATGCAGGATATATCTGTTTTAGAAAAGAATATCAATGACACAACAACCAATTATTCACATGCCACGAATAAAAATAAGATAGCTAACCACAATGTTGAATTTACCCCCAATAAAGAATCCGCGTACGTAACCAATGCTGGTTATGCAAAGGTATTTAATAATCAAGGGGAATTGACTAGTACAGGTGGAAACAACAACTGTCCATCGGCAAGTAAATTACATTCTATCAATACAAATATTAGTGGTATTTCTCCTGGAAACATTATTACATCTAATCCACTATTGCTTATGGGAACGCCTATGGTTCCTGGTCAAAGCTGTGGATACGAAGGGCAAAATGTTTTTGTGAATAGAATGCTTCCTAATAATACGACCCCTTCTTTTATTGGATGTTATGGAGGAAATAGCAAACAACAACCTCTTATGAGTGTTTTAGGAGGAAGTCCGGGTAGTACTACCGCAAACATTGTGAAAAATGGTGATTTTAGCCAACCTGCTTTACCATCAGGAACATATAAAACTTATGCAAACAACAACATACAAATAGTCGGTTGGAGTTCCAATGGTGCAGCGTTAAGTAATGGTTCAATTGATTTTGGATTTCCTTCTCCTTATCCTGGAAGCGGACAAGCCCTTGTTATTATGGGTAAAAGTTCCATTTCCCAAATTGTTTCTTTGACTCCTGGTGTCTTCACAATGTCTTTTATTACTGTAGGTTCAGCAAGTGCTGGAGGGAATCCTGTAAGCATTTCATTGTCGCAATTAAACAGTGGTGAATCCTCATCGTCAAATACTTTGAATGTTGTTCAATACACTCCCAGTGTAAGTACATGGCAACAATATCCTAGTAGTTCTGTTAGTACCGGTTTCACTATTAAAAATCCAGGTAATTATGTTTTAACAATACAAGGAACAAGCACGAATGTACAAAATGTAACGGCTATACAGGACTTTGTTATAACTGATAATAATTCTGGAAGTGTAAATCAAAATTACTCTTTTCAAGATTGTGAACAAGCGGCTATCAATGGAGGATATCAATATTTCTCTTTGAACAACGTGAACAATTCAACAGGTTATGGTCAATGTTCGGTAAGTAATGTAGGAGCCGTGAATACCAATGTTTATCCTGAAAATCCGGTAGTTGTTTCAGGTATAACTGCTTTATGGTCTTCCGGAACTTCCAACACAAAGGTAAATTATCAATGTGTTGCTGCTACTATAACCCAAGGAGGACAATTGCAATTATTAGATAGTACGGGCTTACCGAGAGCTTCTTTTGGTGGAGGACCTAATAATAACGCTGGATTTATTGGTTGTTACAATGATAAGGGTCTTCCTGATGTTCAACGCTCCATGACCCATGCTTTGAATGGAAATGGAACTGTAATTGATGTGACAAAAAAAGATGGAGGATATAGTAGAAATTGGAATTATGACACGTGTAGTGATGCCGCAGAAAAAAACGATTTTCAATATTTTGGACTTCAATGGAACAATGGAAACAATCCACAAGCCCAATGTTTTTTAAGCAATGATTTGGGTAGTACGACCAAATATGGAAAATCAAGTGAAAGTAGCTGTTGGAAAGTAGGCAATAATATTGTGGGTGGTGCATGGGCCAATGCTGTCTATTCAACACAAGAACCTTTAAATATTCCTTGTTTCTTACTTGTACAAGACGATGGCCATATTTGTATTTACAAAGGTACAGATCCTGGAGATAATCAAGGATTTATATGGGGGACAGGTACAAATGGTAAAGAAAAAAGTGCGGATCCCAAACATACTGCTGTATTAGGTAAAAACGGAAGAAATTATTTAAAACTAGGAGAAACACTACAAAGGGGAGAATTTATTGGAAATACAAATGGTAGTGTTTATTTGATTTTGCAGCAAGATGGAGATTTAGTGGTTTATACATCTACGACTACAAGTGCTTGTTCAAGATCGCCTTTAAACAATGATAAAATGGTGGCTGCTGCAGGAGATTATGCTATTTACAACATAAGTCAAAAAGGATATCCTAACAATATAGGAAAAATAGCATATATTGACAACAATGGAACATTGATGGAATATCCGGATACGATGATTTCTCATAGTGCAAACGATTTTTCTACTATTCCCAATACAGATAGCCAAGGAGGTGATATGGGAACGCCTTTGGTTAATTTTTCATTAAATGAAGTCATGGCGTTTGCTTCTGAAACAGCAGGATGTGTCGGTTTCGTATACGACAAACAGAGTCAAACCGGTTATTTAAAAAGCAAAATAGCCAATGTAAAATCTTTGACCTTGAGTCATACAAGAGATGTATATATTTCTACACCTTCCATTATTTCTTTACCTCCGGGTGTGAATCCAACTGTTAAAAAAATTGATAGTGTTTTGTATCAAAACTACCCAAAAGGTCCTGCCATGTCTGCAAATTACCAAAATGATTTGTCAAAAATGACCGCAGTACAGGAAGCACAATTAGGTCAGCTATACGATTCACTGAATTTGGTTGTCAGTCAAATGGATGCTTTTATTGCTCAATTGAAAGCAAGAGGTATCAATGTGACCAACCAAATTATCAAAAACAACAATTTCGTGAATGAGGGTGCTTTGAAATTGGAAGAAATAAACCAAAAAATTAAAAAGGTTAGTACAAGAGATTTAGAAGTATATAATCAAATAATGAATGACAATGAACTTTTGAGTACTGCTCAAAACTATACGTATATGATTTGGACCATTTTAGCATTGGGTGTTGTTATAGTAACTGTGAATGCGACCCGATAAATTTTTTTTGATTCAAATCAATTGTCTATGTTTGAGAATGTAAAAGGTGAAGGATCATAGGATATGATTTAAGAAAAACGCAAAATCAAAGTAAAATTTCAAAACAAGAATTGTGAAATTTTATGAAAAGGAGAGAATTATAGAGAGAATTATAGAGAGAATTATAGAAATAAAATATTTAATTATCTTATTATATTCTATATAAATGTCTACGAGTCCAACAGTAAATGCAGCAACAAGTGATATTATAAATACAGAACAAGATTTAATTAATGAAATTAAAAGTTTACAGGCATATGAAACCACATTGTTTCAAAATTTAGAAGCAAAAATTAGTGCCAATACAGCGACACCAAGTGAATTGCAAGATTTAAGCAATCAAATCAACGAAGTATCCAATACACGCGCGGATCTTTATAAAATATTGTATGAAATGAATTCGTTTTACGTGAATAACTTGGGTGATACATCCATTTCTTTGCAAAACCAAACAGTTGCGTTGGAAATTGTAGAGAATGAATTAAATGAAGCCAAGATTCGTTTGTCATATATTGAACAACAAAAAATTAACAAACTTCGTTTGGTTGAAATCAAAAAATATTACGGAGAGAAATACGAAGAACGTACATACATAATGAGCTATATTGTGGGTTTGTTTGTTTGGACCTTTATTCTTTCTCTTTTGTCCAACCGTGGGTTGCTTCCAGACAATGTATACTTTTTGTTGTTGTTGATTGTTTTTGTTTTCTATGGTATCATGATTGTTAGAACATTGATGAGAATTGTCTATCGTGATAAAATGAATTACGAAGAGTATGATTATGGAAATGCAGGAATATTACCAACGGCCAATCCTAATTTGAATTACACTCCTTATACAATCAATGGAAGATGGCAAACATGCACAGGACAGGCTTGTTGTGCACCCAATGAAACATATGATCCTGTGCAAAATGTGTGTATCCCCAATCCTGGTTCTTGTGCCGCTACTACAACTACAACAGCAGCGGGAGTAGGAACAACAACAACCCCACCTTTCAATAGTCCTTATTCTGCTGATTATTTTGCATCCGGACAAGCGGATGCTACTAGTTTTGCAAGTGGTGGTTTAACTTCTTATCTTGCTTAACTTATTTAACTTTTTATCTTGCTAAAATGATCTTTTAGAGAAAAGATAAACGGATTATTTTATAATCTAATGATTGTATAATAATCCAAACATGGGAAATAAATCATCAAGTCATTCCGATCCACCACCAAAACCAACAGAACAATGTCCGAGTAACAATCAAATTATTGGTGATATGACCAGGTTTGGTCTAGATTTTAAATGGTTGCATAATTTTTGGAGATGGAAATACACACCAGGTCAAGGCCAAGGTCAAAATCCAGGACAACCGCAAATTGATTACGATAAAATGATTGCTGAAATGGAACGTTTGGATAAAATAAATGAATATCAAGCGGCATACAATACGGCAGAGGACAATCTTGTCAATGGTCCACAAAATCTTGGAAAGGCAGCTTATGATTTGATTGATTTTAAAGAGGGTCGCCAAGGTTATGATAAATTTATTGGAAATTATTTTACACAACGTGTGAATGAGATGGTTACTATTTTAAAAGCCAAACTTGCAAAAGAAATGGAAGATGCTAATTATTTAAATCAAGTATACGAAACCGCGTGGAAAAATTCAAGAAACACGGTGGATTTGTTTGAAGAGTTTAAAAAAGGAAACAAAGAACTAGAGAGAAAAATAAATGATGACCATTCGCTGATTTCCAAAAACAATAGAAAATCGTTTTATGAAGACGATAAACTAGGGCGAATGAAATCATGGAACAAGATAATTTCATGGGTCTACTTTACGCTTTTGATATTGTACATCATTTTCATTTCCTTTTTTTCTTCTTATTCAACAAAAATAAAAATAATTTTGGTTGTTTTCTTTTTCACCTTTCCTTATTTTATTCATACTTTGTATATTCCGGTTTTCCTTTGGTTTTTATCCGCGTTATATAACATATATGACTATTTCATACCGAAAGATATTTACATGACATTGGACAAAGATCGCGACTAATCATTCAATTGTTTCATAGGATCTACTTGATCTGGATACAATATAGTTACACCGTGCCAACCGGTAGAACGACATTTACCGAATTTCTTGTCCATGTATTCATACAATTCAACACCTTTGGGCGCTCTCTTATTACTACCTTGGGAATTGGTAAACCATGTCTTGAATTCATTCGTAAGTTCTGTTTTCTTGATACGATCGTCCATATTTCCTGTTTTCACCACCATTTCCTCTACAAACGCAGCAATATGATCTTGTCCATGACGATATTTGTTTGTGGAAGCCTTGACAATATCACAGTCTTCTACAAGTCCTTGCGTTTCGTACGCCATTTTGACAAGCATACTCATAAAAACAGGCGCCCATTTTACTATTTTTTCCTCCAATTCCATATCCTTTGGAAAAACATACGGTGTTGAATCTGTATGTGTTTCATTCTCACCTACGAATTTTGACATGAAATCGCAAATACGAAAACGTCGCCATGTACCATCGTCATTGCTATTGATTTCAAACAAATTATTTGTACATGCAATCAGTTTGAATTGAGGTATAAATGTCTCGCTTTCAGAGTAAAGTGCACGTGCTTGAATCGGGTCACCACCAGTTAGCTCTTTCATAACACCTTCGTTTATAACCGCTCCTTTACTCGGTTCTTGCATGACCGCATATCTTACGCCTTTTAGAGCAATCACTTCCGATGATGTACCACCAATCCCGTTTCTTTTCTCTGTCACCAAGGTAATCGGTACTGTTCCTTTATACTGACCTAGACTATGTGTCATAAGATCAATCAGCTTGGATTTGCCATTACTACCACTGCCTCGGTAGACATTGAATGTTTGGTTCAAATTGACGCCGATCAAACAAGACGCCAAATGGCTCCACATGTAACGGTTCAATTCTTCAACGGGGAACAATTGCTCCATAAATGTAATGATTTCTTTACTCATGGTAAACATTTTTTCATTTGTAGGATCAAAAGGAACATAGGCAATACCTGTTGTCTTGGTAATATAGTCCTGTGGAAAACCATCGCGAAACGTCTTGTTTTTGAAATCTACTACACCGTTGTTGAAGCACATGAGATAGCGATTGGTGTCCATGTTTTTGATAAATTCGCCATCGTAAAATAACTCCATCGCTTCCCGCATAATGTTGTTTTTGTCTGTAGTGCGTTTGAATTTGATACTGACTGAAGTAATATTGTTCATCTTTTTCTTGATAAATTCATAACGGTCGTCACTGTTTTCATAATGCTGGATCTCATTGTTGCACATGTCTATTTTTTCTTGATATACATTGTACATGTCCTTTGAAATGGCCATACGAAGAGTATGACCTTGGTCAAGTACCCAACGATGGTTTCTAAAAACATACCATTGTTTGTTTTGAATACTACTACAAACGTATTTGTCTTTGAACATTTGATACAAAACCATGGCACAATCATATTCGGTACAGGTAACCAATGTCTCCTCAATGTAATTGTCCACGGTAGATTTCTTCACTTTCACATAATCATCATACGCATCCTGTTTCGCCCAATATATAATAGACTTTCTTGTTATCCCCTCTTCTTTTTTCGTATTAAAGTGTTTTTTCCATTTTAGATACAATTCAGGAATCGTGGCGTAATCAAAGTCAGACGCTTTGCTTCGTAAAAGAATCCAAGACAGGAAGAGACGTTCGTCTGTGTGTTTCAATGCGAATGCGACTTGACGATTGAGAAGGTGGCTACCTGGTTCATAATATTTTGCAGGAAGAATTTGCGTATATTCGTGGATTTCTTTAATAAAATGCTCGGATGGCCCTAGATTTTTCATCAAATTATCCACAGCGCGTTCTAATTTTTCCTTGCAGTCAATTTCTTCCAAGGGAATATACGATTCATCTTCTTCCTCTTCTTCCACAATGAGTTTCACTTTGGTTTTGCTGATTTGTTTTCTCTTTTCTTTTGCATTTTTATCTTTGCAGCGTTTGTTGTATACATCCACAATTTTAGGGTTCATCTCAAATTTTGGGTTCTCTTTGTATTGAGCTGACAAGCGAATGAGATTTTTTGACAAGTCAAAATCTTTGATGCTTACTTCATCCATCATAAATTCGCCGTCGTTTTTATCAAAAGTTATACTGAATATTTTCGTGAGTTCATATCTTTCGTTACCTGGTTTTCTTGAACCATACATCTGCCAATTTGTTGTGCCTTTGGAAATACCGTCGTCTAGCACCTTGTCCCATGTATTTGTCAACGGCAAATCACCCCATATTTCAGGAATTTCATCAAGAACACGATCACGCAATATAATTTGCATTGCGCGTTCCATTTCTATACCGATAATCATGTGAATTCCATCTTTTGTTATATCAGGTTGTCTATTCACATTGGGTTTTTCCATAATGCAGATGAGAAATGGTTTGTCCTCTTCAAAAACATATAGTTCTTTTAATTTTTCTAAATAAAGGAATATAAAATCTTGGATTCCCTCTGCGTTGTGTTGTTTTTCAGTTACATCAGGACTATAACGAAAATCTAAATCAACCATGCAAGGTCCCGATAGTTCATTTTGCTTTTCTGTTAAATATTCCATTTTTTTTTGTTGAAAGACACTGTCATAATACAATTGAAAGAACTCTGGTAATTCTTCATCAGGTATATGATATGCGCCTCCATATATATTTAAATTCTTATCGGGAATTCTTGTATGCGTAGGTACTTTGCTTTTGTCCTTACTTGTATGCTTAGCAAGAAATTCCTGAAAATCTTTATATTTACACTTGATTGATGGTGATGTATTTATTGACATTGGATTGGTATATTAATAATATATAAAAATAAATTTCTATTTCATTTTTTTTAAAAAATAAAATAGAATTTCAAAAATATGATTGGGAGAGAAAGAGTATAGAAAAATAAAGATATTATTAAGTAAACACATTCTTTTATTTTATATGCAGGAGGAGAAACCTAAAATAATTACCAAAGAAACGATCAGTCGTTTGACGAAAGATATACGAGAAATAATAAAGAATCCATTGACAGATCATGGAATTTATTACAAACACAATGAAGAAGATATATTAAAGGGTATGGCATTGATTGTGGGTCCTGAAGAAACGCCGTACTTTGGTGGTTTTTATTTTTTTACATTTGATTTTCCTTGTGATTATCCACATTCTCCTCCTTTGGTTACATATTGTACAAATGGTGATAATATTCGGTTCAATCCAAATTTGTACAAGGATGGAAAGGTGTGTATTTCTCTCTTGAATACATGGCGAGGAGAACAATGGACGTCTTGTCAAACATTGACTACGGTTTTATTAAATTTGTGTACTTTATTAAACAATGAGCCTCTTTTGAATGAGCCAGGGGTATCAAAAAAACATCCTGATTTTTTGGTCTATAATAAGATTATTGAATATAAAAATGTGGAAATTGCGATTTTAAAAATGGTTCAAAAAGTGGTGCCTTTTTACAATCCTATTTTTTGTGTATTTGATGAATTTGTAAAGGAGCATTTTTTAAAAAATGCGGATGCTATATGGAAAGATTTGGAAAAGAAAAAAGTGCGTTCAAAAGAATATTTACAAACGGTTTATTATAAAATGTATGTACAATTGGATCATAAAAAATTATACAAGGAGTTTACTGATTATTATAATATAATTCGTGGTATGCCAAACCAAGAAGAAAACATTGTGGAAGAGGAAAAAGTTGTCAATGTTGTAAAAAAAACGATTAAGAAGAAAAAAGTTCTTTAAAAAAGAACTATTTATGTATATTCTTCGTTTTTTTGGAATATATTTATAAAGTATTATCTTTACAATATAGTAATATATTGAATGATAGAAAAAAATATATTTCAATCTTATTATACAAAAGATTTAGACCCACTACTTCAAAAAAAAATAGATTTTTTCAAAAATTTAAATCCTGAATACAGATATTATTTATACGATGATAATGATATGGATAATTTTGTAAACGAAAATTTTAAAGGTGAAATTAGTGATTGTTATAATAGATTAAATATTATTGTAGCAAAAGTTGATTTTTGGAGATATTTAATTTTATATAAATATGGAGGTGTGTATTTAGATATTGATTCATGTATTGATTTACCTTTAAATACACTAATAAAGGATGATGATCAGGCAATTATAACCGCGGAGAGTAATCCAAATTTATATGTTCAGTGGGCATTGATATTTTCAAAAGAACATCCAATTCTTGAAAAAACGATTCAATTAGTTTGTAATAATATTAAAAATAATAGTTATCCCAATAATATTCTCAAAATGACTGGTCCTCATGTCTATTCATGCGCAATAAATACTTTTCATAATAATTTATTCAATACTATAATTGAACATAAAAATATTAATAAAAATACAGATGTTGTATTTGAAAAAAATAATATATCGTATCGTTTATATGGTATAGAGTATAATTGTCATTTTTGTTTGAAACATGAATATTCATGGTTATTATACACTGCTAGAAAACATTGGACTCAAGAACTAAAAGAAAAAAAATTATTGAAAAATGATGATTGAAATGCAAAAAGTATCAATTATTTTTGTATCTTTATCTAAAAAATTTAGATACACCTTTTATCAAAAAGTCAATATTTTAGTTCCACCTTTTTGAAAGGTGGAAAAAATTGATTTAAATATATACAAATATAATATAACACATAAATAAAACAAAATGCACTTTTGCAAAAATTGCCAAAATATGTATTATATTCGTATTGATAGTGAAGACACAAACAAGTTGATTTATTATTGCCGAAATTGTGGTAATGAAGATAATTTCCTTAATGTTCATAATGAAAGCGATACCACATTACAACAAGATTCTATATGTGTATCAAAAACACTGGTTAAAAAAAACGAACAAACGTTTGATCATTTTATTAATAAATATACTAAATTAGACCCGACTCTACCACGGACGAATAAGATTCTTTGCCCTAACCCCGAATGTTTAACGAATACGAAGGATGAAAAAAGGGAGATTATCTTTATTCGGTATGACGATGTTAATATAAAGTATGTTTATTTGTGTTATACTTGCGATACAACGTGGAAATCCTTTGAACAGGCATAAAAACAAAGAATAATTTTGTATATTTACACTCATGAAGGTTTACTTGATAAATTTTATATTGATAAATTTTATATTTTTTCATAGAAATATATTTAAAAATTGAATTAAATATATTTAAAACTATCTTTCATTAATATAGAAAACATAGAAAAAATGAGTAAAATTCACGACGACGATATAGACTATTTTAGTGGTGACGATGAAGATAACAATTCAAAACAAGAGGAAGAGGAAGAAGAAGAAGAAGAAACAAATCAAAATGATATAATTGAACCGTATGAAGAACTAGAACCTGAAGAAGGAAAAATAAAGTTAAAGAAGAAAACATATGATGATGATGAATATGATGAGGATTTTGAAGAAGATGATTATGAAAATGATGATAACGATGATGATTATGTTGATGACGATGAAGAAGAACAAGACGAAATGAATTCTTCTGTTCGTTATGGTGGTGGTCATCGTGGTGGTGCTAATGCTGAAGATTTAGAATCTTCTTTACAAAATAACAAGGAAGACGAAAATGATGACGAAGAAGGAATGAATGAAAATTATTTACAGAAATTTGACAGTGAAATAAACAAAGATTATATTGTGGATTTTCATCCGGAATGCTTTGTTCATAATTATGAAGAAATCAACACACTCACTCAAATTGTACGTGATGTCAATTACAATATCATTGACCCACTTCATAAAACCATTCCCTTTTTGACAAAATATGAAAAAGCACGTATTATTGGAATACGCGCAAAACAAATCAATTCGGGTGCGAAACCTTTTGTCCAGGTACCTGAAAATGTCATTGATGGATATTTGATTGCAGAAATGGAGTTAAAAGAAAAACGCGTTCCATTTATTATCAAACGTCCTCTTCCGGGTGGGACATGTGAATATTGGAAAATACAAGACCTGGAAATCATAGGTTTTTAGATTGTGTAAAAAATATGAATTTAGAGTGAAGGACCAAGAATAGAATCCAAATAATGTTTGTTTTTTTCCGTATCTTTGTATCCTTTGGTAAAAAGTTCAAACATATTGGATTTATTTTGTACGAAATATTTTGATTGTTCTATCGTATCGCAAAGTGAATAATTGTAATTATCATTCCAAATACTGGGTGTAATATGTAGATCAGGTTTTACTGTTTTGATAAACTTGGGATACATTAATCCTCCATCAAGAACCCATTTGTTTCTATATTTGTTGATAAGTCCACCTGTAACCAGAGGTATATGTGAACTACTAATACAACAATCAATGGCATCTTCCAATGTTTGAAAATCCGAAACAATCATGAGTCCAGGGATAATATGTAACGTTGTGATTCCTATTTGTAAACGCGACAAATCAAAATCTTCTTCTTTGTAATTGTCTAGCAATATTTCTTTTATAATTTTTTCCATATTGTGAATGTTTTTACCGTTTTTTTCAATAGCATCAATTAATTCAATAGCTAATTTTTGTGGATCTTTTTTATAACACATAAAAAGTGCGTTCCATGCTCCTGCGGATGCTCCTGAAAAATTATATTCGTCCACATTGTAC
>Ga0114962_10000421_pt1 | contig 37724 bp, 40 predicted proteins | sample C_130820_MF_Meta_FD_87017 | JGI IMG/M metagenome (GOLD analysis project Ga0114962, IMG submission 87017) | Freshwater microbial communities from Lake Croche, Canada to study carbon cycling - C_130820_MF_MetaG | ecosystem: Environmental > Aquatic > Freshwater > Lake | place: Lake Croche, Canada...
GGCGCTGGAGCATGCCGGTTACGTCATCAAGGACCAGGAGGCCGAGCTATATCTGCATCGCCGCCCGCGTAGCTTTCGTGCCCGTTTACGGGTTTTGTTTGGGCGGTAACTCCCTGTAAAAATACAACACACATACATAAGAAGAGAACAACAATGGAACAGCTTGAAAGTATTCAGCGCCTTGCGCGTGACGTGAAATCTGCCGCAGTTACGCTTAGCAATCAGGAAGCCCGCTTCCTCGTCGATACTTACTACGGCATGCAAGACGAACGCATTCGCGCCAATGGACAGGTCCGGGCGATGGAGAAATCCGACGAGCCGCATAGCGTGCTGTCGTGGCTGTCGGATCAATCAACGACGCTAGAGGGTCAGATCAAGCGCGCGTTGGATGCCTACAGCGCGTCGCATCCGTTGGGTGAATGGGCGCGCTCGATTGTCGGGATCGGTCCCGTGATTGCAGCCGGACTGCTGGCGCATATTGATATTGAGAAGGCCCCGACCGCCGGGCATATCTGGAATTTCGCCGGCCTCAACCCCGACGTGAAATGGGAGAAGGGCAAGAAACGCCCATGGAACGCCACGCTCAAAACTTTGTGCTGGAAGATCGGTGAGAGTTTTGTCAAGGTCAGCAACAACGAAAATGACTTCTACGGCAAGATTTACGCGGCGCGGAAGGCGTCCGAGATTGCCAAGAATGACGCAGGAGAGTTCGCCCCGCTTGCCGCCGCCGCGCTACTCGCCAAGAAGTTCGGTGCAGACACCCAGGCGCGAAAATACTACGAGGAAGGCAAACTGCCGCCTGCACACATCCATGCACGCGCGAAGCGGTATGCCGTCAAGCTGTTCCTGTCCCACTATCAGCATGTGGGCTGGGTTCTGGCGTTCAACGAGGCCCCACCCAAGCCCTACGTGATGGTTCACATGGGGCACGCGCACTACATTCCGCCGCCGAACTTTAGCTAGGGAGATTGACGGAAACATATAGGGAGAGCGAGCCAACACTCACGACCGAATCAATGTCGGCGAGCGAGCCAGCCAGCGCGACAGAAACAACGCTTCAGATCGAGCCAGAAGAACTGACAGAGACAGAAACCATGATCGAGCCATGATCGACGATTGAAACCCACATGTCGAGCGAGCCAATGATCAGGATTGAAACAGAGTAGTGGAGCGAGCCATCCTGGGGGACTGAAACAGGCGATACAAGCGAGTCATTCGAAGCGATAGAAACATCCTGGATGAGCGCCCAACAAAAAGACCCCGCCCTGCGATACTTTGCATTGGCGGGGTAAGTTTCACCAAACAAGGAGGAATCGACGCCATGGGCGTCAGACCCCTTAGACCACACATCAAGGAGTTAGAGCAATGACTATCGTCCGAAAGATCGCCAACATACCGGGAGTGGGAGTGCTGGCAGCCGATTTTTACACCGTGACCGTGCCGTTCAATGGCCAGACCGAGGAGCGTTGGCGCTGGAAGATCACAGATCCCGACGACAACGTGATCGGCACCGGCACGGGGTATGTCACCGCCGATGAGGCAATGCAGGGCGGTAAGGACGAAGCGGCTTTGCGCTGCGGCCCACACAACCGGGCGGAGCTTGACACGATGCTTGCGCGCCAGGACGCCGAGGGAAGCGTGCCATGACCGAGCGCGTGGCGCTGGGGCGCGATCGTACGATCCGCGCCGTCGCCTACGCGATTTGCCGGATGAGTATGGCCATCTGCGCCTGCGACGCCACGGACCACGCCAAGACCTACACGCGCGAACGGGAGATTGCTACCGTCGCGGTTGATACTCTGGCGAGGCTGGGGGCGTGATACAGCAAGGGAAGGCGCGATTGAGCGGCTACGCGCCGGTCGATTACGAGTGGTACACTGAAACCCCGGAGTGCGTTGATAGGTTCCTCGACGCCGAGCCGCTTGAAGGTATGACCTGGGATCCCGCGTGCGGAAGGGGGAATATCCCTTCTCGAATCATCGCACGCGGGGGTGAGGCATGCGGGTCAGACGTCGTTGATCGTTGTTCTGGTAAATATGCGATACACGACTTTCTTGACAATTATGTAACTATTGTAAACGCCACGCACAACATCGTCACCAACCCGCCATTCTCCCTCGCGGTGGACTTCGTGCGGCGCGGCCTGGAACTGGTATCGGGCAAGGTGGTGGTGTTGCAGCGCCTAGCGTGGCTTGAAGGTAAGGAGCGCGGCAAGTTCTTCGCAGAAGCTCCGCTGCACCACGTATGGGTGCATTCTGGTCGCCAGTCGATGCCGCCAGGCGGTAGCAACATCAAACCCACAGGAGGAAAAATGGCTTACGCATGGTTCGTGTTTCGCCGGACAGGTCATGTAGGGCATCCGACCCTAGGGTTTCTACCGTGAACACCAACATCCTCCGATCGTCGAGCACCGGCGAAAAAGAGTGCGCCGGGTGCGCAGGGTATATCAATCCAAATAAACCGACAGAATCAGGTAGAGTAAGCGACTTGTGGCCTTGCGCCGGCTTTGTATCCGGTCTAAGAATAGCTATGTAATTTATAGGAGTTTATCGTGAAAGAAAATACAACACTAGGCTGGCAGTCCATCCCGATCAAAAAGACGCCGATTAAACCGGCGCTGATTTCCGAATTGCGCAAGCATTTTAAATCCGACAACATCACGCTTGGCGATGTCGCTGGCATGCCAATTTCAACGTTGAAGGGTTTTAAAAACGTTGGGAAGATCGGTATTCAATCGTGCATGGATGTCATCGCTCGCGCGGTGAATGGAGAAGTTGAGTTTGCCAAGCCTGCCGGTCCTAGCGTGCTGGATACAATCCAGGCGTCTAAGTGAACGGTTTCGAACGCCACGGTATCCCGCATCTGTCGCCGTCAACCTGCAACTTGTTTGTGGGTTCGCCGGCAATGTTTGTGCTGGAAAAGGTTTTGAAGCGCCGTCAGCCGGTGGGTGCAGCAGCCCATCGCGGGACATCAACTGAAACCGGCATTGCATACGGGTTGATTGAAGGCGGGAGTTTAGACGCATGCGTTTCTAAGGCCCTGGAACAGTTCGCCACGCTGTGCAGGTTTCTGCCTGAGCATAAGGTCGAAAAGGAGCGTGCGGGCATCCCAGGCATGGTAAAGCAGGGCTTAAAAGAGCTTCTGCCTTACGGTAAGCCTACCGATGCGCAAGGCAAGATCGAATACCAATTTGAAGGGTTGCCAGTGCCCTTTATTGGGTATTTTGACTTTGAATGGGGGCAACATGGGGTCTTAACCGACCTCAAAACGGCTCACACACTATCGTCTTCGATTAAGACTAATCACGCGCGTCAGGTGTCGCTATACGCTGCAGCGCGCGGCAACAATATCAGCCCGAGGATGACGTATGTAACGCCTAAGAAGGCAGCGACGTATTTGCTAGAGGATGTCCAGGGGCATCTGCGTTCGCTGCATCAAACGGCATTGACCATCCAACGGTTTCTCGAACGCAGCGACGATCCAATGGAATTGGCGTCGCTCGTCTTTCCAGACGTTGACAGCTTCTACTTTAGCGACCCTGTCGTTAGGCAAGAAGTGTTCAAGGTTTGGGGGGTCTAAGAAGGCATGCCGGCAGCCTCAATGTCGGCGTAATGGTAAACTGTCAAAGGTAACTAAAATGGCTCGCGCTTTTTTTAATTCTGCACCACAAAACACTTTCCTCCCGTTCATCAAATACGATGCGCGCGGCGGGCACGTTTTCCGCGCCGACAAAAACATCGACGGAAGCGCCGACAACGTCAACATCACACGCGCCTTCAAGGCGGTGTTTGACATCGATAACTTCGAGCATGGCTTTATCGAGTTTAGCGAAGCTGGCGTTGCGCCTCGCTTTGCCCTCGCTCACAACTCCCAACCGGAACCTGCGAAGCCGGACGGCAAGTTTAAGAAAGGCATCCGCGTTCGTTTGCGGTTGAACAAGGATTGCGGCGGCGATGTTCGGGAGTTTTCATCGGCTGCGCAATCAGTCGTGGAGGCTTTCGGTAAGTTGGTGGACGACTACGATACCGGCATTGTCGATAACGTCGGTAAGTTGCCTGTGGTGGTTCTTGGTGAGCCGGTGCAGATCACCAGCAACATCAAGCAGCCCAGCGGCGCTACGATGAAGGCGACAAACTACGCGCCAACATTCCAGATCGTAGGTTGGGTTGCGCGCCCCGAAGACTTGCCCCAGGTTGCCGTTGCGGCACCTGTGGCGGCTCCGGTTGCTGCGTCGTCGCCACCGTCAACGGGATCGACCCGAGCCGCACCGCCCGTAGCGCCGGCACCGGCAAAAGCAGCGGTAGACGAAGACGATTTTGGGTAGTATAAGAGAGGGGGGTGTAACAACCCCCCTTTGCTTTTACTTTGGGGATTAAAATGCGACTACTAATTACCATGAATATGCCTGCTCGTGCCGGGACTTTGGTGCATCAAGTATATGCCGAATACGATTGCTCTTCTTTAGAAGCCTTTTTGGAGATTCTGCTTGACAATGACTTTTTGATTGTCGAAGAGTTTTACCGGGATAAAGTGATTTTTACAAAGTTTGATAGTGTTGGAAATATCATTCTTAATTGCCGGTATATTGGCAAGGTCAAGGAATGGCACGCCAACGGCACGCCGCGCCCGTAAGATATGCTGCAGCTAAATCCGCCCATTCCCGTGATTACGCCTAAAGGGAATGCAATGGCGCATACGCTGATTGACTACGGCATTGAGCATAACCTTCTTTGGGTATGCTTTCAGGATGCCACAGGCGAATGTTGGACGTGGTCGAACAAAGACATTCGAGCACAGTCCAACATTACGCTAGGTCGGGTTATCCCCCATTAAGTCAGTGCGACTTTTTTCCATCCGGCGTTGTAAATATAAAATTGGTTGTTGGCGGCGTCGTAATACATTGGGACGTGACCGCCAATTGCGGCTGGCACTCCGGTTGGAATGCCAGCCGCAGCCGGAATGTAAAAGAATCCATTTGTCATAGTAGTTGATGCGGATGCAGTCGGGTAGATATTAGTATTAGCATCAATGGCCATAGCGGACGTTGTGCCGATGGTAAATGTTAGGGTACTTCCACCGATGGATAGAGGCTGATAACTGGTCGTGCCATCTGCACTGACGCCCTGCACCACCGCCGCACCGGCAGACGTCCCCAGCCGCACGGCATTCGATGCGCCAGAAACAAGAGCAATAGGATTGGCGTCGGATGTGGATCGAACTTCAAGCTTGGCGTTGGGCGTTACCGTATTAATTCCAGCGTTGCCCGATGGATCAATAAAAAACCTTACTGCTCCAGCAACAGAATCATAAAAATAAAAATTATTTGCACCAACGGCGGAAACATCAACGCCAACTTGCCACTTACTGACAAGACCGTAATCAAATTCTACATATGATTTCCATGAACCTACTGCGGCACTAGCCACGGTTACAATAGGAAGCGCGGAAGAAACAGCAACGGTTCCGGCTACGGCCAATTGATTAATAGAATTATTCCAAACAAGATTGCTAGAGCCAGCCAATGCCCCGGCATTATTGTATTGAATGGACGTTGTCGGTCCTGCCGGCGGCGTGATGGTGTTGCTGGATAGGTAAACGTTCGTGCCATCGGACATAATAAGGGTTCGAACGCCAGCACCAATTACAACGTTAGCGCCGCCGCCAAGCGATGCGATGGTAAGTGTAAATGCGCCCGAAGTGCCGTTGTAAACAACCCACTGACCACCAACGCCGGATGGCAATCTATAAATTACGTTGTTTGTAAGGGTGCCGGTGAAAATGATATAGAGAGGTTGATACTGTGCCAACGTAAGGTTGACTGTCGCCGGCGCGCTTGTGGCATTGATTCCAACATTGCCGCCCAACGCAAGATCAATGATTGCCCAATCTGCGTTAACGGGCACGTTCCAACTGCCAACGGCATCGCCGTTTGCTGGTTGTTCGATGTTCTTGTTTGGCGTGTATGCGCTCGTCATGAGAGGCTCCGTTAAATGGCTTGGTTGGCGACGTGCAGGGCTTTGACGATGGCGGCGTCAGGGACGTTTAGAAGCGGCTCCGTTGAGGTGTTAACCTCCCTCTTAGCACGCTCCGCTAACGTCATCAGGCGACCTACAAGGCGTTCGTGGTCCGATCCTACCCTGCCGCCCGTGGCGCGAGTGATGGGTTGATTGGCGGTTTGCGGCGTGACGTTTAATTGCCACGGTTCGCCCTGCAAAGCCGTAAGCGGAATAGCTTTATCAAAAAAGCCCCCCCTCGGCATTGGAGGCGTAAAAGGTTGATTTGCCGCCTTCGCTTGCACGGCAGGTAAGTTACGCAAAGCGCGATTGATAGCTAAACTGGACCCGAGAGCGCCCACTATGCCCGCTCCTATCGGATGAATGTAACCCAAAGCAGAAGCGGCTCCACTAGCAACAGTAGGGGCAAAAAAACTAACAGTTTGCCGAAGCTTACTTACTTCTTCCGCCAATTGCTCTGGAGTTTGATTTCCAGCTTTACTCATAACAGCTTGATAGCGGCTAAGAGCTAATCTTTCTTCTTTAGAAAGTAATTGCGCGCTGATGCCCGCCGCATTGCCAGTAAGGAAATTCTGAACTTGCGATGCGACTCTTGCAAATTCTGCGGGATTGGAACCGTTGGGGGTCATCAGTTGCTGCACGAATGAATTGCGAATCGTTTGCAATTCAGGGCTGTTGGGGCCTAATGCGCGTTCAAGCTGATTATATGTTTTCATGGCGGTAACGCGCATTGAAGCGTCGCCACTTTTGCCAAAGTTAAACATCATACGGGCTACGTCGTCTTCGCTGGTATTGTTTGTAATAATTGATTTCAACAAAGAGCCTGCGTCTTCTCCTGTTTTTTGCACTCCAAATCTATTTTGATACTCAGAAAATAAAGCGCGGGCATTTTTCCATTTATTGACAACGTCTCGGTCTCCAGAAAAGGCTCCGTTATTAATAGAATCTTCAATATGATTATCGAAACTTTCAATCATATTTCTAATTGCAGCACGGTCTTCGTTTGTTTGCGCAGAGCCGAGGTGGGAATTTAAATTTTTGCGAGCGCCTTCGATCCAGTCAAACGTAGTATCAAGGGTTGGCGAAGAACCTGTAGTTGCTTTGTATGGTTTTCCGAGGATAGCATCCAAGTCTTCTGCCGCCCCTTGGGCAAATTTATTCATGCGAAAATTTGTTGGAATGTTGGGGTCTTTTGCCCAACTATCCATAATTTTTGACCCTACGTTTTGCAGGGATACTAAGTCAAAATGACCGGGAACAGTTCGCGCCGATGCGTATGCGTCATCTACTAATTTCTTTAAATCAGCGCCTTTGCTTTCCGCCGAATTAACAGCGGTAGCTACAGCGTCGCGCAATCCCGGTTGCTGTCCTCCGACAAAATCGCTTGCGGCGGTTCCTGCTTGTTTTTGCACACGCTCATAAGACGGCGCTCCATATTTTGCCTCACGCGCCAACTGCTGAGGGTTGGCAGTTGCCATTCCGATAGTTGGATCAATTCCAAATTCATTGAATTGCGCATGCGTTGCGCCGGCTTCAGTCGGACCAAATCGCTTCATTGAATGAGCTAGATTGGTTTTTAAAGCGTTGATGTCGGTGTCAGACATCCCGGCACGCTTAGCGGCATCGATAGCTTCCGGGCTCAAATCTCCTGCGGCGTTTGTGACCGCCTTGCCGTTTTTCAAAAGGCCGCTCATGCCTCCCAAAACTTTTTCTGCAACTGGGGATAAAACGCCGCCAGCAACGCCCCCGAGGAGCGCGCCCTTCATGGCGTCCATGGGGTCTAGTTTTTCTAAGCCACCTTCGATGGCTCCATACGTAGCCCCCGTTTTAGCCGCCGCCGCCGCTTTGGCCAAGTATCCAGCGCCCTTAGCCGCACCGAACCCAGGAAGAGCCAATGCGCCACCCACAACGCCGGCTACCGTGCCGGCTGTCGATGTCTTGGGATATTGAGTGTTGGCGGCTTCTTGGCTAGCGTCTATCCGATGTTTGATGTCAGACGTTGACATGTCGGCTTCTTTTTCAAAACCTGAAACGCCCAAGTTTCCCAAAGCTTTTTGACCCGCTGCCGCAACCCAGGGTGAAGCCCCTAAGCTTGCAGCATGCAGGGCCGATCCAACGCCGGCAACCCCCTGAACCATGGCGGGTGAATAGCCCTCCCAGGGGTCGGGAGCGGGCGCAACCTTGGGGGGCTGTGCAATTTTTGACAATTCATCGTCGCTCATTTGAGTGATATTTTGAGGGGCGGGAGAAGGCGAAACTCGGGTTAATGCCTGAAGTTGCGCATCAGACAAAGTAGAAATGTCTACCATTACGGAGTTCCCCTGCGACGCCTATCCAGTTCAGCTTGTGCTTGTTCTGGCGTAATTCCCGAAATTCCACCTGAAGTCCCGGTTGAAATATAAAACGGGTTTTTGAGGTCGTATTCTCTAACGGCCTTCAGCGCCCCGAAATAATCACCGCGCGTTGCCGAATTAAACGCATCCTGCCTTCCAATGTTATGCTTCATTTGGGGGATAATTATATTATTAAGAGCAAACAAAGCCGCATCTTTTTGCATGTTTACTCCTGGGGTAGCTTGTCCAAATTGATTAACTGTTTGAGCATATTGACGCCCCATATCGGGATTTATTCTGGAAATATCAGTTTGCAGAGTTGCGCTCAATTTACGTATTTCGTCAGTTTGAGTTGGGTCCATGTTAAATAGGTTTAGGGTTTGATCGCTTACACCTAAGTTTTTTAACGCGGAACCTATTTGATGCATTTTAGGGCCAAGCTCGCCGGTTGTCCCGCTGCCTTTCTCAAATGCGTCTCTAAGGGCTTGGGCTTGTTGCAACAAAACAGAGTTTTCCTGAGTTTGATTGTTGATATTTTCCGCTTGCTTAATATATGCCCCTCCCTGCGACCCTCGCCATGCCGCTTGAAGTGCCAATTGATGATTGAGATTTTGCGTCAATGTAGCCGCTCTTGTCGCAAGAGAATTTTTCATGCCTTCGCTGGTGGCATTTGTTTGATCTGATGCCACCCTATCAAGTTGAGCAGTTAAATTATCAATGGTAGATTGATGTGGGTCTTCAGAGTAAATAAACGAAGGAACGGGAGCCACGGATGGGACTGGAGCTTTTTGTCCAGGTTGAGTATTAGGAACGGATTGCCCGCTTTCCACTGCCGCCATAGCGCCAGTCAAAGACTTTATAACGTTAGGGTCTTGACCATTTAGAGGTTGTGTCGGATTAACTCCGAGCGAACCGGAAACCCTTTTTACGTATGCGTCTACTTTTGCTTTGTCGTCGGCGTAACGCGGATCATTGGGGTTAGTAATTTCGCTAGCCCACCGACGTACAATGCCTTCAACCGTGTTGTTTCCAACGCCAAAATAATTTTGGGTAATCAGCCCTTCCATTGCTGCTTGCCCGCTGGCTGCGTCTTTAAATTTAGCAAACGCCCCTTCGTTTCCAACGTATCCCGGTTGATTTTTAGCCCAAGCTCCATCTTTGATGGCTCCTGGGTTGTTTGCTCGGACAGTTAGGGGGTCGCTGGGCGCGCCGAGTTGCGTTGCGCTACCGGGTGCAGGCGGCATGCCGGCGTTGAAAGCTGCGCGCACCGAAGTCGGAGCATTTGCTGCGTTAGCAATTTGATCCCTAATTTGTTGACCTTCAGCCAAGGTTAAAATTTTATTGGGTTGCAGAACATCGTTCCACCCATCAATTTCGCCCGTTGTGGGGCTAATATGAGGAGTAAGGCGGCTTGCCCCCTTTGAGAGCAATTCAGCAGTAAGGCGCATTTGTTCGTTTTGAACTTGTTGTTGTTGAATGCCAACGCGCATCGGCTCCGCTTGCGTCGTCGCTTCCTGAGCGGCAAGACCTTCCATGCCCTTTTGACCAGCGATATAACCTTGACCAGCGCCGCCTACGGCACCCAACAAAGCACCGAGCGCGTTCTTCCCGCGCCCCATTCCTAACGCTCCTCCGCTAATGGCTCCAATCAAATCTTGATTGCGTTGGAACCAGCTTAGGGGCTTGCTTTGTTCCTGTTGGTATGGACCCGCAGCATATGGAGGTTGCAGCCCAACCGGCATTTGTTGATATGTTTCTTTAGGTGGCGTCGTTGCTACTGCGGTCGGCTCAACGCGAGCGGGTGTTGTGGGTTCTGCAACAGCAGGCGTTGGCTTTACTGGCGCGGCGACGGTCGGGATTTCGGGCGGCAAAAGACCCGCGCCCTCGGATGCAGCGCGCGGCGTCATTGGTGTGGCCGGATATACTGTATCGTCTGATGGCACCAGTTCCGTCGGCGACGTAGATACAGGGCGCGGCGGCGTAATAACAGGATCGGAAGGTTTGCCGGTGGTAGCATAATCTCCGGTTGAAGCATATCCTGACGCAGTATCGTATTTAGGCCCAAGATTTTTTTTAATAAAATCTAAAATGCTAGCTGAGGCTCTTTCTTTTTGTGTTTGGTCCGCCGCGTAATGATACATGGGGTCATCCCCCGGCATTGGGAATTGATCGCTCCCATCGTTCGGCATTAACCCGCTACCACCGCCGCCATCAGCATACCCATGCCGATCACCCGCCAACCCGCCGCCTGCATACTCATGCCGATCACCAACCGCACCGCCGCGCTTCAACAGAAACGGCAGAACGGCACCCGCAATCTTAAGCACATCCCCCAAGCCACCGCCGCCACCACCGCCGTTAGACGCGGGAGCATTAGACGCATGCTGTTGCGGTGGCGTCAGAACGTCAGGGATACCCAATTCAGGGCTATAACCTGGGATGGCAGACTCACGCCCCTCCGATGAATAGACGCCACCAGCAGTTGAGTAATGGCCACGATTTGCCGTTCCGCCCGTCGCCAATCCCAGCGCACTAGATGCAATTGTGGCTAATTTCAAATAATCGGGATTGTCACCAGAGACGTTATTATAAAAATCTTGCGCGCCGGAAAAGTCGTTAATCAATCCGCCAACAGTGTTGGAAGACGACGGGGCGGCGGGGCGCGGGAAACGAACTTGCGAGATGTGCCCCGGCTGAGAGATGCCCGGATGTCCCAATCCAGGCTGCATGCGGTTATCAACGAGAGGCTTGTAGCCTTGCGGAGCGCCTGGGAATAGCCCCAAGTTTTCGTTTCGCATCGCCTGCATGTTGGCAAGATCGGCTGTCGAAAGGTTCAAGCCGCCGTAAGCGCGGTGGATGCGACCGCCTCGGGCCGCCCCAGCCAGATTTACCCCACCCTGGGGGCCACCAGCTGGTCCGGTTCCAGCTTTTCCGGTTTCTATATTGGTGTTGGCTTCCTTTTCAAGAGAAGCTAGTTCTGCGGCGCTAATATTTGCGCCACGCTCTCCATAGCCCATTCCTCCGCTAAAATAATCCCCCAAGGCATTTACCATGCCCTTAACATCGCCACTAAACGATCCAGAGCCGCCATGGGGCGCATTGGCCCCCATATTCTGCCCAGCGCCACCAACGCCGCTCTCGCCCGATCCGGCATACGGCATCCCAGCAAGGCCACTAGGTGCTGCAACCGGGTTGGCTGCGTCGTCTTTCTTGACTTCGGGCGCATGAACCAACGGCGAACGCAATCCGGCAATATTGGGAAGCTGGCTGTCGGAATACTGCTGTTGTGCGCTCGGTGCCGCAGCATGGTGCGCAAGACCGCCAAAGATGTTGCCGTAATCCGCCGTAGCCGCACCCAATCCAGCCGGCGCATGCGAGTATGTCGGCATTGGGGTTTGCGTGTATGCCGACTGACCTGGGGCCTGAGTATATCCGCCCTGGTTCGGTGCTGGTGTGTATGTCGTCTGCGGATTGAACCCCGCCGCACCTAGTGAGTTCTGGAAATAATCGCTCCAACCGCCCGGCATACCGCCATCGGCATACCCTTCGCCGGCATGCTCGTAACCAACGCCGCCACCCATGCTTGACGGGATCAAACCGCCACCAGCATATGCGCCCCGAATAGACCCGCCGCGCGCGGCAAACAGCCCCGGCGTTTGTGTCGTCGTCGTCCCGCCGAACAAAGGTCCAAGCGAACCGACTGCATTAGTATAGAATTGCGATGTTTGGAATGGATACGCCTGACTTTGCAGGAACTGGTTATACATCGCCGTCAACGCATCTTGACTGGTCTTCTGTTGCGCTGCACCGGCACCCATCTGCGCCGCCGCACCCTGCAACCCGGCAGTCTGTGCGCCAGTCCCTAGCGCGCCAAGCTGCTGAGACGTGCCCATACCCATGCCATAGAGGCTCTGCCCAGTCGCAGCCTGCGCCGCGCGGTTTGCCTGTTGCGCGCCAAGGTTAACGCCTTGCTGCTGCTGTGCAGCGCCAAGCGCCTGCCCATAACCAGTATTGAGCATATTGGCGTTTGTTTGCGCGTTGGCGAGGTTCTGCTGATAGGCAAGATTAGCCTGACCAATGCCCGCACGATCCCCACCAAACGCACCCGCGCCGATAGCGCCGCTCTTAAGGTTAGACTGTTGTTGTGCGTTCTGCTGCCCCTGGCCGGCAAGCATCGATGAATAAACGCTACCCAGGTAAGGCGACATGAACTGGCCGATTTGCTGCCCGCCGATCTGTTGGGCATTCACGTCCTGACCGCCGCCATAGACAAACGGCATCGCCTGATTGACGCCGGCACCTAACGCGCTCTGTGCTGCGTTAAAGTAAGGCTGCGCCTGTCCCGCCGATGCGTTGGTATTGGCAATGCCGGCTTGTTGCGTGGTGTTGAGGCCAGCGACAAACGCATTAGGGTCGGCAGAGTATTGCTGCCATGGCTGGCTAGCCGCCGCGCCGGCATTAGTGACGGCAGTATTGTAGTTAGCTGCAACCTGCTGCGGAATGCTGGAAGTGCTAGTAGCAGTGCTGCTAAATAAAGACATTCGTCAATGCTCCGTTGCGTTGCCAGAGTTCCCGGCATTAGCGCCATACAAGAAGAAAGCCCCGTTCGGCTTCCCAAACTGCCGTTCATATAACCGAACCTTAGCTTCCGTCTTTCCGTTGGAAACTACCCCGGCATACAATGGTAACTGTAATGATGACGCAACGCTTTTAGCAAACTCGCACAAGGCTCTAGCGCGACCGCCCTTAGCTTCTCGAAAGTCAGGATGAACAAATACTTCGCGCTCGTGAAGAAGCTTATCCTCTGAATACCACAACTCTCCGATATCTAAAACAATAAAACCTTGCAATCCACCATCGCTACCAACGATAACGCCACATATGCTATTGTTTTTACCTAAAGAAGACTCAATGCCTAGTTTAATTTTTCTTTCGCTAATATCAAATATCCCATTTTCTTTAGCTGAAAGTATAGCAAGTTCAAAAATTGCACGAGCATTGCCAGCGTCTGCAACTTTTACTGTAAAATTTTTAGAAGTCATTTGTCGTCCTTGTTAATTTTTCTTTGGTCCGGGAAGCTTCTGCAGCGTCTTGACAGTTTTACTGCGCATACGCTTAACAAAATCATCCAAAGCTCTATGGCCAGCGTCCATATCGCCATCACCAGCCCATTCGACCTCGTGAGGGGCGAGAACATATTCACCTCCTGCGGCAACAATAGGCACGGGTCCGCCCGCATCACGTCCGCCATCGGCTCGGTGCGGCATCTTAGCCCCATAAGGACCGCCAGACTGGCTGTATGGTATGCCGCCACCGCCATACGGGATGCCCTTAGTCGGACGCCCGTATGGACCCCTTCCGCCGCCGTAGGGAGCGCCACCGAAGATGCGCTGCACCTGCTTAAACCCCGCCATGGTGTTGCCTTCGCCCATCGCGCTTACAATGTCGGCAGGCAGGACGTAAGAGCCGGAAGGGACGTGCATAGGAAGGTGGTCGGTGCGACCCGCCACGCTGCTGTGAATGGGGCCTGTATGGAGGTCGGGAGCATTGGCTTTCATGACCTGGGACGCCAGCATCGGCGTTGATGTTGAAGTCGTCGTGCCGCCATCATCGCGCGCCTTACGTGCGACATTCAACGCGGCGGCAACGGCCTGATCTTGCGGATGCCCAGCTTGCACCATTTCATGAATGTTGTGGCTAATCGTCTTCTGACTGTGGCCATGTGATAGGGGCATAGGCTACTTTCAGGTGGTTAGGTTGTAGAATGAAAGAGAACCATAGCATGTATTTCCAGCGGAATACGATCTAGCAGCCAAAGTATAAGTATCACTTACACCAGCTTGCGATACGCCCAATTGCAAATCCCAGTTAAACCCAACGGACGGCAGAATAACCGACGCCGACTGACTTCCGGCAGAGGCATACCCTGTATATACAATGCTATCGGCCAGGAGTGTAATTGCAGTTGGTGCAGATGGGGTAGTTGGAAGCGTTAAATCAACTTGACCGCTAGATAATGCGCCAGCCGTAGTTGTCATATCAGCCAAAGTAGCATTTTTAACTAAAAATATTTCATAGAAGTTTGTTCCTGAAGCAATAGGTTGGAAAGTTATATTAGATAGCACTACAATTGCGCCTAAATAGCTTGAATTTAATTTAAATGACGTAATTGGATAAATTAAATTTGCGGTTGTAAGTGTTACGGGACTTGGGTTGCGGGCAGTGTATATTTGCGAAATCTGTTCGTAACCGCCTTCAGAAATTACCGTGGAGCAAATTTGCTGCAACGTTGCGGCAAGCGCCGTAGTGCCGGTGTTGGAGATTTCATATCGAATCGGCAGAATGGCCGTTTGCATGTAAACGGTTGTTTGCGTGTTGGCGTTTTGGAAAATATGCGCAACCCGAAGAACGCCGTTGGCGACAAACCCCAACGCAACATTGCCGACGCCCAGCCACTCGCAATCCATAAACAGGATTTGCGTTTTCGTCAGGTCCAACGTAACGCCGCTAGGTCCGGTGCCGTTAAACTTATCCACGTTCCAATTAGCTTGCGCGACATATCGCGTGCTATCAACCGAGCCGCTTGTGTAGGTGCGAATGACAAAGGTAACGCCATTAGGGCCTTGCTCTAGGTAGACGCCATTGTTGGCATTAAAGTAGCCAACGCGCTGCACGAGGTTTGTTTGCGCTGGTGCTAGCGTAAAAGTCTGCATCGTCAATAGACTTTTGCCCGGTTGATATGCGAATACTCTAAACGTTTGCGCAGATGCGGATGATCCCGATGTCGTCGTTACGTTTAAATTGACTGACGATTTATTTGTATTGAACGACGTTGTTCCACCCGTAGCCGTCGCATAGCTATAGGCGGTGTCTGGAGCATATCGATGCTGAGAGTCAAACATTGTGTATGGATTGGAAACACGCAAGCGGCCAAAGGCGTCAACGGTGCTGCCCGTAAACTGCGATATGCTTGCGGTTATGGGGACATTGGAACTGGAACCGAGGGGAGGGTATTGCGTAATCATCCTGCGTCGCCACCTGAAATTGTTACCGTAACGCCCGTCGCTGAAGCATAGCCCCGCAAAGTCCCGCCTGGAACGATAATCTGCGTGCTTTCCCACAGGACGGTTGTGTTCGCCGGCACCGGAACGGCATAGAACAAGGCGTTAGCCGTCCCAGCCGTGCCATTCAACGGCACAAGGAAAATATAAACAGAAATAGAAGCTGCGGTAGTATTGCACACGTTAATAGAATTTACGTGCGACTTAGTGCCCGAAGCCGCCGTATAGAGCGTGGCAACCGACACACCAAGCGCAGCTTGTGCAAGTTGAACGGTAGGCATGTTATTGTAAACGCCAAAAACAATACTTGAAAGCTGATTAATGGCAACAACGCCATTCTTCTGAGTAGTGAGAATGTCAGTTAATGAAGCAGCCATTAGTATTTTCCATCCGGCTGAAAGCGATAGCGCATATTTCCTATACGCCAGAAAGAACCTACGTCATTGCTCCCAACGTTAATAGAAACCAAGCGCCCCCTAAATCTTGGCGTAATAAATTCTGTGTTTTGAGTAAGCGCGTATGGACCATATTGCGTTGGTGTTTGGCCTGGGTAGTTATTGACGTAGAAAGACATGTTAAGGGTTGCAGTTGGCGCGCGGTTAATTTTTTTTAGATTGTTATTAAAAGTTTCCCACTTGGCATCTGGCCAAACTTGGTCAACAAAAACTTTTTCATCGGCTTCGTTTATAACAAAATACCCAGTTTGAAAATATGACGCCATAGCTTGATCGTCTGCGTTGTTCGAAGTCTCGTGCTGATAGATATATTTGCTGACCGGATCGGCACCAATCGGCGGGCCAAAGATGGATTCGTTAATCCACGCCGACCGGCTAAGGTTGCCGTAGTCCCACTGCCCTAGGACGACGTTATATTTGACGTAAGCTGAAATTTCACCCTCGGTATTTTGCGTTGGGTAATACCAAGTAACTTCGTTAAACCGAGAATTAACCGCAATGCGGATGCGGTTGAGGTGACTGGTATCTAATTGCTGAAAGATCACATCCCAAATTGGGCACGGTACAGGCTGCACGCCGTCGCCAGAAAGCATGTAGAACTGGCTCTGCCCCATCCAATACACAACACCATTGTAAGACCCAGCCGCCTTGCGTCCGATCAAGCCGCACCCTGTAGCAATCTCATTGAACGAGTAGATGTAGGGCTGACCAATATATTGCATCGCCCAAACGCCAAGGTCAGTCCAAACCAACCCCTGCTGAGGACCTTGAATGCAACCGACGATGCGCGACCCCTTGGGGATGCGGTAGGAACCGGCTTGGTTGGTGCTTTGGGCAATCCATACCGTAAAGTCCTCCACGTCGCACCAACGCACCAGCAGCGGGTCCTGAATGCCGTTGAAGGTCGATCCCCACGCGATAATTTGACGCTGCGGCATAGCCACAAACATCCCGTCGTTGACGGGCGGGCCATTCGTAATGACGGTTGCTCTCGGCTCTCCGCCAGTCGGGTTCCAGTAGAATATTGGGCCAGATGCCGGGTCGTGCGTGTTGATTTTAGCAAAAGAAACTTGAGCGCCTGTTGCCGCGCTGGCGTAAGATACCGAGCCAGCCGACGATGCCGTGACGTAGAATGTCCCGTTATAAGCCGATGGGTTGGCGTTGGTGACGGTAATAACGTTACCTACGGGAATGATGTATGTCTCGCCGTATGTGAGCGTGGCAACGGTAGACGTTCCGCTCATGCCGGTGCTTTGAAGGTTCACGTCTATTTCAGGAACTGGGCAGGCAAGAAGGATTTCGCCCCAATTATCTAGGGTCCAATCGTTCGTATAAATAGGGACGCCAATAGAAGGCGTAACGCCGCCGCCTACGCCGTAGCCGCCCGCCCCATACCCAAGCATGCCGTATCCGGTGGCGGGGGGAATAGCGCCGACACCAATGTAATAGACAAAGTTTGGCTTGCCGGCATTCATGGATTGCGTTGCGCTGGCAACTGCCGAGACGGATGATTGAATAGTAAAAGTATTGGTTGCCGCCGTTTGAATTAAATAATTTCCATAAAGAGTAACCCCGTCAAAAATTAATAGAATATTGACAGCAAATGAATTTCCAGCAGAGTATCCGTGGTTGTTTAAAGTAACAGTTACAACGCCATTACCTGCGCTTGTTGTAAATGAAGGAGTAGCCCCAGCATTATTTACTGTTGATACAGCAACTTGCGGGTTGCCAAAAATATCTACAGCTTGAATTGTGTATGTGTTGGCTGAAAGAACTGTCGTTCTATAAAAACCAAACAGAATTAATCCACCAATACTTATTTGGGTAGATATAAATACTGAGTCATAGTTACTAGGTGTAAAACTAGCGTCAATAATAGTTACTAAATTGCTCCCTGCCACGGTTGAGAAGTTTATGGCTGGATTAGTTGCGGACGTTTGCGGTGTCCTATTGACAAACGAAGAATTATTAATGACGCCAAGTGTCGCTTGCAGTGACGTGTCATTCGCCTGCTGACCAACGGCTAGATACTTTTGCGCGTTGGTGTCTTCCCATGCCCATAAGGCGCGCGTGATGGTGGATGTAGGCTCCGGCGCAAACTTGCTCCAACCACCCAGCTTTTGCACCAACCCCAACCCGTTGCGGTCAGGAACAAACCGAATGAGGTCGCACGACGAAATAGCCGCCTCATTCAGCGCCTGGGTTTTGTTGACATCAACGCCAGGGATAAGTTTCAGGGAACCGTGCGGCACAAGGCTACCCCTTTGTTGCTGTTGCTATCGGTGAGGGCGAGTCGGATGTCCAGGCGGCGGCTTCAAACTTCTTGCGATACTCTTCGCCCATCGCGCCACGTAGAAGGGTCTGATACTGCGCTTCGTAAGTCGCTCCCATCTGCGGGTCGTTCGACGTTGGGCCAAAGTTACGTTGAAACTGGCTGATGTAGACCATGGACGCTTGCAAAAGAAGATCGGGCAGGTTGGTGCTAATGAACGTAGTGCCGGTCGCTGCAAGCGCCTGAGTGGCGTTTACGGCCAGGGTTTGCAGCCGCACCGTCCCGGTGATTGAAACCGGATAAGCTTGGTCTGGCCAAGGCCCCAAAACAAACAATTGCGAGGTGTTGCCATACGTCGCGGCGTCTCCGCCAAGCGGCGCGAAAAACTTAGGAACGCCCGCGCCCGTGACATTACCGTAAATATTTTGTAAAAATTCATTGGTGGTTGGGACAAGATAAGTCGCGTTGCCGTTTGCAATAACGCTAATCGTTTGAATGGTCACAAACTCATTAACGCCAATTGTGAGCGTGCTATCGTTCGGCGTGCATGCAAAGCCTGATTTGACGGTAATCGATGGATATAAATCAAGATCGCGCTGAATGCGGAGTTCCGCGTAATTCAACATCTGCGGAATGATGGCGTTGAACGGTGCATCAACTCCGACAACCACACCATTGGTTGTGGTCGTGTTTACGATGGCCATCGTCGCCACCTGGGTGACGTAGCCGTTGTAAGTCAGCGGAGTAGTTGCAACAGGTGTTGTCATCTTTTATCAACTTTCGAATCTAGCTTGTCGGAAATTTTTATCAAAATGTTTTTGATTTCCAAAATGTCCTGCTTGTATTTGTTCTTAATAACATACATGGTTGCAGATGGGGGAATGCAACCGTTGCGGGTCAACAAGGCAGATTCAACCGGCGCTTTCATCTTTTATCAACTTTGGAATCTAACTTATCGGAAATTTTCATCAAGATAGTTTTGATTTCCAAAATGTCCCGGCTGTATTCGTCCTTAGTTATATACTTGGTATGCAGGTCTTTCTCTAGTTCTTTTATGTCAGACTGCATGGTGCGGATGGCATCCCATGCAACCTTTAATATCCAGCCTACAACCGCGCTAAATGCCGTTGCTGCGACGTTGATTAGGTTTTGATCCATTTATTATTTCAATTCTAACAAATTAATTCGTGTATCAAGCTCTTGGATCGCCTTGCACAAAATCGGGATAAGCTGGTCAGGTCGCAGATGCTTAGTGCCGCCCTCGTCTTCGATGTAACCGCCAAAATCACGCCCTGTTTTAGCCAAGGCAGACGCAACATTATCAGCCAAAAATCCCCAATGGGTGCGGCGTCCAGGCTTTTCAACCAATCGTTGCTCCGCAACCATTTTATTTACCATAACCGGCGTTTGATAGGTTTTGGGCAACATATTAAAGATCGGCTCGCCATCCTCCCCCTTGCCTGCTCTTACCCGCACCACCACAGGGTTGCCATCCGTATCAATTACAGGGTGGTCATCCCATAACAGCACCTCGCGGGTTTTCATTTGCTTAGTTTGAACTGCCACGCCGTTAACCATGGTAATCTCAATGTCTTCGTAACTTTCAATGGCGGTGGCTTGAACGGTTTTTTCCTCAACAATTTCTTCGTAAGCTTGCCCGCCGATTTTCCAAGTAAACGTAACAGGGGCAAGGTCACGCACAATTGGCAACGCATCTGGCAACGGTTGGATATTGGTTTTTAATTCGGGATCAGATGTTTGGATCGTGCCGTTGACCGCCCATACCGCAGTCCAGCGCAGAGGCGTTCCGCCGCCGAGGCCGCAAGATATGACGTTATCGGCGGCGGGCGCAAAGGTCACTGTGGAATTGGCGAGTATCTGCGTTGTCGCCGCACTGCCCGCGCCCAAATAGATAGCGGTTCCAGCAAAGCCAATAACGGGCACATCGGCGCTGTTGCCGGAGTTGCGCGACACGATTGTTTTGTTGTACGGTAGTCGGATTGCATAAGTCGCCGCATTGGCGTTCATATCAATGCCGTAATTGCCAGCAGTTTGGCCGGTCAAATCAAGCCCCGCAAGAAACCCACCGTCAACGCGATAAGCGGCAGTTGGCGCATTTGTCGATTGTTGAGTACCAGCAGAAATAGCTTGGAAGCCATAGGTAGGATAAGTGCTTGTCGCTGAATTTTTTACAGTAACAGATAAGAAATTGCTAGATCGTGCAGCAACGCTTGTTACTCCGGTGTAGTCATAAAAATTACTGGAGATGCCCTCGCTATACATGCCGGGCGACAAAATCGTGGCGTTGTAGGCATATCCGCCGATTTCCTGATAATTCGGATTAACCGGCAACCCGCCTGACAACACGCCGCCGCCGCCATCACCAAGGCCAGCCGGGATCGTGACATCCGCCAAATCCATGATCGTATGCGAGTTCGCCATGCTGGCTGTCGTCGCAACCGAGCGCGCCATTACGACGTTTTGCGTGTTCCACAACTGCGACACTGTGCCGCGTGGCGACATGCCGGCTGTCAACTCGATACTGAAATAGCGGTTATAGTAGTTTCCCGTAGTGCTCGATGGTGCCCAAGTCCCGTCAATCATTTGCACTAACCCATTGCGGAATGTGCCCGTGCTAGTCGCCGCAATTTGAAAAACGCCTCCGCCCGCCTTAGTTGTTCCATTTACAATTACATTTGGAAACGCCACAGTTCCGCCGCCAGTAGAAACTGAAAGCCCAGCGATCTGAGCCGTCGTAAGCCGAACAGTAGAACCCGATTGCACCGCAGGGATAATTTCCGCACCCGTAAGAGCAATTGCTGCGGGAAGGTTTGGAATAGTGACATTGGCCATCTTAAGGTCCTACTTGCGGGATTTTAGCATAATCGTAAGGCAAGCCAACAATAGCAGTAACTATATTAGACGTGCCGGTAAGCAGCGACCCTGACGCTATAACAGAATATGTATCATAACTAAACGCTGTGGCAGTAGTTACTTTAACTGAAAAGAAGCCGTCAGCTAGATTATTAGTAAGACCTAAAACGGATATTTGGTCATTATCACTTAGGCTGTGTATCTTGCTACATGTCACCGCAACCGTATTGGTCCCGTTAGCCGTAACCGACAGCACCGGCAACTTAACGCCATACGCAGTCTTTTGCACCAACGGCATTACAGCGCCCTGCTGTAGGCCGGCAGGACGCCCCGTAGCCTGCGCCGTCAGCTTCGTACCATCCTGAGCAATCAGCACCGTAGTGGACGGTATAGGTATACCCGTATTGGGGTCATAGACGGTCGGCCCCGATATGGTCAGGAAGTCCGTCTCGTCTTCTTGATAGCTCTCTACACGCGCATTCATGATCGGCGTCGGATCGGCAGGAACAACAATAGCGCGCAATTGCTGTTGCGGCGTGTCCATGCAGCGATTGCACACTAGAAAGCGCAAGTTTTGAAGTGACGTTCCCCGCCAATCAAATTGCCAATTAAGATTAATGTGGTTGTATAAAAAACCGCATCGATCACAACGAGCAAAGGCGCGCGGATTGCGTGGGCTTACCCTCGCCCTACCGTGCGGCCTCATCTGTAATAACCTTGGATTTGCGGCGAGATATATGTTGCGGCGTTCTCAACGTTCTGATCCGCCGCAATCTGGTAAGCCTCGTCAGACATCGGCTTAAGCACCGCAACCTTATCAGGCGACCAAATCAACGCAAGCCGGAACGCCAAAGCAAACGCAAACGCTTCCATCCAAAGATACGGGACATCGACAGTCTGCCCATTCTGGAAGTTAGCGTCCTCAATTTGACGCAAGCGGTAATAGCTAAACGACACTTGGCTACCATCCGGCACTGGCCAAATACTTACGGTTGGCGATAGAAGGCGGTCAAACCAGAATGTCGTCGGGAACCCTTGCTGGTTCTTGTTCGGGTAGCTAGCATATTCAGACCGGCTAATCGGCATGATAATACGATCAATGGCCGTAGAGCCGGTGCCGGTCGTAATGTAGCCATCCAAGATCATCACAGTGCTAGGGTCAACGGCATACGTTGAAACTCCCTGCACCAGCGGCGTTGTGACAAGATCAACCTGCCACAAGTTCACGCCGCGATTAGAGAACGACGCAGCCACCATGTTAGCCGCCATGCGAGCCGACTCCATGTGTTCCTGCAATAGAGAAGTATTGCGAAGTCCACACAGATTAAAAGCATAGAGCGTCAGTTCGCCCAGCGACGGATTGTAAGTGTATGTGCCGCTGGTGGTCATCTAGTAGCGTCCTTACAAGCTTCTACCCTTTATACATCAATAAAGAGTTTTGTATTCACTTATTCCAACGCCACAACTCACGCCCAAGCGTGCGGCCATACTTCAACGCATAGTCGCAGTGGTCAGCTTTGAGAAACTTGAACACAAACGTCATCACCTTGCACGCAATACATCCAACCTTACTGCCAGACGCCCTAAGACGCTCCGTACGCTCGCTGATAGTTTCGTCACAAGACCCTAGCAGAAGTACGTTCAACAGCCGATCAAGGGCGATAAACAGGTTGCGACCAAAGTAGAAGATGCAAACTAGGAAGTTATACATCTTCTTCCAATCGAGTATCGTGCGGAGGTGCGAATGCAGACTCCCCATCCCATACAATCTGATTGATGATTGAACCTGCCGGGATGACTACCGTTACCGGCGCTCCGTTTTCATCCATCTGCATCTGCTCAATATCAATAGTCGTAATCACTTTGTAGGTTGCCATCTTACCACTCCACTACAATTACAATACCTGCACCACCCGTGCCGCCGGGACCGCCCACGCCAGACGCAGTTACGTTGCCAGCACCACCACCGCCTCCGCCAGAACCAGTGGCTCCGTTGCCGCCCGTTCCACCAGTGGCAGCTGTGGCTGAACCACCACCACCAGCACCGCCATTTGATCCCGCGTATGGGCCTGCATTAACAGCAACATAAACTACTGCGTTTGCACCCGCCCCGCCTGGGACTGAACCGCCCGGGCTAGTGAATGTTGCTCCCGTTTCCGTTATAACCGAGCCAGTTGTGGCACCAGCAGCCGCCGTTCCGGCGTTAAACCCGCCGCCAGCGCCGCCCCCAATCGTACCGCCAAGAAGCGAGTTCCCGGACGTTGCCGCAACGCCGACAACACTCGATCCGCCACCGCCGCTGCCTGCATAGAGCGTCCCAGGGGACTGCCCCCCAACACCAGAACCGCCAGCAGGGCCAGCAGCCGTGCCGGAAGAACCGCCAGTTGTAGTGCCAAACCCGCCCTGTGTGTTATCTGGACCAGCCGAACCTCCGCCGCCAGAGGTAGCAATAGCCGATCCAGGCCCACCGCCTCCACCACCGCCGCCATAGGCAAACGCACCGAACGAAGAAATCCCGCCTCGCGCCCCCTGGCCCGCCAGTGATCCGCCTGAAGGGGTGACGCCAGAAGCCCCGCCTGCTCCTGCCGCCCCAACAGTTACTGTGGTGGAGGCCGGCACACTCGATGCGGGGATAACCCTGTATCGGAAGCCGCCGCCTCCACCGCCACCACCACCCGAGCCGCCGCCAGCAGCCGCGTAGGTGCCACCAAACCCGCCACCCCCACCACCACCAATCACAAGAACCTGCACAACAGTAGAAGAAGCGCGAGGAGTGTAGGTGCCGGATGACGTAAAGGTAGTGACAAGAGGCGTAACAGCAGCGGCAACACCACCAATAGTTGCGGGGCCTACAAGTGCAGTGGCAGCACCAGTAAACGTTGCAGCCGTAACACCACCAGCCTGCAAGGCCAAAACACCAGAGGCATCGGCTGTAACACTAACCCCGCCAGCGCCGGTAGTGGATGCGTTGATTATTGAGGTCATCTTACCACTCCATCACGATTACAACGCCAGCACCGCCATTGCCGCCTGTGCCGGGGGTAAATGTAGGCAAAGCTCCACCACCTCCACCACCACCGCCGCCAAACAATCCAATCGCCCCATTGCCACCATTGGCAGATGCAGAGCATCCGCCTCCCGAACCAGCCTGAGTATTGGGCCATCCGCCCCCCGCGCCAGTAAAATTGCCGCCGCCACTTAAAGAGCCACCCGCAGCAGCAACACCAGCATTAAATCCACGCCCAGATGCCCCCCCACCTGCGCCACCAACAGAAAACCCACCAAAAGCAGGAACACCAAGGGCAGAACTGCCAGAACCGCCCGCCCCTTCTCCGGCGTAGTAACCATATGACCCAACTCCTGTTCCGCCACCGTTATTGGCTGAAATTCCTCCCGCTGAACCCGGCGTAGCACCAGAAGCATTACCACCAGAACTTACTAACCCACCGCCACCACCTCCAGCAGAAATGGCTGCGCTTTGACCACCAGCGCCACCGCCGCCACCTTGCGCTGTAAAAATAGTATTAGAAACTGTTCCTGTAAAAGTTGTGGTCCCGCCTTGCGTTCCAGTAGTGCCGCTAGTTGTACCGCCAACGCCAGCAGCGCCAATAACAATTGAAGCTGATGTTCCAATAGTAGCAATGGGACCAGTCCAAATCTTTAAACTAGAGCCGCCCCCTCCTCCGCCTGCACCCGCAGAACCGGCTGCACCCAATAAAAAACCAGCACCACCTCCACCGCCACCGCCCGCAAGAAAAATAGATGCCATCACACTAGCGGCGCGAGGCGTCCATGTTCCAGATGAAGTGAAGGTTGTTACAAGCGGCGCTAGACCAATTGTAGCGGTGGCTAGCGGCAATGTGAGTGTATTAGAACCAGACACAGCCGGTGCCTGGATGGTGATTGTCCCGCTGGTATCGCCAGCAATAACTAATGAACTCATAGGACCAACCACCTTTGACCAGATGTAACTGTCACAGTAACGCCGGGAGCAATAGTCATTGGCCCCGTTGAAAAGCCATTAAAACCTGACGCAATCGTGTAGCTTTGGCTTACTGTGGTGCTGTTGACGAATATGCCGTTCGTAGCAATGAATACCGGCGCGGCACCGCCTGCATTAGACAACCCACCACCAAGCGAAAACCCCGTCATCGGTTTACAACTCCCGACTGAACAAAGGTCGTTGTCACTGACCCCGATCCACTATTTAGAACAACGCGCGCAAAAATGGGAGTGAAAATATAATTACTCTGCTGCGTCGTGGTCGCGCCAACAACAGCAACGTCGTTGCTATTAACCCAAGTTACATTCTGCACAGAAATGGGAGTATCCGCCGAGTTCGGGTTGTCGGTAGTTTGCTGGATCGTGTAGTTGACGGTCCCGCTAACAACGGCCTGAATGGAAATGTAACTGGTAGCCCAAGGATCACAGGAAACCCACGAAGAACCAGCAATACCGTTAGTGCCAATAGTAACAGCACCACCAGTAGAAGCGGATGTTTTAATAGACGAAATAGTAAGAAAGTCAGTAATTGTATATACTGACGAAGCATTGCTACCTAAAATTACTTCTGATGTGGTTGAATTACTATAAGTGGTTCCGGTAATTGTAAAGCTTACCGCGCTATCATTACCAGCAGAGGTAATCAATACACGGCGCGGAGCGTCTAGCGTTGCAACGCCGCCGCTTACAAGTGTTCCATTTAGAATGAATGAGCCGGCACCAGAAACAGACTGCGACAAACAAATGTTGTTTGCACTGGCAGTCACCAACGGGCCAACTTTTACAGTAATAGGTCGCATTTTATCATCCTTCTAGCAATTGCACCCCAGCGACTCAAACGCAAGGTTGATCCTGCTATTGGATCGAGGCGCTACCTTTAACAGTAACACAATGGATGCAGGATTTTAACCCCGCATCCATTTATAGTCTATTCTAGCACATCGTTTCCGGTTCAACCTTGCGACCCTTGGCAGCAGTGCCGTGGCGAGCCGAAGTGAACGGGCTAGTGTCGGACGAAGCGCGCCCGCCAGCTTTGCGAGGTTTGCGACCTGCGTGCATTTTCGCCATATCGCCAGCAACAGCGCCAACGTGCTTCATGGCAGCGCCACCGCGTTTACGTTGAGCGCGACCGCCATTCTTGCGTTCGCCCATACGCTCCGCTTCATCCATAATTTTTGGCGCGTGATTGCGGCGTTCCGGTTTTTCGCGAAGGTCTTTTTCAGCTTCGTTATAGCCGTCCGTAGCGGCCTCATGACCCTTGCCGGTGCCGACAATGTCATCCTCAACCTTGCCGCCCGCCTTGCGTGCTTTGCGCGCATTGTGGACGCCGTGGGCGGCAAGAGCATGCACGCCGTGATGTTCGCTATGACCCTTCATGGGAAACTCCTATTACGACGCGAGGTTAATGCCCTGAACGTAAAATACGGTCAGAGTAACAGAGGCGGAACCAGTAGCAGCAAAAGTAACCAAAACTTGCACGTCGGTATTGCCGACGTTGTCCCAGTTAGCAATCTGCGTCAGGTTTGCAGTCGGCAAAACAGTAATCTGGCCAAGAGTGGCAACGCTAACGGCAGTAGAAGCAGAAGTAAAAGCCGTCGCGCTAACAGTCGTCCCCAAGCCAAAGGTTCCACCCGCCTGCACCACAGTTACCATGGCATAAATGTCGGTAATCTGGCTCTGTGCCGGAATAACAATAGCAGTCGCTACCGTCGTCGCGCCAGATGTCGGCTGCTTGACCACAACCGTCTGCGCCATATTGACGTAGCCCTGGTTCGCCTGACCTGTCGTTTCGCCCACGCCTGCAAGCACGTTCGTGCCATCGCTGTTACCAACGTTGCCGGCGATAAGCGGACCAGTAAACGACGCGCCGGGCCAAATAGGGCTGCCGTTCGGGTTAGGATATACGCCGCCATTAATTTCCATAAGGAAGCTCCTTGCTTAGAATAAACCTCCGCCCTTAAGGCGAGGGTTTAAGGTATTACGAAGTCGGGAAGCTGCCCCAAATCGAACGCCAATTGTAATAGCCGAAGCTATACCTCTCGTAGCCCTTCACCAACAAATTATCTGTGACAAAATCAACCTGCATATCGGTTTCGAACTTTACGCGTTCCATATACGATAGGCCGTCAATATTCGTCAGCAGGAACCATGCAAAGGCGGAGGTCAGGAAGTCATTGACCATATAACCCTCCGGCAACCCGCCGGCAGTGGTCATGATGGCATTGACATCGTTATCCGATGTGCCGGGGCGCAACTCGGTCTTAGTGAGACGAATAGCGACCGGCTCCAACTGCGGCGGAACAACCAGCTTGCGACCGCGCCCAAACACCTTAAGGCCAGCCATGTCCTTGAAGTTGGTTCGAATGGAGATCATGCCGTTAAGCAGGGTCGCCTCGTTCAAATCAACGTCAGTCGTCGGACGGTTGGCAACAACAGCGCCGTCAATCGGATGCGAGACGCTGCAAAGTGCAACGCCATCACCGCCAACGTTGTTGTTGTAGGTCGTGGCCGTATTCAGAATGTTCGCGCCGTAGATTTCCTTGGTCTGCTGAAAGGATTCAATCAGGCCAAGGTTCGACGGATGGAACTGGGTCTTGTAGAGGTTGTCGTCCACCGCCTTGCGAGTGATGGCATAACCGAGAGCAATTTCAGAATGCTCCTGATTATAAACAAACCGTTCGCCAGCGCCGTTGTCAAAAGCGGTCTGACCGCCTTCAGTTTTCAACTGCGCCAAACCAAGGAACCGCATTTCGGCGGTGCGTTCGAGGGCAAGCTTCGAGTCGTGCTTAGTGAAAATCCGGTCATACTGCGACGGGATCATCTCATACTTGCCTTCAATGCCGCGCAAGCCCGGCAGGAGAAGGTCTTTAATAGCAGAAAGATTGACGGCCATTGGTCCCTACTCCCTTAGATGCCAGCAAAGCCGCGCGGCATTGAGTTATTGAACCCAACAACGATACGGTTGTAGCCAGTGGTTGCGTCATTGCCGTTGATGGTCGCCAAGGGGCTGACAGAACCCGGCGTATAGTTGGCGAGCGACATAATGCGGAACGGCAAGAACGAATTTGCCGCACTGGCAGTAAGCGCGAACTGGTCAGCGAAGAAAGTAGAAACGCCAGTAGAGGTGTTCCCGTTCGTCTCGCCAGTAGCAACCGAGTCGTTGTAGCCGTAACCGATGTTATTGCCGACGCCAGCAATACCAACCGCAGTTGCGGTAGTGTTGGAGTTGGCAGTCTGCACAAGGAATTGCGCATTGGGATCGGTAATGGCGTAGGCGGTCACGTCGCCGGTAGCGTCCGAACCGGGCCAATAGTTAGACCAATTGGTGCGCTTCTGCGAAGTCGAAAGGTATTTGCACCCGACAAACACGCCAGCCACCGGAACAATAACCGTAACAACGCCGGAGGCGGTCGAGGTGATCGCGCCCGAAGCACCAACGAAGGTGCAGACGGCAGTGGTCGTGGTGGACGATGTGACAGTAAAGGCACCGTTCAAGTTGCCAACGCCGGCAGATGTCGCGCCAACGATAAGCAGCGTCGCGCCGACCGGAGGTGCCCAAGTATTCGGCGTAGTCGGGAGGTTGCCAACGCCAGACGTGGCCGCGCTAAACGTAACCGTCATGATGCCGGTTGCAGCAATCACAATGGCAGTTGCGGCAACGGTCAGCACTACCGGGCCATAACCCTGCGTAACGTATCCGGTGCCTACGCCAGTGGCGCTAGCAGCCGGAACAACCGGGTCGCCAAAGAAGATCGGGGCAGTATTGGAGGGAGAAATAATTGCCTGGGTCTGTTCGTAAGTCGGAACTGAGCCGGTGCCCTGATACTGCTGAAAACCGTTTGGAGCGAACGTATTCGCCATGACGGGTTCTCCTATACAAAGGAGGCTCCATCATCGCGCGCCGGGGCGATGGGAAACCGGGAGAGAGCGATACCAAAGCCCCGAGGCGTTTGGGAGGGTTAAACCCCGCTAATCGAGAACATACACAAACACAATGGGAAGTAAAAGATATTTTTAACTTCTTTTACTTCCCATTACTTTTATTCGTCTCCTGGAATGGCAATAGGCGAGTAGCTTTTCTTAATATTCGGTCGAACATTAGCATGATCGCGCCCAAATTGACCATCTGGCGCGGAATTAAGCTGTTCTTCTTTAGCCCGAACCTGATTGCGCGCGTTCTTTTTCTCAATCTGGCGAATTTCGTCGGTGATTTCCTTGGGGCGTTCCATTAGGACCATTCCCTTGCGCTCAACAACGCCACGCGCACCGATTGGCATCATCTCAGGGTGTCGAGCCGCATCAATCGCTTCCCATCCCTTGCGGGCCAGCGCAACCTGATACGCAGGGTCTTCCTGACCTAGAACCGTGCGGCGCTTCCACTCATACGTCCAGCCGTCAGGGATAATATGCTGCGGAATGAAAAACTCATCGTTACCTTCATCCATATCGCCAATGTTACCGCGCAATTCTGCGGCACGTTTGGCAGCGCGTTCGCGAGGATCGTCAGCGCGCATGGCCTGTCGCATAGCCGCGCGTTGCGGGGCATCAGGAACCTTGATATCTGTCACAACGGGCGCGTCTTCCTGCTCCGGTTCATTCATAACCTGCTGCAATACGCTGCGTTGCGATGATTTCATTGCGCGACGCGAGGTAGTTCCACTCATTTTCAGACCTTTCAGTTAATTTTGCCGGCTCGCTTAAGCTCTAGTTTGTTCTTCGCATACTCTTCCGGCGTCATTTTCATCATTGACGCCATTTCACGCTCGTCAGCAGATAGCCGCACGGTTGTTTGACGGTCAGAGCCAGCCGGAGTGCGAGTAACTGGCGCAGACGCAGGAGAAACGCGCCGTTGCGTTACCTGTGCGGCCTGATTGGATGGCTCATCATGCTCAACCGGCGTAGAATTGCGGTTGATTTTAAGGATACTTTCAACTTCCGCAAAGTAATCATCGCTATCTGGCGCAATACCATCAGAAATAGCGTTGTTGTGAGCGTTAATCATCTTCTGGAATAGGCGCTGATCCCGCGCGAATTGAGGATTGCGTCTGATCCATTCGGCAGAACGCGGCGTAAGCTGCGATGCCAACGCCTCTACCGGGTCCGCGTGCTGTCGGGGCGGTTCCTGCTTGGGCGCAGACTCCATAGCCGCCTTGCCATTCTCCAATTGCAGGCGCTTGGCTTCGTTTGAAGACATTTCCTGTTGGATTTCGGCGGCTCGGTTGTAGTCACCGGCCTGCATCGCTTCTGCGTAATACGATTTTAGAATGTTGGTGTTGGTCGATACCGTCTGGATCGCGTTGTTGACCAACTGCAATTCGGTATCGGCCTGGGTGTTGCGTGCCGCATATTCCCGAGATTGCGCCTCTCGTTCCCGGCGCTCGGCAAAAACGCGAGCCTGCTTTTCTTCTTCCAATTGCCGCTTAAGGTGTTCAATGCTTGCGGCAAAGTCGGTTTCTGGCTCTTGCTCGGTTATTTTAATAACTTCTGCCGGAGCCTCTTCTACCTTAACGACTTCATCTAGGGCTTCATCTGCCATTGTATTCTCCATTACCAAACGTGATCGGGATTCTGAATGCGGCCACGGATGTTGGTATCATCTAGAACGCGGCACAGAACGCCATTGATAGTCACACTCCAACCATCGGACGGACGATAGAAAACCCAGTCGTCAATTTCAATATCAACGTCGCCAAACCAAGTATTGCTTGGATCAACAAAAGCTTGCGGGCCTTTTTTTAGAACCAAACCAACTTTTCCTTGAATACGATCTTCATCTCTAGTGTTGCTAGTCAAGATAATACCGCTTTTAGTCTTTTCTGGCCTAACATAGACCACAACCAATACTTGGTTATTAAAGATTTCAATAGTATCAACTGATCCGATTTCTTTCTTAAGTGTTTCTTTTGGTTCTTTGTCGTGTGACATAAGCATAAACGGCATGTGTATCTCCAAGTTTGTTAAAAAAGGTCTAAGTGTTGGCAACAGATGTGTTGGCCTCGTCGCACATATCAAGGGACATTCTAAGTCCGCTAATAATTCCAACTTCTTTTTGATAGTTTTCCGCGTGCCCGTAAGACAGGTTTTCTTTAGCTGCTTCAATGCGTTGCAGTATAAGTTTGCGCACTTCTTTTTCAAATAACATATTATAAGTAAGCATAATACTTGCTCCACAAATACAAAACGGGCGGCAACATTTGTATGTTACCGCCCGCAATGCAATTTGGCAAATACCAGTATTTATACTTTACCTGCCGTATTTGCGGATTTTTTCCAAACGGCCTTCGCCGCTCAAGCTACCATACTCCATTTTAATGGTGCGACCGCCCGACTTGCGCGGCATACCCATCGGAGGCATGCCCATCGGAGGCGGTCCGCCTGGGGGCGGCATCGGCATCGGAGGCGCGCCGCCGGGAGGGCCAGCTTGCGGGCCTGGGGGCGGAACAGCGACAGGCACGCCAGGGGGGCGCGGCGGCATCATGCCGGGCATCTGGCCATCTGCGGCTTTGCCGGTGCCAATGATAATGTTGATGTTGGTCTTACCCTTGGCTCGGCCACCATCCTTGCGCGCCATACGGCCACCCGGCATCGGGCGCGTGCCCTGAAGCTGGCCGTCAGACACACTTAGAGCGCCGCCACGTTTCTTCGGCATCGCCTTAAGGTCGGGTTTTTCGGGGTCAGGACGCAAGACGGTATCTTTAACCGGGACGGGCTTCAGGATCCCGCGAATATAATCGCCAGCGGTGTAATCGTCATTTTTCTCCGGACCCTTTGCTTCGCCACCATCGTATTTGTGGGCGCGGCCTCCGCTGTTCCGTTCGATCGGCTCGTCTTTGTCGTAAATCGGCTTGCGGGAGTAGCGAGACGCTCCGTATTCGTTGTCTTTTTTGTCCACGACATTACTTGCGCGGACGCCGCTCTTATATTTTCCTACGACTTGACCTGTGTGGCGGTCAATGACGTGATAAGCAGACGGCGCACTCAATGCACCGCCCTCAGCCTTGCCCGTCAACGCTTTGCCTTTGACCATCGACTTAATCAAGGCGCGGTCTTCGCGTGCGTCGTCGTGTTCGGCTTTGCCGCCACGCTTCATCGGACCCATGCCAGGACCAGCGGGAGCGCCGGCACCCACGGGCGCACCACGTCCAGCCGCCATCTTGGCGCGCAGGAGGAGGGCGAGCATGCGCGGGTCTACCTGTTGGCCAGCACCGGCACCGGGCGGCATCATAGCGCCACCGCCCATCTTGTGAGCGCGACCGCCACGCTTTAGGCCGCCAATGTGTTTGCTGCCATCGCGGCCTTCGTTGGCTTCTTTTGAATTGCGGTTAATCATATTGTCGGGCGTCATCGCTTTGCCGCCAGACTGGCGTGGCTTGCGGCCTGCGTGTTGCTTCGCATGTTCACCAGCAACGGCACCAACAACCTTGCCGCCCTTCTTAAACTGGCGACGCGACACCGGACGCATGCCGGTCTTAACGTCGGCATCCAAAGCATCGGGCGGCGTGTAGCCGGATGCGTCAACCTTTTCTTTGGGGTCGGTGCGAGTTAGCTTGTGGGCTTTTGCGCGGGCGCGCTCGGTTGCTTGCGACATACTAGGGTTCTCCTACCGGCGTCCCGGTGTTTGTTTAAAACAAATACCACATAGCTCTGGAGATATCATCGTTTTATTGCTTTGCGTGCAATGGATAGTGCGTGAGTTACAGCATTGCCGCCATTTTTATATCCCCATTTTTGTGGGTTTTGTTCCTGGTGCTGCATAATGTTATCCAACCACTCTTGATCGGTTTTTTGCACAGGTGTTTTTGTCATTATAGATCGTTGAGCCATAGTGGTTCCTTCGGGCGAATTATAATCAATAGGTTTGCCATTTTTATCTTTTGGTTTGAGTTCAGAATAAAATTTTGGAAACATTAAACGGGCAGGCACCTGATATTTAAACCCACCAGCATAACCAGTTGAACTGGGAATTAATGTTGAATACGTTTCATGGCCGTGCGGAGCGTCGCGTATCAATGGTTTCGAAGTATCTATACCTGAAAAAGCATAGCCCGTGGAAAGATTTGGAACGTTCAACAATCTGTGTTCTGTGTTTGCAAACCTAGCCAACCCAACGTCAGGGAATCCATGCTTTCTCCATTCGCCGCTTTCCATCATTTTAGCAAAAACAGATGCGTGCGTTCCGGGTGTTTCTTTGAAATAACGCTCCGCCTCGTCGGTGTTCATAACTCCTGGCCACGCAGGGGTTTTGCCTTTCGATGGAAGCGCTTCACGCATTTTTTTGTCAAATTTTTCAATGTGATCGGGATGAATATTCATATGGGGCATCAATTGCAAAAGCGTTTGAGCAACTTGATGCGAAGAATCTGCGCTAGCTAATCCCATTGCAACATGGCCACCAAAAACCGGAGAGCCTTCTGGGACTTGGCCTTTAATTTGCGCAAACATCATACGCGCCGTGCTGTCTCGGTTGCCCCACGCAGCCGGATCATCTCCTTGAGCAGCTTCACTGCGAGTAAAATCACCGCCTCCCTGTTGATTAACAGGTTTAGCAAGCGGAATACCATTGACATGCGTCAATATAGTTCCCGCTGGCGTTCTGTCGCCAAGAAACGGTGCAATATAAGCTTTTTGATTATATAATGCTTCTGGGGTTAGTTCTTTCCATGGATTTAGTGTTTCTTTTGATATGTGCGTAGATTCCATTTCGTTCAAAGGAATCCCTGGAGTTTTTGTTAATTTTTCACTCATTTGTTGTTGTCTATCAAGAAATGACGCGTCTTTTCCAATTAATTTAGCGCCCGAACGCGTAAAAGAATTTGCCTGTTGAGCAGCGACTCGCTTTAACGCATTTTGGACCATCACATCGTTGGGCGACAAACCCTTTCCGCCACCACGATCATAATGCTCACGTTGATCGTCATGAATACCCGGCATACCCAGGTGCTTCATGATCGTTACAACGGGATGCTCGTCTTTGCCGCCGATCAATCCGCCGCTTGCAGCGTGACGCATAGCATCGATAACGTCTTGGTGCGTAGTGTCTGTGCCTTTTGCGGCATCCCATATCGTATGATGCGCGAGCGATTGGTAATGCGGCGCAAGCTCCTTGGGATGCGCTAGGCTTAACGCGCGCTGCCGTGCTGCCAACCTGTCGATGGCCTCGCCTTCGCGTAAGGTGGCCGGGGCAGAGTTGTTGCCTGTGCCGATTTTGGTGAGCGCGTCGCTGCCTTCTGGCGTGTTCAGAACCAATTGTCGGGCGTCGGGCACGGGCTGGTCGCCTCGGCCCAGCATAGATGCAAAGAAGCCAGCTTTGGCAAATCCAACGCCATTGACGTTCTTTTTAACCCACCGCCGCCAATCTTCTGATGAATGCCGCCCTTTTACGCTTTCGGCAATCATATCGGAAACCATTTTAGTATGCGGCGCTAGGTTTTGCGCAGCCCAAGGCATTGCATCGCCTTCGTGACTATCAGCAAACCCAAACCCGTTAAATGATTTTAGCGCATGCTGCACTGCCTCAGGGTCTACTTTACCTTGTTCCGCCGCATCTAGGTAACGCCGCCCCATCGGGGACGCGAGCCATTCGCCCATCGCCCCTTCTGGTCTAATTTTCCCATGCGTCGGCCCTGGATAATCCGGCCAGTTTTTGAGAATTGTTTTGGGTAAAACCGCTTGCCGCCCTTGGCTGGAAATAGTCATCAGATACGCTTTAATCAAATCCCGAGGCGCAAGCCCTTGCGTTGACGCCTTATGCGCCATGCCGCTCATGAAGTCCCCGAAATTGGCTGCGCTGTCTGAAATACTTGAAATAGGAGATTTTAGCTTCCCTTGGATTTCATGCAGCGGCGTCCACGTATCGCCCCAGCCAGGGGAGCGCGCCTCGATGTGGCGGAACGGCGCGTCTTGGTATCCGCCGCCAACATCCCCACCGCGCGCATACCGATGTTTAATGTCGATAATGCTCGGGTCAAAAATGACATGGTTATGCGTTGGCTGATCGGTATCTGGATCGCGTGAATTGGCGTCTAGGTATCTGATGCCAGGAATGCCGGCTTTTACAAATTGATCTGTTGAAAGTTTACCCTTGGGAGCAAAAGTCGCCCCCGTCGCTTCTCGCCCCAAGGCATCTTTTTGAAAGCGGTGGTCAGCGAACGGCAGAGAACGCAAAGCCTCTTGAACATGCGGGTGCTGTTCGCTTATCGGTTTGTCCCAGTCTAGGAAGTGTTCGGGGTTGGCGCGAACGCGGACATGGAGTAGGTGGCCAGGAGCGTGGTGCACTTCAGTGCGTTTATCCATAAGGTCATCATATTCGGACGCGGCCTTATAGCCTTCTAGTGATCTATATTTTCTATATTGGTTTGGAATTTCATGTTGGTGCATGATTTTAGCAAGGGACGATAAACGATTGTTGAGGTCTGCTATTGCCCCCATGTCCTTAACATTTTCTTTATACCCTCGCGCCGTCCCCTCTTGCCCCACATACATTCCGCGCCCATACGCCTGCGCACCTTCGCCGGTCCCGATTTTGTCTGACCGGAACCGACCCAACGGCGCACCCGGCTCCGGCGCAAACGTGTGCGGCGTTCCATGCCACGCATCAAACCCAGTTTCGTCGGTTGGTTCTACGTTACCACCGCCGGCTTTGTGAATGGCGGGGTCGTTGAGGTTGTATGTGCCTTGGTTCGGTCCAGAGCCAACAATAGGTTGACGATCAACTTTAGAAATTAACGGTCCATTTAACGCAGACTTTGCTTGCGTGGGGTGAAACCAAGCGTAAACAGTAGTAGGCTTTGCATTTTTTGTATTGTTGTAATAATCAACTGAATTGTGAATAATTAACCCGTCGTGGCCTTTATCTTTTGCTTCTTCAACGTGTTTTTCTGTTTCTTTCCAATTTTTGCCTTGCGCGTCAATATGCATTGGGTTTTGCAAAGATAAATGCAAAGGAATTGTTGCTGGTTCTGCATTTTGATAATCAAATGCCCTGCGGTCGTCGGCATAACTGTCTGCTGTCGGACGACTTCCGGCGGCGAAAAACACGCTTCCTCTTGCTCTCGGTTGAAACCCTTCTTTTAAAATACCGCGAACATCGGGCGTCCCATGATAAACCACTTTGGGTTTACCTGTTTCATCGACAACATGGCTGTTTCCGAACCACTGTTTAAAATTCTTTTGCCGATCATCGGGCGACACAACGCCACCGCCTGTTTTGTGAATGGCGTGGGCTTTTGCCCGAGCATCGGCCTTAGACGACGCGCCCCAAGCTTGCAGCGATTTCAGCAGTCGCGTCGGTTCGCCATGCTCGTCATGTTCCGGCCCCGGCATATTGCCCATGCGTGCCAGGAAGCTTGACCTGCGCGGGTTGTCGCCTGCCTTCACGGGAGGCTTTAGCGTCCCGCCTGTCTCGCTGTGGTATGACGCGCGGCCTTTGGAGTTTAAGCCGCCTGACGGGTTCTGGCCTTCCTTGCGTTGCCATGCCGGGGTTGATCCACCGTCAGCATACCCTTGCGCCCCATCCATCCCCATAACATGCACGCCAGGGATCATGGATGCGGGGTGCGGAGCCTGCATACGGCTGCCGCCCGGTAACTGGTCGATCTTCTTCGCAAGGCCCTTGGCGACCATGACGGCACGCCGGATGGACTTCTGTGGATCATCGATCATGACTGTTCCGCCTGCTTGGCAATCGGTGCAGCAATAGGCGCGGCTTCGGGGTGCAGGGCAAGATCGCGCGCTAGTTCAAGAAGCTGGATTTTCTCGCGACTGGCACGGTCAAGGGATCGCGCTTGATCTTCCTGTTGCACGTCGTAATGATGAACGCCAACCTGATTGCGCTTGGTCTGTGCGTCCATCATCTTTGCGCGTGCAAGCATAAGATCAACCGGCGTGTCTTCCTGCTGGTGTCCAGCCTCATCAGGCGGACGGTTTACTTCGCTCTGTATTTTCATCACGTCGGCTTGCGCCTTCATGGTGCCGGCGTCCGCTTGTTGTTTCTTGATCTGCAACTCCGCCATCTGCTTTTGCATTTCGGGCGGCGGCGCGGCTTGTGCTGACGGGGGCGCAAGAAACTGCTCGGGGTTAGACCAACCAATGGCCGCAAGCGCCGCCTTGTCAATGGCAAGCGGGTCATACATCGTCGGGTTGGCTTGCTGCAATTGCTTCAACGCTGCAATCTTCATAATGCGCTGGCTATGCGACGCAGTATTAGGGTCAGCCTGCGGAACTAATTCACAATCTTCAAGGGCCGCGAGGAAAGTCTTTTCATCCCAATCGCGCGCCGGCTTCTTATTGCGTTGCCAAAAACTCTCGGGATGTTCTTTGAAGCATCGCGCCAATAGTTGAAATTCATTTGCCTGTGCGGCGTGCATGCGTTTGTGGACCGAATTCAATACCTTGGTGGCTTGTTCAATCATGGCCAGCGTAGTGCCGACGGGCGCATCGGCGCGACCCTCACCGACCTGCTGCTCTGACGTGCCGCCAATCCGCATCCCGGTTGTGGCGATGTCACCGACCAGCGCCATTAGGGCTTGCGATGGTTCTTTATACGGGAGAGGCATGATGGTTGATTAATGGGCATTCCACCTGTTTTGACCGGCGCACCGCCGCCAGGTGGAACGCGGAAGATATTAGTGTTTTGACGAGCGCCAGTGTCGGCAAACAAAAATCCCGGAAAATTCGAATACATCCCAGCGTCAAGCAACTCACGCCAAGCAGCA
>Ga0114962_10000423_pt1 | contig 37653 bp, 36 predicted proteins | sample C_130820_MF_Meta_FD_87017 | JGI IMG/M metagenome (GOLD analysis project Ga0114962, IMG submission 87017) | Freshwater microbial communities from Lake Croche, Canada to study carbon cycling - C_130820_MF_MetaG | ecosystem: Environmental > Aquatic > Freshwater > Lake | place: Lake Croche, Canada...
ATTGGCCTTGTATATTGTTATTTGGCTATTGAGCGCTTTACCCAATACCTTTATCGCTAGATAAACCCAATTTTGTATACTTTATAGAGATGCTTAGCCCATGTCGGTTTCTTTCGTGAATGAACCTGCAAATTCTCCTATAAGGCTGATGAGTCTTGTGCTGGTCTTATTGGGGGGAGTCAGTCTCCTGTTTTTAGGGGATTTCCTTCCATGGCTTCGCCTCGCGGGTGTTCTGGCCATGTTGGCGGGATTTGCTCTTGAGAGATGGGAGTCTGGCCGCGTAAAAGAAAGAACCCAAGCATCGTTGAAAGCCTTTCACGAGTCGTCGCAATCGGCAATGAAAGCTGTGCATGATTCTGAACAGAATGATTTGTTTAGACAAAGCGCCCGTGCGATAGAAATTTGGATTGCCCAAATTGATAATGCGCAAGGTCAAAGTCGACGTGCAGTTGAAGAAATTACCTTGCAGTTCTCTTCCTTAGCAGAGCAACTGGATCGCCGATTTAAAGATCAAGCACAAGTTGAAAGTAGATTGGGCCAAGGATCAGTCAAACAAAATGCGCTTCACCCCGATGCGCATGAGTGCTTTGATGCGATTCGAGCCTCATTTGAAGAACGTAATGCGAGTTTGGAAAAGTTTCAGCAATTAAATACATTTACTGCTGAACTCGAAAAAATGGCGCTAGAAGTTAGGAAAATAGCAGATCAAACTAATTTACTCGCATTGAATGCAGCCATCGAAGCAGCGCGAGCGGGTGAAGCGGGACGAGGATTTGCTGTGGTTGCGGATGAAGTGAGAAAACTCTCATTTATGTCGGCGCAAACAGGAGAGGAAATTACAAAGAGGGTGATTACTATTCGTGAGGGTGTGGCTACGACACTCTCAGATGCAACCCGCTCTGCTCACGAGGATCTTAAATCACTGGAGGCATCAGAGCGCATTCTTGCTGATGCGCTTGAAGCCATAGATCGTGTCACCCATAACCTTTCTGAGATGAATCAAGATTTGTTGCAAGAATCAAGTGTTTCGCGTGAACACGTTCGTCAGCTTCTGATTGAACTGCAATTTCAAGACCGCATGGACCAAATTCTGAGTCATGTTGTAAATAGTCTTAAACGCTATCGCGATCAAACCATAAAGGTTGTAGAAGACCCCAGCCTAGGCAGCCCCAATTTGATAGAAGTGCTCAGCGATCTCGAAGTGAGCTACACCACTGAGGAAGAGCGTAAAACCCATGCAAGCACTATGAATGCAAATTTTGCTAAGAGTTCGTCTTCCAGCAAGGCTGAAAACGCTCAGCAATCTGACGCTACTGATGCAACGGGTATTACTTTTTTCTAAGTTTTTAAGGAATTTCTGAAATGGCAAAAACGGTTCTGATTGTTGATGACTCTGCATCGCTGAGACAACTGGTCAAAATTACCCTTACTGGCGCCGGCTATGATGTGATCGAAGCTGATAACGGCGAAAAAGGTCTTGCACAATTTGATGGAAAGAAAATCCATCTGGTCATTAGCGATGTGAATATGCCGATTATGGATGGCATTACTTTTGTGACCAAAATGAAAGCCCTTGCCGCTTATAAATTTACCCCTGTCATCATGCTCACAACAGAATCGAGTAGTGACATGAAGGCGAAAGGTCAGGCAGCGGGCGCTAAAGCGTGGGTTGTTAAACCCTTTAAACCCGAAATGATATTAGCTGCAGTTGCGCAGCTGATTCTTCCCTAATTGGGCATGATGCTATGTGTATAGAAGTCGTTCACGACAAATTACTCTGGGTATTTCCATCCGAACTCAATATTTATCATGCAGCTGAATTGAAGCATGAATTAAATGAAATGTTGGGATCAGAGTGGCCGGTCACCTTTGATTTGAGCAAGGTCGAGGAAATAGATTGCGCAGGACTTCAATTGATCATGGTCGCGCAAAGAGAGTTTGCGCGCCGGCATATTTCTTTTGAAGTGGTTGGCCATAGCCCAGCAAGTCTTAATGCATTCCAAATAATGGGCGTTTCAGTAGCCAAGGAGTTCAGCATATGAGTCTTGATTCGGTTCTTGCCACATTTGAAGCTGAGGCTGCTGAATTATTGGTTGATATGGAGTCTCAACTATTAGCGCTAGAGGCGGGTTCGGCTGACTCTGATGCCATTCACGCTATCTTCAGAGCTGCCCATACCATCAAAGGCTCTGGTGGCCTTTTTGGATTTGATGCTTTGGTTGCTTTTACCCATCATGTTGAGAGTCTCATTGATGAAATACGTGACGGTACCCGCGCGATTACCCCTGAGCTGATCAGTTTGTTGTTGCGTTGTTGCGATGAAATGGGTGGGCTAGTTTCTGAGGCTTTAGGACGCAGAGAAAGAACGCAACACGACATCCTTCGCGCTGATGGCTTAGTGATCGAGATTCAATCTGCGATGGGATCCCAAACGCAAGCCTCCGGGGACTCTGTCTCTGCTTCAGATGCACGCACACAGCATGATTTTTCTTCACAGGAAGAGGAGGGCGTTGCTTCTCCTATAGAGTCAAATTGGGCAGTGAAGGTATCTTTTGGCCATGATGTGTTTCGAAATGCACTCGACCCTCTTTCTTTCATTCGTTACCTTGGAACACTGGGCACGATTGAAGATATCCATAGCACCTTACGAGATGTCCCAGAATTTGAACAATGGGATCCTGAAACCTGTTACTTAGATGTTTCTTTGCGTGTTCGCGGTATCTTGAGTAAAGAACAAGTTGAGAGCGCGTTTGGCTTTGTGATGGATTATTGCAAGTTAGATGTGAGCTTGCATTCCTCACCCGATCCTTTTTCGTTGCCATTGGAACAGGGTAGACAAGCGGATACCCCGCTATCGTCAGAAGTTCTTTCTCAGGATATTGCTGATAGAGCAAAACCGTTACCTGGAGGCGTTGTTCAAGCAGCCACGGCTAAACCCAGTGCGCCTGAAAATAGCTTTTTAAGAGTTGAGGCCGAAAAACTAGATCACCTCATTAACCTGATTGGTGAACTGGTGATAGCGGGTGCGTCCTGTAACCTCATTTCAAGCCAATTGCGTAGTTCAGAGATGATCGAGGCCACATCTTCAGTGAGTACCTTGATTGAGTCTATCCGGGATAGCGCATTGAATCTGCGAATGGTGCAAATTGGCGGAACATTTAATCGTTTTCAACGCGTGGTTCGTGATCTGAGTCGAGAGTTAGGCAAAACAATTGACCTTAAAATCAGCGGTGCGGATACCGATCTTGATAAAGCAGTTGTTGAAAAGATCACTGATCCACTCACGCATTTGGTGCGTAATTCAATTGATCACGGTATTGAGTCTACTGAAGCTCGAATCGCAGCAGGAAAACCATCTATAGGCACGCTGCAACTCAATGCTTATCACGACTCAGGAAATATCGTCATTGAGGTGGCAGATGATGGGGGCGGAATTAATGTAGAAAAAGTACGCCAAAAAGCAATAGAACGTGGCCTCATCTCTGAAACATCCCTTCTTTCAGATCGTGATATTCGCAACCTTATTTTTGAACCCGGTTTTTCAACTGCTGAGTCCGTGACCAATGTATCGGGCAGGGGGGTTGGAATGGATGTGGTTAGAAGAAATATTGAAAACCTGCGAGGCACAATTGATATAGAAAGTACGCTGGGCGTGGGCACTACTATTCGTATTCGCTTGCCACTCACTTTGGCCATTATTGATGGATTCTTGGTGGGAGTAGGGGGGGCTGCATACGTGGTTCCATTAGGAATGGTTCTTGAGTGCATTGAGTTGAGATCCGATGATCTAGAGCATAGCCATGGGCGTGATTTTGTGAATCTAAGAGGTGAGGTTTTGCCCTTCATTCGTCTAAGTCATCTCTTTAATCGTCAGCGCGTTTCTCACGATAACGAAACGATTGTTGTGGTGCGCTATGGCTCGCTGAGTGCAGGACTGGTAGTAGATGAGTTGCTTGGAGACTTCCAAACCGTCATCAAACCACTTGGTCGTCTCTTCAATAAAGTGAAAGGGATCAGTGGATCAACCATTTTAGGTAATGGCAATGTTGCTCTGATTTTAGATATTCCTGCGCTCATAGATTTCGCCGTCTCTCGAGAACAGTTTGATCCCAACATGATTCCGATGGCACAACTTGCCAACGGTAACCACCAACCCAACGTATTTCATTAAGGAACCCTTTTGATGTTTACATGGAATCAATCGCATAAAGACACTGAACGTTTGCTTCAATCTTTGCAAAAAATAGACACTTATCATGATGCAGGGCGCACTGATGAGCTGCTTTCTGTTTCTCAATTCGATGGCGTACAAGCTGAAATTGCTGAAATCGTCAATCGCCGTCTGGCCGCTGCCAATCAGGCGATTAAAGAGAGTGATCGCCTGCTGAAAGCCCTGCGGGAGATGGAAGATAAGCACACAGCGGGATGGATTAAAGAAGTCATCGATCCAAAGTTGTTTCGTGGGGTTCATGCCGAAACCGCGGAGAACATTAACCGATTGGTTGCCGCGCACATCGCTGTAAAGATGCAAGTTGTGGATGTGGTCAGAGAATATGGAAGAGGTGACTTTTCTAGAATGATGGAACGCTTACCAGGAGCAAAAGCCGTCATTACTGAAGCGATTGATGAGGTTCGGGAAGGATTGTTGGCGGCAGACCAGCAACGTAAATCCAGTATCCAAGTGGCTGAAGATAGTGATCGTTTGTTGAAGGCACTGAGGGAGATGGAAGATCAGCACACTGCCGGCTGGATTAAAGAGGTTATTGATGTGGAGTCCTTTAACGGTATCCATGCAGAAACTGCTGAAAATATCAATCGACTCGTGGCAGCCCATATCTCTGTAAAAATGCAAGTTGTGGATGTGGTTAAAGAGTACGGCAGAGGTGAGTTTTCAAGAATGATGGAGCGTTTACCTGGAACTAAAGCCATCATTACTGAAGCTATTGATCAAGTTCGCGATGGATTAATGGCTGCAGACGAAGAAAGAAAGGCAGCCAAGAAACTGGCTGAAGAAAATTCTCGTATTCGAAGTGCACTAGATAAATGCAGTACCAACGTGATGATTGCAGATGATCAGAATTCAATTATCTACATGAATGAAACGGTTGCTCAAATGATGCAGAGCAATGAAGGAGAATTGCGTAAAGCATTGCCCCGTTTTAATTCACGAAATTTGATGGGTGAAAATATTGACGTATTTGATCATGACCAAGCACATCAAATGAATGCCCTGGCGAGTATTCAAAACACCTATGAAATAGAAATGAAATTGGGTTCGTTAACGCTCGCTTTGACAGCTAATCCTATTATCGACATGGGTAGAAAGCGAATCGGTACTGTTTTGGAGTGGAACGATCGTACTCAAGAAGTTGCAGTTGAAAATGAAATCGCCAATGTGGTTTCTGCTGCAGCAAAGGGTGACTTGAATCAGCGCATGGACTTATCGAACAAGAAGGGTTTTGCAAGACTTTTGGGCACGAGTATCAATCAGTTACTTGATACCAGCTCGGCTGGTTTGTCTGATGTCGCTAATATGCTTGAAAGCATGTCAGAAGGAGACCTTTCTCAACGTATTACCAACGAATATGAAGGCACCTTTGGTTTATTAAAAGATTCTGCAAACACCACCGCCGAAAAACTAGCACAGACCATTTCAGGTGTGAGATCAGCGGCAGAAGCTTTGGGTTCAGCCTCCAGCGAGTTAAGTGCGACTGCACAAACATTAAGTGGTGCTGCCTCAACGCAGGCTTCGAGCGTAGAGAAAACGAGCGCCTCAGTTGAAGAAATGAATGCCTCTATTAGCCAGAACACAGAAAACTCAAAAGTAACGGATTCAATGGCCTCGAAGGCCTCAAAAGAAGCCAACCAAGGTGGCGAAGCCGTTAAGGAAACGGTCATTGCAATGAAGCAGATTGCCAATAAGATTGGGATCATTGATGACATTGCTTATCAAACGAATCTTCTGGCTCTGAATGCAGCTATCGAGGCAGCGCGCGCAGGGGAACATGGTAAGGGCTTTGCCGTAGTGGCAACACATGTCAGAAAACTTGCAGAACGCAGTCAAGTTGCAGCACAAGAAATCGGCGAATTGGCCTCAAGCAGTGTAGTGATGGCAGAACGTGCAGGCAAGTTGTTGGACGAAATCGTACCGAGCATTAGTAAAACGTCTGATTTGGTTCAAGAAATCACTGCCGCTTCTATGGAGCAATCTGTCGGCGTGAATCAAATCAACGATGCCATGGATAAGCTCAATCAAATTACACAACAAAATGCGTCTGCCGCTGAAGAACTTGCTTCTACTGCTGAGGAAATCAATGGTGAAGCCGAAGAGCTGTCGCAACTCATGACCTTCTTCCGATTAGGAGGAGAGAGCGCTTCTGTTCTTGCTTATAGCGCTGCAGCGCCTAACAGTAAGGCATTAATGAGTTCAAAAAAACATGCACAGACTGCTCATGAGTCTAGTGACTTCGTTCGATTTTAAGTTGGGGGTAGAGATCAATGAGTGACATATCAATGCAAGACATGGTGAAAGCAGAGGGCTTGCTGACCATGGAGCATCCTCAGTATCTGACCTTTTATTTGTCGGGTGAGATATTTGGAATGGATATTCTCAATATCAAAGAAATTATCGAATACGGAAACCTGACCGAAGTGCCCATGACCCCGGCATTCATTCAAGGCGTGATTAATCTTCGTGGAAGCGTAGTGCCCGTCATTAACCTGGCATTACGTTTTGGTAAGCAGCCCACTCCTGTCTCCAAGAGAACTTGTATTGTCATCGTTGAGGGGGGCACTCCAGAAGAACCTCAAGATATTGGGGTAATGGTAGATACCGTGAATGCTGTACTTGAGATTGCTCCTCAAGATGTAGAGCCGCCTCCCAATTTTGGGGCGAGTATGCGAACCGATTTTATTTCGGGCATGGCCAAAGTAGAGGATCGTTTCATCATTTTAGTTCGAGTAGAAAGAGTACTCTCTGTAGATAATATGGCTGCGATTGATGCCACAATTCATAGTAATGCACACCATTCAGCCTCACCTGCCGTAGTTTCAAATGTTACTACGCATACAGACAGTCCTGCATATAACCATAACTATCAGTAAGGATAGCCAATCATGTTTAACCAATCCAAGAAAGAGAGTGAAAGATTACTGAAGGCCCTTCTGGCAATGGAAGAAAAGCATACGGCCGGATGGATAGATGAAGCGATTCCTGTGAATCAGTTTGATGGTGTTCAAGCTGAATTGGCAAAGACAATTAACCGTCTGGTGGCTGCACACATCGCTGTGAAGATGCAGGTTGTCGATGTAGTAAAAGAATATGGCAAGGGTAACTTCACTCGGATGATGGATCGTTTGCCTGGTAAGAAAGCAGAAATTACCTCTGCGATTGACGGTGTTCGTGATGGTTTAATGGCTGCCGATGAAGAAAGAAAAACGGCTACCCGGATTGCTGCAGAAAACTCACGCATTCGTAATGCGTTAGATAAGTGCAGTACCAATGTGATGATTGCAGACAATAACAATGACATCATTTACATGAACGAAACAGTGACGTCCATGATGCAATCCAATGAGTCAGAGTTGCGTAAAACGTTGACCCGCTTTGATGCGCGCAACCTGATTGGGCAGAATATTGATATCTTCCACAAGAATCCTTCCCACCAAATTAGTATGATTTCTGCGATGCAAAATACGCATCGCACTCAAATTAAAGTGGGGCCTTTGACGTTTGGTTTAATTGCCAACCCTATTTTTGACAATAACAAAAACAGAATTGGCACTGTGGTGGAGTGGAGTGATCGCACCAAACTAGAGAATGAAATTGGTGGCATTGTTCGAGCCGCAGGTAAGGGCGACTTTAGCCAACGCATGGATCTGACGGATAAAGATGTATTTGAGAAAGCACTGGGTACCAACATCAACACGCTCATGGAAACGTGCTCCTCCGGTTTCTCAGAGGTAGTGCATATGCTTGAGGCCCTGGCTGAAGGCGATCTTTCTAAACGCATTACCAATGATCATGAGGGTATGTTTGGTGCCGTTCGCGATGCGAGTAATACAACGGCAGAAAAGCTCTCCCAAACCATTGCGGGTGTGCGTTCTGCCGCTGAGGCCTTGGGGTCGGCTTCAAGTGAATTGAGTGCGACTGCTCAGAATTTAAGTAGTTCTGCTTCTACTCAGGCTGCAAGTGTTGAAAAAACCAGTGCATCGGTGGAAGAGATGAACGCTTCAATTAGCCAAAATACAGAAAACGCTAAGGTCACAGACTCCATGGCTTCAAAAGCGGCCAAAGAAGCCGATCAAGGTGGGATAGCAGTGCGTGAAACCGTAACAGCCATGAAACAAATTGCAAACAAGATCGGCATCATTGATGACATTGCGTATCAAACCAATTTGCTCGCCTTGAATGCAGCCATTGAAGCTGCTCGAGCAGGAGAACATGGTAAGGGCTTTGCGGTTGTGGCAACCCACGTACGAAAGCTTGCCGAACGCAGCCAAGTTGCCGCGCATGAAATTGGCGAACTGGCTACGAACAGCGTGGCGATGGCTGAGCGAGCTGGTAAATTACTGGATGAGATTGTTCCAGGAATTAATAAAACCTCTGACTTAGTTCAAGAGATTACAGCGGCTTCGATGGAGCAGTCTGTTGGGGTGAATCAGATCAATGAAGCCATGGATCGTTTGAATCAGATCACCCAGCAAAACGCTTCGGCGTCAGAGGAATTGGCCTCTACAGCTGAAGAGATTAATAGTGAAGCGGAAGAATTAGCCCAGCTCATGACCTTCTTCAAGCTTGCTGAGAACAGCAATCAAGGGATGAATCCAGTCAGAAATATTGGGCATACGAAGGGAATGTCTTCACCTAGAAAACCCTCCGCACCCGCGGAAACCGGCGATTTTGTTAGGTTCTAAATGATGAAATACATCGCGTGAATCGTCACACACAGGAAGCCCGCCAAGACCCAAATGAAGGGTTTATCACGGATCAAGAGTTTGCTCTTTTTCAGCGCCTCATCAAAACCTTGGCGGGGATTCATCTCTCAGATGCAAAGAAGCAGCTCGTCTTTGGACGTCTTCGCAATAGAGTACGTCAGGTAGGCCTCAATAGTTTCGAAGCGTATTACGCTTACGTGGTATCCAAAAAACACCCAGAGGAAAGACAGATCGTTGTGGATCTTTTGACCACCAACGAGACCTACTTTTTTAGAGAACCGAGACATTTTGGGGTGTTAAGGGATGAGATTCTCCCCGCTCGTTCTATGGCAAGACCTTTTCGGATATGGAGCGCAGCCAGTTCGAGCGGAGAAGAAGCCTTTAGCCTAGCGATGGTGATCGCCGATCAATTGGGTATGAATCCCTATCCTGGATGGTCTGTAATGGGCTCAGATGTCAGTCAAAAAGTCTTAGATCAGGCAGCCAGTGGTCACTATCCTATGCAGCGTATTGATGGCATTCCAGAACGCTACCTCAAAACTTACTGCCTAAAAGGGGTTGGCGTTCAAGAAGGGACTTTATTAATCGATCAACCATTGCGTAATCGGGTAGAATTTCGGCGCATAAACCTGAACGATACCCTCCCTGATATAGGGAAATTTGATGTTATTTTCCTGCGCAATATGCTGATTTACTTTCAAAACGAAACAAAAATTGAAATTGTTAAGCGCTTACTGGATGTTCTTCAACCTGGTGGTTGGTTGATTGTGGGGCACTCAGAGAGTATTAAAGATTTTGATGATCGTCTGATTTCGCATTCCCCCTCAATTTCTCGCTTTCAACCGCATTCATGAAAGCGGGTAACCCTGCAGAGTTTCGCGAGATTTCGATCTCGCCTGGAGAGTTTCGTTTTGGGGATTGCAATACGCGTTTACGCACTCTGCTCGGTTCTTGTGTTTCTATCACCATGTGGCATCCTCTGAAAAAACTAGGAGGGATGTGTCATTTTTTGCTTCCTTCAAGAACCCTTGATGGAAAGCCCGGGCTAGACCCGCGGTATGGAGATGAAGCTTTTGAGCTGATGCAAAAAGCAGCTCAAAAACATCACTGTTTACTTCAAGATTTTGAATTCAAGATTTTTGGAGGATCAAGCTTGATTCCATCCAAAACATCATTGTCACGGATTGCCGTTGGGATGCGTAATATTGAAATGGCGCGCTCCTTATTAGAAAAAGCCTCGCTGAAAATAGTGAGTGAGGATGTTGGCGGTGCCTGTGCAAGAACCGTGATTCTCGATATTTGGAATGGTGATGTTTGGGTTCGCACCACTCAAGCATCGAGTACGGATCCTTTAATTGATCAAGAGTTGTCCCTCAGCGCATGAGTAAAATTAAAGTCTTTGTTGTGGATGATTCTGCTGTCGTTCGACAAGTGATGACAGAGGTATTGTCAGGCGATTCAGGGATCGAAGTCATCGGCTCTGCCCCTGATCCCATCTTTGCAATGCAAAAGATGAAAGAAAACTGGCCAGATGTCATCACGCTAGATATTGAAATGCCCAGGATGGACGGCATTACCTTCTTGAAAATGATCATGGAAGAGCGACCTACCCCGGTAGTGATTTGTTCTACACTGACCGAAAAAGGTGCTGAGACCACGCTTCAAGCACTGTCAGCGGGTGCGGTGAGTATCGTTACTAAACCCAAATCTTCACTGCGAGATTTCCTAAAAGACTCAGCGGCAGAATTGATTGGAGAAGTCAAAGCTGCTGCTGCGTCTCATCCCAAAACGCTTCTGCGTAAAAAAACCACGCAAGTTACCCCAGCCAATGACTTGTCAGCGCAAGCAAAACCTTCCAGTTCACTTTCCCACACTACGCAACGTGTTGTTGCGATCGGCGCCTCGACGGGAGGCACTCAAGCATTGGAAGAAATTTTGTGCGCGCTTCCTCGGCTTTCACCCGGTGTAGTGATTGTTCAGCATATGCCTGAAAGGATCACGACCGCGTTTGCGAAGCGTTTAAATGGTCTGTGTGAAATTGAAGTACGTGAGGCAGAGAGTGGTGATCGCGTGGTGCCAGGTACTGCCCTCATTGCGCCTGGCGGCAAACATCTGGTCTTGAAAAGGAGCGGAGCGCAATATCATGTAGACGTTATAGACGGCCCATTGGTCAATCGACATAAACCCTCTGTAGATGTGTTGTTTCGCTCAGTTGCTAAGTATGCGGGTAGTAACGCGCTAGGCATTATTCTCACGGGAATGGGAGATGACGGCTCAGCAGGTTTACTTGAGATGCGTGAGGCAGGGGCACATACAATCGGTCAGGACGAAGAAAGCTCGATCGTCTATGGCATGCCAAAAGAAGCATTTAAGCGCGGTGCGGTTCAAAAGCAACTACCTCTTTCACAAATGGCAGCGGAAATTCAGCGTCAAAATTGGTTGTGATATCAGTTAACAGTTTTCTTCTTTTTGGATTTTTTCAGTGAACCTTTCACCTGCTTTTAAACTATCGATTTATACCTTAACGGGCGGTCTCGTTTTTGCGGGTCTCGCTATTGCAGCAGAGCATTTTTTACCTTCGGCTATTCAACAGAGTAGCCCAATACTCATCGTATTAACGGCCATCCTGACCGCCCTCTTTGCGGTTGCCATTTTTTCATCAATGGTATTAAAACCATTAGATACAATCAGAGAAATCATTGATCAAAGTCGTTTAGATGGGGATCTTTCCCGGAGAGTCACCCTAGACTCAGGCTCTCTGATTGAGCCACTCGTTCTTTCATATAACGCCCTTCTGGCAAGCTTTCACGGAATTATTACCCGAGTTGTGTTTAGTTCAGCTCAGGTTGCGGATGTTGCTATTCAGTTAATTCAAGATGCTGAAGATACTTCGAGTAGTTCGGCTCAGCAGCATGCGGCATCAGAATCTGCAGCCGATGCTATTGCCGATATAGCCAGTGATATCAACAAAGTGGCACAGCAGGGTGAGGACGCGGCAGAAATGACTCGTCAGGCCAAAATACAATCTGAAAAAGGGGCCCATATAGTGAGCGAAGCCTCTAATGAGATTTCTAGAATTGCCGAGGCAGTTCAACATTCCTCTGATGTGATGCACGCTTTAGGTGAGCGATCTAATTCTATTTCTGGGATTGCACAGTCGATTCGCGAGATTGCAGATCAAACTAACCTTCTTGCTTTGAATGCTGCTATTGAGGCAGCGCGCGCGGGTGAACAGGGTAGGGGGTTTGCAGTGGTTGCGGATGAAGTCAGAAAGTTAGCGGAGCGCACCACTACCGCTACAGAAGACATCGTTAAAGTGATCCAAGCGATACAAAAAGAAACTGTTAGTGCAATTAGTGCTATTCAGGCTGGGGCCACAAAAGCGCAAGAGGGTACAGCGCTTGCCCATCAAGCAGCTGAAGCTTTAGAAGAGATCAATCGTGGTGCAGAAAGCACGATGGATAAGGTCACTTTTATTGCTGAAGCAATGATTGAACAACGTCGCAAAGGCAATCATATTGCTGAAAGCATTCAAGAAATTAAAGGTTTGGCCGTTCGTAATAATCACGGCGCTGAACGCACGCTTCAAGAAGCTAGGCAACTTGATTATCTGGCGACCAACTTTAAAGAGGTTGGAACTGTTTTCAAACTGGGCGAAAGTGGCAAAGTAGCCATGCGATTGCATGAAAAAATGCCAGGAATTGTTGCAGAGTCTGCCCAAGCTATTTCTAAATCATTAGATCAAGCCATTGATGAGGGAAAAACATCCATCGATGCCTTGTTTAGTCGTCATTACACACCCATTCCTAATACCAATCCTCAAAAATTCAAAAGCGCTTTTGATCAGTTAACAGATCACATTTTCCCCGCAATTCAAGATGAGGTTTTAGGGAAGCATCTCGAAATGGCCTATGTTTTTTCTGTTGCAGAAGATGGTTATTGCCCCACTCACAATAAACGCTCTTCACAACCCCTGACCGGAGATTATAAGAAAGATCTCCGTTTTAACAGAACAAAGCGCATCTTTAGCGATGCAGTGGGGCTTCGCTGTGCAACGCACGAAATACCCTTCCTGCTTCAAACCTATAGACGCGATACAGGTGAAATCTTGCATGATATTTCGGCCCCCATCTATGTAAAGGGGCGTCATTGGGGAGGCTTACGAATAGGCTATCGATCAGAGTAAATGCAATTCAATGGACGGCAGACCTGAAAAAGAAGCTTGGAGGGTTCCTCCGGATTCTGGGAAATGAATGCCAGAGTAGCTACCGGTGGTGATGATCGTTTTTGAATCAAGTTTAATTTGATAGTGACAGCAATGTCTGACCACCCAAGGAAGGAGTGCACGAGGGTCTCCTGCAGGATTCACCCCGGCTCCCTTCAGTATCGATTCGCCCTCAAGGGTGAAGCTTGGGTGCGGTGACATAAAATCATATGCTGGATCATAAGGGTAAGATGGCCCAACCAAAAGAGCGCCGTTATTCTGTACGTCAGACAACTGCAAAAGCTTATTCACGTTTGGCCAACCTTTGAATCGACTCTGTACCCATTCAATGGACATCCCAAATGATGCAATTGAACTTAAGATCTCTTCATCCGATAGGTGAATATCCTCACCCTTGAATTCGCGACCCAGTGTGAAATAAAGCTCTAACTCTAATCCTGCGCCGGGGTGGAAATCTTGAGCAGCAGCTGCTTTGACATCAAAAAGATGATGGTTTCCAATCGCAGCACTGATGGGGTTACCTTCTTTACCCTGGCCTCCCACCTTCCACCCGGCAACCTGTTCCCCTCTTGCCGATAAAAGCGCTAACTGAACCCTGTAAGCATCATCCAAAGTTTGAGGAAGATCGTGATCGGTGAAATGAGAGGGGTCAAGAGAATGGGGACTTGCAGTGGCGAGAGCATGCACCAGAGAGTCGTTCATCATGGCTTTAATTTTTAAATGTTTGTGAATCTAAAAGCATACCTGATGTTCCTCGGAGTGAAATAACATCGTGTTGATGGTGAAGTTTAAATGATCCATATCGCTCAACTCAGACTCCCAAAATCCATCCTTCTATACGTGCTGTGGCCTGATCGGCCTGGCTTAGTTTTGGAGTGAAAAGGGAGGCAAGACCCTCTAAGTGATCAGCGCGGGATACCCAGGCAGCAATACTAAAGGCATCATGCTGATCTTGAGTTCGATCCTCTATAGGAAAGTCTTTGCTCCATAGCGCAGGATAAGACTCAGCAATCACCGATCGGCCTTCAGGAATATCCCATCCATCAAAGGGCCAAAAATGGATACGATCCCCAAGGTTGTGACGGATATGCAGTAGCCAAGGAAGCCCTGCGTGAGTCGATTTGGCTACCGAACCTGGCACGTCAAAGTGGAAGACCGACTTGGCTTTGATCGAACGCTCTTCAGTCAAGCGCCGCCAGCGGGAATGACCCATGCGCGCCGCGCCATTACCTTCCGCACCGTTGCGAACAAAATCGACATAAATATTTTGATCAGTGGGCCAATGTTTTTGGAAATCGATGAGGAAGGTGTCCCAATTCAGGGACAACTGATGCTGATCAAAATAACGAAGGGGAAAAGAGAAACCATGATCAATGCCCACAAAAGTAGGGATTTCTTTGCGCAGCTCAAAAACCAACCATTCTGCTATTTCGCGCCGGCTCCAGTATTTACGGTTGGAAGGTGGGGGAACTTCATCGGGCTTCGATAAGTCTTCAGTATGAAACACACGAAGCCCCTTTAAGGGGGAATTTGGTGTCTCTGCCCCTGAGTAGTCAATTCCGATATAGCGCTCAAATAGGCTCATAACTTGATAAGCTATATAAAATGGGTAGCTAAGAATATAAGTTTTCGGTGCGTGTGATTAAAAAAAATGTGCCTTAAACTAAAGGGCTGCTTAGTCTAAGATATGCTTCAACCATAATGAGGAAAACCTTATGTCGCTCAGAATCAACGATATCGCCCCTAATTTCACCGCCAAAACGACACATGGCGAGATTGATTTCCATCATTGGATTGGCGATCACTATGCCATTCTATTTTCGCACCCCAAAGACTTTACCCCGGTTTGCACAACTGAACTGGGCTATATGGCTAAAATCGAAGGTGAATTCACTCAGCGCAACACCAAGCTGATTGGGCTTTCTATCGATCCCGTTGAAAACCATGGCAACTGGGCTAAGGATATTGAAGAGACGCAAGGTCATGCTGTGAAATATCCAATGATTGGGGATACCGATTTGGCGGTGGCAAAGCTCTACAACATGCTTCCTGCTGGTGAAGTCGCATCAGATGGAAGAACCGCTGCGACCAATGCCACAGTGCGTTCTGTTTTCATTATTGGGCCAGACAAGAAAATCAAACTTACGATGACCTACCCCATGACTACAGGGAGAAACTTTGATGAGATTCTTCGTGCCTTGGATTCCATTCAACTTACCGCAAAACATAGAGTCGCGACTCCTGTAAATTGGAAAGAAGGAGAAGACGTGATCATTGCGGGTTCCGTTTCTGATGATGACGCAAAAACTTTATTCCCGGAAGGTTGGAAAGCACCCAAGCCTTATCTGAGAATCGTGAAGCAACCTAAGTAAATTTATGTCAGTTCGTCATCCGATCATTGCCATCACCGGTTCTTCCGGTGCGGGCACCTCTACCGTCACGAGTACCTTCTCGAACATTTTTCGTCGAGAGAGTGTCAAGGCTGCAATCATTGAAGGGGATAGCTTTCATCGCTTTAATCGAGCAGAGATGGAGGTGCAGCAAGCTGAGGCAGAGAAATGTGGCAATAAAAACTTTAGCCATTTCGGGTCGGAAAATAACTTATTTTCAGAAATAGAACAGCTTTTTAAAACCTACTCTGAAACTGGACAAGGTAAAGCCCGTAAATATCTTCACAATCGTGAAGATGCGGCTTTGCATCATCAGGAGCCCGGTACCTTCACGCCCTGGAAGGAACTTGAATCCGACACAGATATTCTGTTCTATGAGGGTTTACATGGGGCTGTTGTGACTCCGGATCACAATATTGCCCAATACCCTGATCTGCTCGTGGGAGTGGTGCCCGTGATCAACCTAGAGTGGATTCAAAAGCTCTGGAGAGACAAAAACTTACGTGGCTATAGTACCGAGGCGGTAGCCAATACGATTCTGCGAAGAATGCCTGATTATGTGAACTACATCGTTCCGCAGTTTTCACGTACGCATGTGAATTTTCAACGCGTACCTATGGTGGATACTTCTAATCCGTTCATTGCGAGGGATATCCCCACTGCGGATGAGAGCATGGTGGTGATCCGATTTGCGGACCCCAAAAATATTGATTTCCCCTATTTGCTGAACATGATTGACGATAGTTTTATGTCTAGGGCCAATACCATCGTCGTTCCCGGTGGAAAAATGCCTCTTTCTATGGAATTGATTTTTACCCCTTTTATTTGGCGCTTAATGGAAAGGAAAAATCAAGTTTTAGGGAAGGCATCAACCTTATAACAATACTGACCCACTACTCGGGCTGACCCAGAAGACCCTATTTGCCTGTGATCGGATGAAATTAAATTCATAGACTGCTTGGGTTTGAGTGCCTTGTTTTGAAATTTAGTATGGATCAAGGGATAAATACTGTATATATTTACAGTATTTAAAGAAAGCATATTTCTTGGCCATGTTTGAGTTTCACTCCCCAATCCCTGAAGATTCTGCGTTGCCCCCGCTGCGCAAGGCGCGCGAGAATGCGCCTCGCCTCAGGCTTCGGTTCGATCAGATCAAAGTACCCGCCGGGTTTCCTTCCCCCGCAGCAGGCTACGAGGACGGACAGCTCGATATCAACGAATATCTGGTTCGTAATCCTGTTAGCACTTTCTTTTTTACGGTGCAGGGCGACAGCATGGAAGGCGCCCAGATATTTGATGGGGACCTGCTTGTTGTCGATCGTAGCGTGACAGCCACGCATGGCAGCATCGTGATTGCATTTATAAATGGTGAACGGTTGGTGAAACGTCTTCAGATCAGTGAAGCAGAAGGGGTTGCGCTGGTTTCCGCTAACCCTTTATACCCCCCACTGAACATCACAGAAGGCTGCGAATTATGGGTTTGGGGTGTGGTGATCGGAAAATTTAGGCGGCTTCCGGCGTGACCGTGTTTGCACTGGTAGATTGTAATAATTTCTATGCTTCGTGTGAGAAGCTCTTCGACCCCAAACTCGAAGGAGTGCCTTTGGTCGTGTTGTCGAATAACGACGGCTGTGTGGTGGCACGCAGTGCAGAGGTCAAGGCCTTGGGTATTCCGATGGGTGTTCCATGGTTCAAGATACGAGATGAAGCCAAGCAATTTGGCATTCAAGCTATGTCTTCCAACTATGCTTTGTACGCCGATATGAGCAATCGGGTCGTCGAGGTGCTTGAGGGATTTTCGCCCCATGTGGAGGTGTACTCGATTGATGAGAGCTTTCTGTCTTTGGATGGCTTTGCTGCCAGAGGTTTTGAACGCTACGGTACAGAGATTAAGCAACGTGTGCAGGATTGGCTGGGGCTGGCAGTATGCGTGGGGATTGCTGAAACCAAAACTTTGGCGAAGCTCGCCAATCATTGCGCCAAGAAGGGGCATGCAGGAAGGGCGGGCGTGTGTGATTTCACCACCCTCCCACCCGCAGACTTCAATGCGCTATTAGCCAAAATTAAAGTAGGCGAAACCTGGGGAGTAGGGCCTAGACTCGCTCCAAGACTAGAAAAAATGGGTATTCATACCGTGTACGATTTACGCAATGCGGATCCTGCCAGGATGCGGGCGCGATTTTCAGTGGTACTAGAACGTACCGTGATGGAGCTAAAAGGGGTGGCTTGCCTAGAACTGGAAGAGACCACACCCGATAAAAAGCAGATTGTCTCTAGCCGTTCGTTTGGCCAGCGTATCGGTGCATTTGAACACTTGGCCGATGCACTGGCTTTTCATGCTACGCATGCCGCAGAAAAACTACGTTCGCAAGATTCGGTGGCAGGGGCGTTGACCCTTTTTATCCGAACCAATCCCTTCGCTTTAAAAGAGCCTCAATACCAGCGCTCCATTACGATTCCCTTACCTGAAGCTACGCAAGATACCCGCGAGTTGGTGAAATGGTCCGGTAGGGGCTTACGCCGCATTTACCGTAGGGGATTTGCCTATGCGAAGGCGGGTGTAATGCTGTCTGAAATACGGCCCGCCGCGCTTGTCCAAGCCGATCTATTTGGTTCGATAGAGGACTCAGAACGTTCAGATACCTTGATGGGCATCATGGATCGTATTAATCAACGATGGGGTAGGGGAACACTCCGCACAGCATCAGAACAGGCTGAAGGGATTTGGAAAATGAATCGAGGCAATCTTTCGCCTCGCTACACCACTGCCTGGAGTGAACTTCCACAGGTCACTTAGGTAGAGAGCGGATCAGCGCGATGCTGCATTCGCTCGAGCTACGTGTAACTTCTTGTAGCTATCGATGAGGCGGTGGTGCCGATCTAGGCCCTCTAATTTCATGCTGGTAGGGTGCAAACCGAAAAAGTGTATGCTGCCTTCTACGGATCCTAGGGCTGCATCCATTCGAGTGTTGCCAAACATTCTCCTAAAGTTCACCACATAATCTTGTAGTTCTAAGTCTTCATTCAGTTGCACTTCTAGCACCACATTCAAAGCTTGGTAAAACAATCCACGCTCTACCGTGTTGTCGTTGTATTGCAAGAAGGCGCCTACGCACTCATGTGCTGCTTCGAATTGCTGTAAAGCGAGATGAATCAATAGCTTTAACTCGAGAACAGTCAATTTACCCCAGGCGGTATTCTCATCAAATTCAATACCGATCAAAGTGGCAATATCAGAGTAGTCATCCAGCTCATTATTTTCCAAGCGCTCCAGTAGTGCAGCCAGGCTGGCATCATCCAAGCGATGCAAGTTCAAAATATCGGCGCGGAATAAGAGGGCTTTGTTGGTGTTATCCCAGATCAAATCTTCTATGGGGTAAATCTCAGAATACCCGGGTACTAAAATCCGGCAGGCGATGGCACCCAACTGATCATAGGTTGCCATATACACTTCTTTACCCATGTCTTCGAGAATGCCTAATAAAGTTGCGGCTTCCTCGATATTAGGGTGATCACCTTGGGCAGTAAAATCCCATTCAACACATTCGAAATCAGCTTTGGCGCTGAAAAACCGCCACGACACGATGCCGCTGGAATCGATGAAGTGCTCTACAAAATTATTGGGTTCAGTCACCGCATTGCTTTCAAAGCTGGGCTGCGGTAAATCGTTGAGGCCTTCAAAACTCCGACCTTGCAGCAATTCCGTCAGGCTGCGCTCTAATGCCACTTCAAAGCTGGGGTGTGCGCCAAATGAAGCAAAGACACCGCCTGTGCGAGGATTCATCAACGTGACGCACATCACGGGATATGCTCCACCCAGAGAGGCGTCTTTGACCAATACGGGAAAACCTTGTTCTTCTAGTCCTCGAATGCCGGCCAGGATGTTGGGATATTTCGCCAGTACCTCTTGCGGTACATCGGGTAAAGCAATTTCACCTTCCAGGATTTCACGCTTCACCGCCCGCTCAAAAATTTCTGAGAGACATTGTACCTGCGCTTCGGCCAGTGTATTCCCAGCACTCATTCCGTTACTGACGAATAGGTTTTCAATCAGGTTGGAGGGGAAATATACGACTGCGCCATCGGAGTGTCGAGTGAAGGGAAGAGAACAAATCCCTCGCTGCACATTGCCTGAGTTGGTATCGATGAGATGTGAGGAGCGGAGTTCACCATCGGGGTTGTAGATCTTTAAACAATACGCATCCAGGATTTCCGCTGGGAGCGCATCCTTTTTGCCCGGCCTGAACCAGCGTTCATTGGGGTAATGCACAAAATCGGCGTTGGCAATCTCTTCGCCCCAATATACGCCCGCATAAAAATGATTGTTATTGAGGCGTTCAATGTATTCGCCTAACGCTGAGGCCAAGGCACTTTCTTTGGTCGCCCCTTTGCCGTTGGTAAAACACATGTGGGCCCGCGCATCGCGGATATGTAAAGACCAGACATTGGGGACGAGGTTGCGCCAGGAAGCAATTTCAATCTTGATTCCCAAGTTCGCCAAAATGCCTGACATGTTTGCGATGGTTTGCTCGAGTGGGAGATCTTTCCCTGCGATATAGGTTTGGCCCTCAGACGAAGACGGTTGGGTCAGCAAAGCCTGTGCATCGGCATCCAAGCTCTCTACTTCTTCAATGATAAACGTAGGACCGGCTTGTACTACTTTTTTGACTGAGCAACGTTCGATCGCGTTCACAATGCCACGACGATCCGATTCGGAGATCTCTGCAGGTAACTCAATTTGAATCTTGATGGTCTGCTGATAACGGTTCTCGGCATCAACAATATTATTTTGCGAGAGGCGAATATGCTCTGTGGAGAGTTTGCGGGTATCGCAGTACAACTTCACAAAGTAAGCGGCACACAGAGCCGATGAAGCTAAAAAATAATCGAAGGGGCCCGGGGCCGAGCCCTCCCCTTTATAACGAATAGGCTGATCGGCAATGACGGTGAAGTCATCGAACTTGGCTTCAAGACGCAGCTTATCGAGAAAGTTAACCTTAATTTCCATGGGCGTAATTCAAAAAGTACTCAATATACCCATCCCGCACAGATAAGCCAGCTAAAATCGCATTTTCCACAACCCATCAATAAGTGAATAAGTTGATGTCCCCGATCACGCCACAGAACCTCTTGACCCTAGAAATCTATGACACTGTGCGGCCTGAGATGCGCAAGAAAGCAATCGCGCTCAGAAAGCAAAGAACAGTGATGTTGGGGGAGCACCTGAAGCTAGATTTTGAAAATGAGTTTTTGGTGCGCTACCAAGTACTCGAGATGGTACGAATCAAAAATCTGATTGATCCCCAAAAGATTCAAGATGAAATAGATTCTGTGAAGGCATTGGTTCCAACAGGGTCTAATTTCAAGGCTTCTATGTTGTTGGAATACCCCGGTCGACCTGATCGCATAGACATCCTCAAACGCATGAAGGGGGTAGAAAAAAAGGTGTTCATTCAAGTGGAGGGACAGCCCCGCGTTTATGCCATTGCTGATGAAGATATGGAATACGTGGAAGAGGACAAGACTGCAGCCGTTCATTTTTTGCGCTTTGAGTTACCCCTTGCTGCGCGAGAGTCACTAAAAGGTGGCGCTCAGATCATGGTGGGCTGCTATCACCCCGAATATCCGATGCATGTGGGCAGCTTAGAACCTGAGACTTTAGCTTCGTTGATTGAAGATCTGATCTAATTGCACTTCAAGAAGGATTATAGCGTGTTTAAATTGTTGAAAATCACTTCTGCTTCATGCTTTATCTGCGCGCGCATGGAAGGTTCCATGCGTTGAAGATTTTTAATCATCAGCGTAGTACGCGGATTAGAAGCAAAGTCTTGCTCGTGATTATCTAGAAAATTCCAATATAGTTGCGTGATGGGGCAAGCTTGTTCCCCCACTTTTTGCTCGGGCTGGTAGGGGCATTGTTTACAGTAATTGCTCATACGATGGATATACGCACCGCTCGCTACATAGGGCTTGCTGGTAAATCGCCCGCCATTAGCAAATAACGCCATCCCCATCACATTAGGCAGCTCAACCCATTCCACCGCATCGACATACACCGATAAAAACCAATCTGATACTTCTTTGGGATTGATTTCAGCTACCAGCCCAAACAGCCCAAGCACCATCAGACGTTGTATATGGTGGGCATAGCCCTGCGCCAGAGTACTGGTAATGACTTCATTCATACATCGCATTTGGGTGTTGCCTGTCCAGAACCACTCGGGTAATGGACGATGATGGTTGAAATGATTGGCCTCCTTCATGGCGGGCATATCGAGCCAATACATGCCTCGAATAAATTCACGCCAACCTAATATTTGCCGAATAAATCCTTCCACTGCCTGAATAGAGGCTGAACCCTTCTGGAAAGCGGCTTCCGCGGCTTGAATGACTTCACGCGGATCCAACAATTTTAGATTGAGTGAGGAACCGATGAGTGCATGCGACAAAAAGGGCTGATCCGTCCACATGGCATCTTGGTGTGTACCAAAGGTGATTAAGCGATGTTGAATAAAGTCATGGAGTGCCGCCAAGGCATCCTCACGTGTCACCGGCCACCCAAAGTGATCCAGTGTTCCTGGGTGATCAGCAAAACGCTGCGAGACCTCTTCGATGACCTGTTGGGTGATGAAGTCTGGAAGAAATCGAATCGAATCTTGAATGCCTTGCGGGCCTTTGCTACCAAAGGATTTACGGTTTTCGCTATCGAAGTTCCATTCGCCGCCAATGGGTTCTTCGCCATTCATCAGCACGTTTTCACGGCGCCGCATCGTGCGATAAAAGTTTTCCATGATGATGCGTTTTTTTCCCTTAGCAAACGCTTGGAACTCTTGGTGCGAACATAAAAAATGAGGGTCTTGCATCATCATCAAGGGAACTTGAAGCTTCTCACATAATGCTGAGATGCCTTGATTTAAGCGCCATTCTCCTGCTTCAAGCATCAGTAATTGCGAAGGCTTAAAGAATGCAATGTAAGACGCTAAGCGTTCAACAATACTCTTTCCTGCATGCAAGGGGTCATGGAGGGCTAAGTATTCAAGGGGTATTTCCTGTGATTTAAGGCGTTCTGCAAAATGTCGCATCGCTGATAGGAAGAGCACGATGCGTTGCTTGCTGGACCATACTGATGTGGATTCATCTGCTGCCTCGATCATGATGACGCAATCGTTTTTTTTATCGATCTCTTTAAGGCAGGGAGAGCTCAGATTAAGTTGATCACCCAAGATCAAGATGAGTTTTTGTTTAGCCAAAGTCAAATGCTCCTTGCCCATTCTCTTTATTCACAATTGCAGATTTTTGTTTGGACCTTGAAGAAGGGACTTGATTCGATTTACGGCTACCGTGACGGTTGAAAACTGTTCGAGCTGTTGCGCGAAATTCTGATGCATTTCTAAATACAGTTAAGCGCTGCTTAGCTTCACGTGCAGCCACTTCATGATCCACGATAGGGCTTGGATAATCCTTATCGAGCACCATGCCAAATCGACTTTGAAGGCTAGGCGGCATTAACCAGGGTTCAAAAATCCAATCATGAGGAACCGACCGCAATTCGGGTATCCAACGTTTTACAAACACACCATCAGGATCTTGATCGCGCGCTTGCTTTACGGGGTTATACATTCTTGGCGTGTTGATTCCCGTTACACCGCTTTGCATCTGGATTTGCGAGTAATGAATGCCGGGTTCATAGTCCAGAAACTCTCGGGCTAGATGCAGAGCAGGCTCGCGCCAGTGAAGCCACAGTTGGTAAGCAGAGAAGGATGCAAGCATGGCCCGCATCCGAAAGTTGATCCAACCTGTTTGCGACAACATACGCATACAAGCATCGATCATGGGGTAACCGGTTTCCCCTTTGCGCCATGCCTGAAAGCGTGAGGCATCAAATTGCGTTTCCCTCATGCCATCAAAGCCACGATGAATATTTTCAAACTCAATACTAGGCTGACTCTCTAGTTTTTGAATGAAATGGCAATGCCAATAAAGTCGGCTTTCAAACGAACGCAGTGCAGCAGGCATTCCTTTAGGTTTGAGATGAATGGGGAGTGACTCAATTTCTTCCCTTTTGTTTTTAATGGCATGAACGATTTCTCTGATGGAAAGGGTTCCATAGACCAGATGGGGGCTCAGGCGGGAACACACCTTTTCTGCTGAGAGGGGGCTAGACATCCCCTTGGAATAATGTGCTCCCCGACCATTTAAAAAGCTTGAAAGTAAATCAAGTGCCGCCTTGCGACCACCGCGCTGCCGGTGCGGTTTGTCTTGGGTATGAGAAAATGCTTGGGATGTATGCTTCCAAGACTGGGTTTTTTGACTATCTGAAAAACTCGTTTTGGGTAATACAATTCCAGATACGTGAGCGATGTTTGGAATACAGGAAGAATGCATGAGCGCATCCCACTGGTCTGACCACCCCTCTCTACTTTTGAGTCTACGAACGACTCCAAACTGGCGAAATTCAGTCCATTCTACTTTTCGTGTTTGACACCAGGCTTTAACCGCCAAATCTCGTCGATAGCTGAGACCATTTCCAGTTTCTTCATGGCTCCAAAGATGCGTGAACTTCTGGATGGTCCATATTCTTTCTAGTATTTGAACAGCTTCGCCACACTCGCGATGTAAAACTGCGCCAATTTTGAGTAATACACTTCTCAGTTCCTCGAGACATTCTTCTCTGAATTGCATATGTTGAAAAGATTGGTCTTGGGCGAACAATATGGAGGGTTCATCCATCACCAAAGGCAGAACCGCTCCCTGCTTCAAAGCAGAAGCTAAGGGAGGATGATCAAAGACTCTTAAATCATGTTTGAACCAAACAACTTGCAAAGCTGATTTAACCTCATACCATTTTCATTTTTAAACAGAACATTCTTAACGCTTATAGTTCAAACTATGACTGAAATTCACAAGCACAGCCTCAGATTCTATCCATCATTCAATCCCTATGCTTAATCAACCCACTTCTGATCCTGCTGATATGAAGGCTATTTAATATGAATGCACAGTCTCTCGTTGATTTGGTAGTCGTGAGCTGTATTTTAGGTTCGCTCACTTTTTTCTTATACAGGTTTGATCGTTTCGCCATCAGTTATGGAGCAGAAATACTCACTACTTTGGGTATTTTTGGCTGTTTTTTGGGGGTTGTTTTAGCACTGTGGAATCTTAATCCCAACGATCTCATCAGCAGCATGCCGGTTTTACTTGGAGCGATTAGAACCGCTTTTATTTCTTCCTTATTTGGGGTAGGAAGCGCGCTCGTTTTAAGGACAGCACAACGTTTTCGTAAGGTCAGTAAGCGTGAAACGCGCATTACATCGGTTTCGACGAGTTCTTTGCCCGTTGCTGAGTTGATTGAAGCAATAGAGGCGCTCAGACTGGGTTTGATTGGTAATGAGCAAGGAACGCTGCTCACCCAAATGAAGTTACTCAGACAAGAACAAAAGGATCAGGGTGAAGAATATATTCAAGAGTTTAAGAACTTTGCTTCGCACATGGTGGATAACACTCAAAAAGCCATGATTGAAGCTCTGAAAAACGTGATTCACGATTTTAATAGCAAGCTGCATGAGCAATTTGGCGATAATTTTAAAAATTTGAATACCTCTGTAGGCAAGCTTGTGATGTGGCAAACAAAATACAAAGATGAACTGGAAATCATCAAGAATGCACAAGAGTCTGCGGCATCAAATATGTTGAAGGCAGTGTATGCATTAGAAGTATTTGTAGACAAAGCCAATACCTTCTCGCAAATCACACAGGATCTGAGCACGCAAATTGCGTTTCTTGAAGAGCATCGCACTTTGTTGGTAGATCAACAAAAAGGGTTAAGTGAACTCTTTTCTAAACTTGCTGAAGTCACACCTGAGTTCTCCACTCAATCTACCAAGATGCTCGATGCCGTCAGAAGCGGGATGATGCAAGTGACCGTTGAAGCATCCTCAGTGACGCAGCAAATGAAAGAAATTCACATTCAAAGTAGCGAAGATTTGCGCACTGCGATTTTGACTTTGGGTCAGATCTTAAAAGAAACCATTGGTCAGACCCACACTTCGATCGGCGACACCATACAAGCGCTTGGAGAAAACATTCAACAGACGCAGAAAGATATGAATGATCTGCTCACCCAATCTAGTAAAACGAATCAAGAAAAGACAACGGAAGCCTTGAACCAGAATTTGGATATTCTTCAACAGGGTGTGGCTTCTCTAGATGCGTCTCTTGAGAAGGAGCTCAATACCGCGTTAGAGAGCCTGTCGCGCCAACTGGCTTCACTTAGCGCTAAATTTGTGGAAGATTATGCCCCATTAACGGACAAACTCAGAGAAGTGGTGCAATTGAGCAAAGGGCTATAAGGATGGAGGAGGAATACGCTGAGGGGCAAAGTTACTGGATTCCCATGGCTGACATGATGACAGGATTAATGCTTGTTTTTATGTTGGTTGCCGTTTCTTATATGGTGATGGTGCAGCAAACTACAACACTGATTGTTCAGGAATACGAGACAACACGGCAGGCTTTAAAACAAGCTTTGCAGACGGAGTTCTCGGAGAAATTAAAGCAGTGGGACGCCGAACTTCTGGGCGATATGACGCTTAAATTTAAAAACCCTGAGGTTTTATTTGATACCGGTAAAGCGACGCTAAAACCTGAGTTCAAGCTTATTCTGGATGAATTCATCCCTAAATATCTTAAGGTGCTCAATAGTGAAAAATTTAAATCTAGTATTAAAGAAGTAAGAATCGAAGGACATACCTCCCCAAGATGGACGAAAGGTGCAGCCAGCACCGAAGAGGCCTACTTTAAAAATATGAAGCTTTCACAGGAGAGAACCAGAGCAACCTTAGAGTATGTGTTGAGCAATCCTGATGCGCGAGCGCACATAAACTGGCTAAGACAGGTCATTACTGCAAACGGCTTATCTTCATCGCATCCAATTCATATTGGGGGCTTAGAGAGCAATCCAATTGATGAGACGGCATCACAACGAGTGGAATTTCGTATTGTTACAAACTCAGAAGAGCGTCTTGCCAAGATTGCTGAATCAATCACTGAAACAAAGAACGAGTTCAAGTGAAGCTTCTCGATCTTTTAGAGGACCCCACTCTGACAGAATTGCGTTTAAGGATGGGGGCCCGACTGGTTCCCAACTTTGAAACCCTTGAACCTCCTGATTTGCTGAGCTCGATTGAGCTATCAGTCTTAGCGGAAGAGGGTATAGCGCTTTCTGACTTAGATTTGGTGAAGGTAGAAAATGACGATACCCTCAGTTTTAAAGGTTATCGCGTTGCTATTTATCTTCGTGATCACGGCTTAATGAGAGAAGAGCACACACTTCCGGTGTTTCATGTTGCGTTCTGTCCTACCGTGGCAGCGATGAAAGATAACAAGCGTTTGTTTCGCTATGCAGTCACCCAACAAGAAGACGATAACTTTGTGATGACTTGGATTGGCGAGCACACAACCCAGTTTTCTCAGCGCTTAACAGTCTGCCAACGCTGCTTATCGATTTTAAAATGGGATGGATTTGATCTTATTAGTATGTCCAAAGAGGCGCAGTTTTCTATCCTTTTTTCTTTTGCGCTTAAGGACTATTACCAGCGATATCCCAAGAAGCTTTAAAACTCCAGAGGGTATTTTCATGATAATCCTGTGTCAAGATGAATACGAAATCTTTTCGCAATCTACCTAAAGTATGATCACTATGACTATTGAATAGCATAAACGCTTGCTTATGAACGTCACGCATCACCATGGCCTTGTTTTTAGGCCAAAAATATCTGGTGAATGAATCGCCGCATCACTCGCAATCAATAATATACTTGTGTTAACTGAATCTTTTCTTAAGGGACTGACGTGTTTTTAAATACGATCAAAAGCAAATTAGTTTTCATCCTTATTGTTGCTTTGGTGGGCATGGCCACAATTTGTTCCATCTCATTATTTTCCAACAAAGAAAATCTCCTCGAAGATCGCAAATCCAATACACGGAATTTGGTCGAAGTCGCTGCGGGTATTGTTTCCCACTACCATGATTTGCAAGTAAAGGGCGAGATGTCAGAGGCAGATGCTCAGGCAGCTGCACTCAGTGTTCTAAAGGGTTTGCGTTATAACAAAAAAGAATATTTCTGGGTCAACGATATGACCCCTAGACTTTTGATGCATCCCATTACACTAGAGCGTGTGGGCAAAGATGTTTCTGAGGTCAAAGAAGCGGGTGGTAGAAATATTTTTGTAGAGTATGTAAAAGAAGTGAAAGCACACGGTTCTGGTTACGTTGAGTATCTATGGCCAAGGCCCGGATCAACAGTATACGTGCCTAAAATCGCTTATGTACTTGGTTATGAGCCTTGGGGATGGATTATTGGGTCTGGCATCTATGTTGACGATGTAGATCAGGCCTTTTATGCAAGTGCAATGGAGCTTGGGTCCATCTCTTTAGGCATATCCGTTGCAATTGCGCTGTTACTCATCATCATCATTCGAAATATCACGGGGCCCATTGACCGAATTCGCGAGGTCATTTTGTCCATTCAAACTACCAATGATCTTTCCAGAAGAGTGTTGATTAAAGGAAAAAGTGAGATTAACGATATTGGTCTTTCCTTTAACAGTATGGTCGAGAGCTTTCAGGGTTTGATCAAAGAAGTGGTATCGAGTGCACATTCAGTATTGGATTTAACAGAGCACCTAGCGCATTCAGCTGCTGTAGTTGCATCAAGCTCTCGAGCCCAATCAGAGGCGTCAGCTAACATGGCTGCTTCAATGGAAGAGGTGAATTCCAGTATTGAGCTGGTGGCCAGCAATGCGCGCGATGCCAACAAAATAGCCGAGCGGGCAGGCGAGTCGTCTAACCGTGGGCTATTAATCGTGGAAGAGGCTGCCACGGAAATGACCAAGGTTGCAGATTCAGTCAAAGACTCTGCCCAACACGTTCAAACATTGGGTGAGCAGTCCCACCAGATATCGAGCATCGTCAACGTCATTAAGGAAATTGCTGATCAAACCAATCTGCTTGCGCTCAATGCTGCTATTGAGGCTGCTCGTGCGGGTGAACAAGGTCGAGGATTCGCTGTTGTTGCAGATGAGGTGCGGAAACTTGCCGAGCGCACATCTCAATCAACTAGAGAAATCAGCACGATGATTAGTAGCATTCAAAGTGGTACGGAAACTGCTGTCGATAGTATGCGTGATGGAAGTGAACGGGTTAAAGGCGGAGTGGAACTTGCTCAGCAGGCAGGAGCTTCAATGGCAGATATTCGTGAGGGAGCATCTCATGTCCTATCTGCGGTAGCTGAAATTACGAATGCGTTACAAGAGCAAAACATCGCCACTCAACATGTGGTCAATAATGTTGAGCGTATTGCCACGATGGCAGAGCAAAACTCGACTGAAACTGACGACATTGCGAAGACTGCATTGAGTCTTAAGGGCTTAGCTTCGAAGCTTGATGAATTAGTCGCACGGTTTCAATTGTAGTTTGGCTTATGCCGATTGATAAAAGGGAGTGTTCGCACTCCCTTTTTCATGTGTGAAATGTAAATAGTCGCTCTTGGTTTTTATGGTTTTGCTCTGAGACGCAAAATCAAACTTAAACCTAAAATAAAGACCATCAAAAAAAGTACACTTGAAGCCCCATGCAATAAGCCAAACTGGTTGCGCATAGCACGATCACACATTTCAAAACCGCCTGCCTGTTGAATGGATCTGCGAATATTTACAATCCATGGACGTATGAGAAAGTGTCCTAAAGCAGTGAATCCCAGCATAGACAGAATAATCACAGCATCCCATTTGGGAGGGGGCATTCCTGTTTTGTCTAATCTCCAGCGTAAGCCAAATAGCAGCATCAAGCCTGCCAAACTTAACCAACCCATTCGCTCAAAAATGACACCGGCAATAGTACCGGCATAGCTGCGATCATTGATAAGCTCAAATAAGGTGGGTGCAACGAGATAGCCTACGGCCGCCTGTGCCCCTACGAGCAAGGCCAATAAAACAATATAGAGACGTTCAGACATCATGAGAGGGCTATGGTTGAAAGGATGGCGCAGTATGAATGATCTTGCCAGGGAGAGTGCGCGAATATGTTTTTTGAGCTTAAACCCAATAAAAAAAGCACTTGGCCTAAGGCGCAAGTGCTTTTATGAGGATGTTCAGGCTTAAGAATTAAGTACTTGGCCTAAACGTAGCGTCAAAAGTTAGCCGGCTTTTTTCTGATAAGCGCTGCACCATCCCGCTGCCATTACTTCCTTACCCGCAAATAAAGGACACCCACCATGGTCAGCGGCACCACCTTGGTATAGCTGGCAAGAGCCGCACTTTTGGCCAGCAGCATACTTAGGGAATTTCTTGACATCCGCTTTTGATGCTTCAGGAACATAACCCAGAGCTTGCGCTTGAGGATCATTGGCCTCAACTTTTGCTGCGAAGGCATTGGCCATGGTAAACAAAGCCGCACCTGAGGCAACCAGGGTCTTTAGAAAGGAACGACGGGGAAAGTTTGAGCTCATTGTGAAAATTCCTGAAAGGGGTTAATAGTAAAGACTAATTATTTATTTTACTTCAGATGCTATTTATATCAAAAAGTTTCTCAGTGAATAAAGAATTTGTGTTTTTCGATGAAACAACAGCAAGATGATCATCTCCCATTGACTAGGGGTTTTCTTCCTCAGTTTTCTTCAAATGCGTGATACGTTGTAACACTTGATGACCCGATTCAGCGATATTTTGCATCGTGACCTCAAGTTGTGCCATTTCTCTGAGTGATCGGGCAAAGGAACGATATTGCTCAGACTTTTCTTGTGAGAACGCATCATTTGCTCTCAATAAATCATCTCTCATGGTATCGACTTTTTCCTCTAAGTCATGGTTCAAGTGGCCTAGTCTATTTGCGACTTCAACGACTCGGGTGAGTATCTGATCTAGATCAGTCACGACCACCGTAATGCGATCAAGGAAATGATTCAAGTCTTGCGCTAATTCACCAAACTCATCATGCGACTTGACTTTTGCCCTTGGAGATAAATCCATGACTCCACGAGAGAGTTCTGCAACCGTGGTGCGAAGATAGAGTAATGGAGCCATCCGTGCTTTCAATAGGAAAAAAAGCAGGATGGTATGAACCATTATTTTTAAACTTAAGGCGATGCCCGTGAGTTTTACCTCATTCCACCACGCCATTTCTTTAGGCTCAAGGTAACTGCCTACTTTAACAATTCCCAGTACATCGCCCACTTTTGCTTTAACGTGGCAAGTTAAACAAAACTGTTCTGCTGTGAGGCTGACACTAGATTCAAGATGATTCCCTGATTTCCATTCGGGTTGAAGACCCTTTACCTCCATGTTGAAGGTTTTTCGCATCGATTCTTTGGTTACTTCAGATGGAATAATGGCAATGGACAAGCCTAGGTCATCATAATTTCGGTTTAAGATGGGATAAACGGTTCGGGCAGCCAAAGGCCCGCCAGAGTTGAGCATGATAGACTTCACGTCATTCGCGAGTTGGGCAGTGGCCTGCTCAACACGTGATTGTTCATTGCTCGAAAAATCATAACGAACAAGGGCATAACGTATGCCCATCTCAACTGAAGACACAAGTAATAGCAAAAGAAAAAAGTCCCGAATCATATGAAACATAAAGGACTGTTCGAATGCGCTTCCGAGTTTTTCTGTTTTTGCCATGATGCGGACAATCTTTTATAAGTGATTTAGGTCTTAATGGATGTAGAGCTTATTCATGTATATGAATGAATGGATTCAGGAAGGTTCATTTTTTTTGAGACAGGAACGCAAACGATGCAAACTTTTCATGCCTCAAAAGGGGTGTTGTTGCGTTGAGCTACCTATAAATTGGTTTCCCCCACAGCGAGACTATTCTCACTTCCCGCTACCTGTGCCCAGAATGTTGACATGTAGCTTTGATCAAACCGCTCTATAGAGAATTCTTTTGCTAGAGGAGCAAACTGATTTCCCCCCGTGACAAAATCTGCCATGATTTCACCAAAAACTGGGGTGTATTTAAAAGATTGTCCTGCACCTAAACAATGAATCAGGTTCGTGAGGCGGTGATCAGGACCTAATATAAACTTTAGATCCGGTGTGATATCGAAGTAAGAGCGATAGCCTGAGCCATAGACTGTTTTATCTACATCGTTAAATCGGCGCCGAGCGATATCTTCAAATTGTTTGATTTGTGAGTAACCGAGGGCTTGATTGGTGGGATCATTCACAAAGTCGGCACCCATCACAGACAGGGGGCTTTCAGCAAAGGCGCGGGCAGTTTCTTTGGGACCGCGCTTTCTGGGTTGATGCATATGAATCTCTCCATCACGCCAAAGCCTGAAGTAAGCCAAGTTCACATAATCGGCAATAATAGGCATTCTAAATTGCGCATGATTGCGGCTGGTGAGCCAGTTTACAACCGTGACTGATTCGGCGCTGACTGGAACTTGCAGGCCTAAGCTTGCAAATAGTCGAGGGCTCCAGGGGCCCAGTGCATTGACGACATAACGAGTGGGGATCATGCCATTATCGGTAATTACGCTGTCAATTTGACCCGCTTCATTTCTTAAAAAACCCACAACATCGGTTTTTTCTCTGATCTCAATATCGTTTAATAAAACTGCATCATAGGCAGCTGCTCGGAAATGGGAAGGATCGATTTGAAGGGCATCGGGTTCGTGATAAAAAACTTCGTTCTGGTTCAAGATCACGTTCGGCGGGCAAATAGCTCGGGCCTCATCGAGTGAAATGCGATTAAAAGGCACACCCGTATTGTGTAATTTTTCTTGAAGTGAACGCCATTTAGGGTTGTCTCCCCTTGCATCAGCTCTGGCAATCCAGACTGCACCTAATTGCTCGTTTTTAAGATCCACACCCCAGGTGTTTTTAAGATCTAACCACATCTTTGAGGCAATCATTGCTAACTGAGCGGCTGCAGGTTCCGCGTTGGCGGCTCGAACAATGCCGGAATGTCTTGAAGATAAGCCTGAGCCAAGAATGGCTTTTTCTACAAGGATCACCTTCTCATGGATTCCTTGTTGACTCAACCTACGACGGATAGAAATGGCCGCGGCAACTCCTAAACAACCTCCACCAACTACGACTGTATGAGCGCGCGCATCCATTTGAAACTCCTGTTTTTATTCAATTAACAGTATCACGGATGTTTGAATTCTTGATGAAAACTTGCTAAATGCCTCATGGCGCTTTTTAGACGAATAAGGAGCTTAAATTCTTTTTGAAATATACTCGTTAGGTCCTAAGCAAAATTTTACTTTTATGCTCAGCGCGTATTTAACTGAAAAAGTTGCTTGATGAACGATTTTTACTCCACGATGAAACAAGTTAAAAAAGAAAATCTTCCTGTAAAGCTTTGTAAACATTGCCAACGTCCGATGGTATGGCGAAAGAAATGGCGCAATAACTGGGATGCGGTCAGTTATTGTTCGGATGCCTGCAGAAGAGGGGTTCACCCAGGTGCACAATAATCTGACTGTTGGCGACATTTCTTTGATCATTCAGATGGCTTGGGAAGATAGAACGACCTTTGAAACCATCAAAGAGCGAACAGGACTATCAGAGTCTGATGTGATTCGTTTAATGAGAACGCAACTCACAAAATCTTCTTTTAAGATGTGGCGAAAACGTATGCATGGGCGCGTGACTAAACATCGCGCTTTGAGAAGCCCTGAGATGAAATACGATGATCATCTTATTGCAGACCATCGTCGACCCAACTGCTAATGTCTGCAGTACTTGCTTTCGTTGATATTGAAACGACGGGCTCTCATTTTGATCGCGATCGGATCACTGAGATTGGAGTGATCACACTGAGTGAAACAGGGGTTGAAAATTGGGATAGCTTAGTCAACCCTGGAACCGTCATTCCTGAAAACATCCAAAAATTGACCGGCATTAATCACGAAATGGTGCGTGATGCCCCCAGTTTTGATGAGATCGCCCATGAGCTTCATGACACGCTGACGAATAAGATATTTGTTGCGCACAATGCACGCTTTGATTTTGGTTTTATTAAAGCTTCTTTTAAGAGACTGGGTATGGAATTTAAACCCAAGGTGCTTTGCACAGTTCAATTATCGCGAGCGCTCTTTCCAGAATATCCCCGTCATAACCTTGACTCCATCATTCAACGGTTTGATTTAAATGTAAGTTCTCGTCACCGTGCGCTGGGTGATGCGGATGTGCTTCTTCAATTTTGGCAAAGGTGTATTCAACATTTTGGTTTGGAAAGAGTGGAGCGTGAAGCACAACTGCTCACACAACACGCGAGTCTTCCTCCCCATATAGATCAGAAACTGGTGGAGCAGATTCCTGACTCTCCAGGGGTTTACATTCTTTATGCAGATAACCGTGTTCCGCTCTACATAGGTAAAAGTATTCAGATGCGAACTCGAGTGATGAGCCATTTCCAGAGTGCTTTGACTAACCGAAAAGAGATGAAAATTGCGTTACAGGTTAAAGATATTGACTGGATTGAAACTGGGGGAGAGATAGGCGCTTTAATGCTTGAATCGAATTTGATTAAGCAGCATCTGCCACTCATGAATGTCAAGCTGCGCAGGTCGAAAGATTTGTGTGCATGGCGAATGCAGCCCCAAGTAGATCAACTCACGGTTCCTGAGTTGGTGACGCACAAACAATTAGAGCCGGGTTTACAAGATCATTTGTTTGGTTTGTTTTACAGTAAGCGAGAAGCCCAAGAATGTTTGCTCGCGCTCGCTAAAAAGCATCAACTTTGTCTTGCTGCTCTGGGGCTTGAAAAGACGACTAAGGGTAAATCTTGTTTTGCTTATCAGGTTAAAAAGTGCAAGGGCGTTTGTATCGGAGATGAAAGTGTTGAGCTACACAACCTGAGGCTGGCAACTGTATTTCAAGCTTTTAAAGTTAAAGTTTGGCCCTACTCGGGGCCCATCGCCATTCGAGAGGGGAACAGTATGTATGTCGTCGATAAGTGGTGCTATCTGGGCTCTGCAAGAAACGAGGAGGAGTTAACCGAACTGACTGAAGAGGGAATTCCAGAATTTGATCTGGATATTTACAAGATTTTAAAGAAAGCACTGGTTAATCTGCCAAGCGATCGAATTATCCCCCTTTAAATATTATTTACTTTTTAAAGTGTGGTGCCGAGAAGTCTTTGCATGGATCTGATCTCTCGGTATTTTGACTGACCCACACCACGTCGTAACGCTCCGCTAAAACTGCCTGTGACTCAGGAGTCCAGTCTTCTTGCTCAATGAAACCGACACTCAGTATTTTTAGATGGGGCGCGGTTGCCGCTAAAATCTGCGGGACACCATAGTCTTTTCTAACATGCCCATTCCCAGCAATGAAGATAGACGGGACATGATCTTTGAGTAATCGGGCAAATGAAGCATCTTTGATACGCTGAATCAGACGCATTGAAGGGACATACTTGTCGGGTAATTGCCCGCAGTGGCCATCCTTCAGATCTTGATCCAGTTTTACCCCGGAATCATTCGACAGCGGGCTCAATCGGTATTCTTGAAGTAAAGGGAACGGGATCGCTTCCTCACCCCGCTTAAAAATGTCTGAAGAGAGCGTATTAGAAATATTTCCGCCAATCAGCATCCTGTTTTTTATTTGGATAGCTTTAAAAAGAGGTTCGTGCAAAGGCCAGCCCCAACCCTTGGCATCAAAACCCGCAGACTGTAAAGAACCCAATAGAGAACCGTTGAATTTCACCTGATGCTCAGCCGGCAAATGCTCAGAGACGATGACACAAAGTGTGCAAGTTGCGGACTGGATCAGCTGCGCTCTCGCTGCATGATGAAAAGCACTATCGTGCAATTCTCCCAGCATCACTATGTCGCGCGTTTCCATCATGCTAACAAGGCTCTCAAAGGAAAGGTGTTCCCCCTTACGGAGATCTACAATAAAAGCCTCTGACTCAAGGATGTTCTGCTCAGATTCCGCTTTTGTGGCTAAGACTATGCTGAGAGCCAACATAATCAACACGTTAGATAGAGAGAAAACCCTTTTGGAGCAGATTTGGAATTGTGGTGGGGGAGAATTAAAAATGGTTTTATCCTTTGAGTGGAATGGAATCAAATAAGAGTTTCTATGGTTGGATCCATGCCCAGTTATTGTTTTTTATGATGGCGCGTCGATGCCCTTTACTGGATAACTCAAGCCAATCGATTTCTACGACCTTGGCTTTGAGAATGGCGAAGTAGCTCAGATTCGATGCATGATCTGAGTCACTGGAATTGGGTTGGAGGATGAGCGTTCCTGGGGAATGGAGGCTCGTATAATCTTGCGCTGCTCTTGAACTCTTGAGCTGATTCCATAAGGATTCTACTTGTTCACCCTGAGTCAAAATGTTCACTTGTACTCTGATTCGAATCTGCCAGTTGAGTTTCTTGCTCCAAAAAACAAACATTGCATCTGGGTGTCGCTCGCATTCCAATACTTTTGAACTTCGGGCATCGGTGAATAGGGTGAATTCATGGGCCTTGATGTCAACGGCGCGAAGGACAACCGTTCGTGCATTCACCTGATCCTCATTCGTGATCGTTGCAAAAACAGGCGTACGCCACTCATGATGCCTATCTTTGCTTGCTCGTGAGAGTTCTCTCCATATCTGATCAAGAATTTCCTGACTTGTTTCAAGTTCTATTTTCATCTATCTCGCTTTAACTTGAATGCCCTATTACATTTTTGGTTTCACTATCGTTTTCACACTGTCAAAAAAAGCGCCCTACAGGATGAAACAAGCTTGCAGTTGAGTTGTCTAGACCATTGTTATCTAAATAGAGCCCATCCATGTTCACATTGTTGAGTCTTTACCTTGTTGCTGCCTCTTTAGGGGTGATGCTGTTTTTCACCGTTCTTGTCGCACCCTCCATTTTTATTGTGTTGCCTGCAGAATGGGCTGCCATTTATGTCAGGGCATTTTTCCCCAAGTATTATCGTACTTTGGGAGTGGTTGCTGTGATCGCTGCCTTGCTCTCTGGAAAACAAGCAGAGTCGTTGGCTTTATTTGCAGGCGCCCTCATCTTTGGGTTTTCTCTTTGGCTCACACCCAGGATCAATCATGCAAAAGACCAAGGTCAACAGAAGCTGTTTCATCGACTCCACATTTTAAGTGTGGCGCTGAATCTATTGGTCATCTTTATTGATATGTGGGTATTGTTCGTGGCGTATGCCTGATCTATTCAATCTCTTATCTCACCCCCAATGCTATCGATATCATGCCGATCAAACATTACCCCATCACGATTCTATTACTAGGCTTTGGTGGAACAATTCCCTTTTTCGTCCCTGCTGCGTTGGTTTATTTTAATCCGGAGCATGTGGATATATGGCAAAGCCTGTTGTGGAATTATGGCGCGGTAATTCTTTCTTTTGTAGGGGCGCTTCATTGGGCTTTTGCTATGTTTGCAAAGGATCTATCAGAACGTGATCAAACGATCGGCTACATTTGGAGTGTGACTCCTGCCCTTGTAGCTTGGGTCGCTATCAGTATAGAGTGCCCTGCCATCACCCCTTGGATGTTGGCTCTAGGCTTCATCGCTCAGTTAATACAAGACTGGAGATGGAGTTTTAAGATCCCATTCCCTCATTGGTTTATTCCTTTGAGGATTCAACTTACTTCCGTTGCTGTGATCTCACTATTGGCATCGGGGCTTGCGGGAACATAAGGGATTGGGATGGTAAATTTTCGCTGACTCCTCAGTTTATCCCACCAGTTTTCTTGCCGCGGGCCCGATCAGTTTTGAGATGGTGTGACGGTTTCGGGCAAAGAAATAGTAGGACAAATTGAGTAAAGGTCGAAGTGTTTTCCGGGTGAAGACCCAGGCCAACACTTTCATGTTGGCTCGAGCATAGCTTTGTGCGAAAACTTCAACGCCCTTGATCAAAGTTCCATCTGCATATTGGCCATACATGGCATCCATGGCTTGCTGACACGATATTCCCGATTTTTGAGGGTTAAATTCGGTGGAATGGATATCCACAAATTCAAGCAAGCCCGCTTGATTGCGTCTTGATAAATATACGATCTCCGCTTCGCATAGGGGGCAAGCAGCATCGTAAAAAAGTGTCAGCTTTTGGGTATTTGTC